>Ga0075421_100005281_pt1 | contig 15595 bp, 7 predicted proteins | sample SoiMetdeltSBSDD5_FD_75292 | JGI IMG/M metagenome (GOLD analysis project Ga0075421, IMG submission 75292) | Bulk soil microbial communities from a Populus tree surrounding site in Tennessee, USA - Soil MetaG P. deltoides SBSDD5 | ecosystem: Environmental > Terrestrial > Soil > Tree plantation...
TGAAGGCCACCGCGTATCCAATCACGCGGTATCCCTGTGCGTTGTCGGCGGCAACTTCATTGGTTTGGCCGGTCGTAAATCTCCACAACTCGTTGTCATTTTGCTTCCAGAATGCGGGACAGTAGAGAACGTTCCGCGTGCCACCGTTTTTTACGAAGGCGTTGGCGGCTCTGGCGGGCACATCCCATGGCCATACCGCGCCCGAGCAATCGGGAAATTGATCTCTGTTGTCATCCGAATACATGCGTATGGCAATGCCAAGTTGCTTTGTGTTGCTGGCACACTTGATTCGTATGGCCTTCGATTTCGCCTTTGCGAGGGCGGGCAACAGCAACGACGCCAGAATTGCGATGATCGCGATGACGACAAGAAGCTCTATGAGGGTGAAGGCAGGGCGAGTCCGCTTGTTGAGCGGTGCTGTCTGGGTCGAAACATTGCTGTTCATATCATTTGTTTCCGCTCTCGCTCGCTCTTTCTTCTCAGTCTGCATCCGAGACGCAACCAAGCGTTAGTCGCATTGCGGGGCATTTTGTCAAAAAGGATGGCCTTCGCAACCGCGTGTCGCAATGAGATTTCGCGTATTTTTATTTAGCTTTTTCGATTTCGCTTCGGAGCGCAACCGGTCCCCGGTCGTTGCAACCCCGACAGCGCAGGGCTCTGGAATCCACCGGAGACGCGGTTGTTGGACCGGGATTGGCTCGTTCGGACCGCGGCCTTCCAGGCCGCAGCGCGTCCGCAGCCGGATGGTTTGAAAGAACTTCTACCCATCCCGGATGTTCGGAACCGCTGCGGCCTGGAAGGCCGCGGTCCGCAAAACTCGCGCATGCATCGAACACCTCAGCCCGACGGGAGTTCGGGCCACGGTGCGCTCCGAAATATCCGGGGCTCACGGCCTGTTCTTGGCGCGGAATTGACTGGGTGGCATGCCCACTTCGCGCCGAAACGCCACGCTCAGGTACTCAACGTGGGGAAAACCCGCCCGCTCGGCAATCTGCTCCAGCGACAGGTCCGTTCCGGTGAGCAGTTGTTTCACACGGTCCAGTCGCACGCGCAGGATTTCCTCGTGCGGCGTCCGGCCAATGAGCTTCTTGAAGCGGCTTTCCAGCAGCGTGCGTGAGTGAGGCACGGCCTTCAAAACGTCCTTCACTTTGATGCCGTCGCAGGCGTGTTGACGGATAAAATGGACCGCCCGAGCGACATTTCGGTCGTCGATCGCCAGCACATCCGTCGATTGGCGCGTGGCGATGCCCGACGGTGGAATCAAATGGGTCTCGCCTCTCACTTTCCTGCCCGACATCATTTCGTCCAGCAGCTTTGTCGCTTCGTAGCCGGTGCGCTGCGTGTTGGGGATGACGCTTGAAAGGGGCGGATCGGACAATTCGCACAGGAGATCGTCGTTATCGACGCCGATGACCGCAACTTCATCGGGCACGGCGACGCCGATGCGCCTGCAGGCGGCGAGCACCTGCTGGCCGCGCAAATCGTAGCAGGCCATCACTCCGACGGGTTTCGGCAAACCGCGAATCCAGTTCGCCAGATCATCCACCTGCTCCTGGTCATCGAGCGAGAACCCTTTGCTGGGGCGATAAACGAAACAATCCCACCCCGCCGCGCGGACACAATTCTGAAAATGCTCGCAACGCCAGTTCGACCAGTTGAATCGCGCGTCGCCCGCGTAAGCAAAGTATTTGAAGCCTCGTTCCAGCAAGTGGTCCGCTGCCAGGTGCGCGATGGCGCCGTCGTCGGTCTCGAACCACGGCAGCGACGGAATCAGCCGGGCGGCGCTGACATCCACGATGGGGACATTGACGTGCCGCAAGGCCTGGGCAATCGCGGGGTTTTCGATCCGTGCGATGATGCCGTTGCCGTTCCAGTGAGCGAGCCAGCCTGGCGGCTTGTCGCCACGATTGTGTTCGGACAGATAAAGCGACCAGGGGCGATGCTCGCGAATGTAGGACACGATCCCCCGCAGCAGTCCCCGAGCATAGGCGTTCGACGTTTCCACCAACAAAGCGACTTTGACGGGAGCTATCACGAGCTTGCGCAGCCACGGGTTCACTTATGATGAAACAGCAGGAGAACTGCCAGAGCCATGTCCCGAATCCACCCCGGCCTATCGAAGATGCACTTTGTTCACCTCGCGGAAATATCAAAAGAAAAATACGCGGAAGCTCATGGTTGGGATTGGTTCGTCGGGAATTTACTGGTAAGGATTACCAGACCGTTTTCCCCGATCAGCCGGGTCGCCCTCCCGTCCGGAGGGCTTCTGCCTGCTGGATGGCGGGATTTATGAGGTTCGAATGTTCGATCCAAACGGTGACAGGTGAGCAGACGAGAAGTGTGTATGACAAAGACCTCCATTCTACTGGCACGCGTGGCTCCAATTTGCGCGCTGACTCTTGTTTTGAACTTCCCGGCCACGAGTGCCGAACGGACCAGCGTCGGTCCAGAACCTCTGCGCGTTCTCTTCCTTGGCGACAACGGCCATCATCGACCCACGGACCGGTTCAAACAGTTGCAGCCGGTGCTGGCACTCAGGGGCATCGAACTCGTTTACACCGACAACATGGACGATCTGAATCCGGCGAAGCTGGCCGGCTTTGATTGTCTGGCGGTTTACGCGAACACCACGCGCATCTCGCCGGAGCAGGAGAAGGCGATGCTCGATTTCGTCGCGGCCGGTGGCGGGTTTGTCCCGCTGCACTGCGCGTCGTACTGCTTTCTGAACTCGCCGAAATACATCGAACTGGTGGGCGCGCAGTTCAAGAGTCACGGCACGGGTGTATTCAAGGAAACGATCGTCCATGCCGAGCATCCGGTGATGAAAGGACTCTCGGCAATCGAGAGCTGGGACGAAACCTACGTTCACACGAAACACAACAGCAACCGCGTCGTGCTCGCCGAACGCCGCGATGAGAAGGGCGCCGAACCGTGGACGTGGGTGCGCGAGCACGGCAAAGGGCGCGTGTTTTATACGGCCTGGGGACACGACCAGCGCACGTGGTCGAACATCGGTTTCCACGCGCTGGTGGAGAACGGCATCCGCTGGGCATCGGCCAATTCGCCAACACAGCTCAAACCGCGCACCGGATTGAAGCCGTTTGAATACGCCGAGTCTACCGCGCCCCTGCCCAACTACACGCCGAACGCTCAGTGGGGCACGCAAGGCGAGCCCATCCGAACGATGCAGAAACCACTTGACCCGGCGGAGTCGATGAAGCATCTGGCGACCTTCCCGGAGTTCGAGGTGAGCCTCTTCGCGTCTGAACCGGAAATCATCAAACCCATCTGGCTGGCCTGGGACGAACGCGGGCGGCTCTGGATTGCGGAGACGGTGGATTATCCAAATGAACTCCAGCCGGCGAGCCAGGGCCGCGACCGGCTGAAGATTTGCGAGGACACGAACGGCGATGGACGCGCGGACAAGTTCACGGTCTTCGTCGAGCAATTGAGTATTCCGACGGGTTTCGTCTTCGCCAACGGGGGCGTCATCGTCATTCACTCCGGCAAGACCGAGTTCTTCAAGGACACCAACGGTGACGACAAAGCCGATGAACGCAAGGTGCTCTTCAGCGGCTGGGGAATGGGCGACACGCATGCCACGGCCAGCAACCTGCGGTATGGATTCGACAACTGGATTTGGGGCACCGTCGGTTATTCGGGATTCCGCGGCACCGTCGGCGGCAAGGAGATCCGCTTCGGACAGGGCATTTTTCGCTTCAGGGCCGACGGGTCAAAACTGGAGTTTGTGCGTTCCAGCAATAACAACACCTGGGGCCTCGGCCTGACCGAGGACAACCTGGTCATCGGCTCCACCGCGAACGGCAACGCCAGCATGTATATGCCGATTCCGAACCGCTATTACGAGGCGGTCAATGGCTGGTCGGCGAGCCGGCTCGAAACCATTGCGGACAGTCAGCGCTTCTATCCGCTCACGGAGAAAGTCCGCCAGGTGGATTTTCATGGACGCTATACCGCCGGCTCCGGCAGCGCGATCTACACGGCGCGCCAGTTTCCCCAGGAGTATTGGAACCGGGCGCAGTTCGTTGCCGAGCCAACCGGTCATCTGCTCGGACTATTCCTCCTCGAACGGCATGGCGCCGACTTTATCGCGCACAACGCCCGCAACTTCGCGGCCAGCGACGATGAATGGACTTCGCCCATCTATGGCGAGGTCGGGCCTGATGGCGCTTTATGGGTGGTGGACTGGTACAACTACATCATTCAACACAACCCGACACCGCGCGGCTTCCGCACCGGCAAAGGCGCGGCTTACGAAAGCCCGCTCCGCGACAAGGAGCACGGACGCATTTATCGCATCGCCCATCGGGCGGAGAACACCGCTACCGCAAAATCTCCCTCATCCCGAGTTGGGGAGAGGGGGCAAATCAACTTGCACCAGGCCACGCCGCAACAACTCGTCGCCGCGTTGAAAAACGACAACCTGCTCTGGCGAATGCACGCGCAACGGCTGCTCGTAACGCGCGGGCAACAAGACGTGGTGCCGGCGTTGTGCGAACTCGCGCGCGACACAAAAGTGGATGAAATCGGTTTGAACCCGGCGGCCATTCACGCGCTCTGGACGCTGGAAGGACTCGGCACTCTGGACGGCGGGAACGCCAGGGCCTCTGACGCCGCGGCCGGCGCTTTGAAGCATCCGTCCGCGGCCGTGCGCCGTGCCGCGGCCATGGTGCTGCCCCGGACTGAAGCTTCAATGAAGGCCCTTCTCGCCGCCAAACTGCTCGACGATCCAGACGCTCAGGCGCGGATGGCCGCGTTGCTCGCGCTCTCCGAGATGCCTGCCAGTGACGCCGCCGGCGCCGCGACGCTGGCCATGCTGCAAGACCCGCGCAATTCCGACGACCGCTGGATTCCCGACGCCGCCACCGCCGCCGCCGCGCGCAACGACGCCGGTTTCCTGAAGGCCGTTCTCGCTTCATTCAAGCCGGAGCGTGCTGCCGCCGCATCATCCCTCAACGGGGTGAGGGCTGAGAATTCGCCGCCGCCATCGAGTTCTCCTTCCGACTCACCCGCCAACCTGATTCCGAACTCCTCGTTCGAACAAGTCAGCGATGGCAAACCCACGGGCTGGCGCACCTCCACCCACAGCGGACGCGGCGAACTCGCGCTCGCCGACATCGGCCACTCCGGCGGCCGCAGCGTGAAGATTTCTTCGACGGATGGCGGCGACGTGAGTTGGGCCGTGCAGGTGCCCATCAAGCCGCGCACGGATTACAAACTCACCGGCTGGATCAAGACCGAGAAGGTCCAGAAGGTTGGTCGCGCGAATGGCGCCATGCTCAACATCCACGAGTTGCAAGACCCCGTTCGCGGCGGCACCAAGGCGCTCGGCGGCGACAACGATTGGACGCAGGTACAGCTCAACTTCAACTCCGGCCAGATGCGCGAAGTAACCATCAACTGCCTGTTCGGCGGTTGGGGGCGCGCGACTGGCGCCGCGTGGTTCGATGATATCGAACTCATGCCCGCCGCCGGGTCGGAACTGGCCGGCGAGGTGGGCCGCGTCGTCCGCCTGGTCACGACGCATTACGCGCAGCGCGGTCCGGTGGACAGCATCGTGCCCACGCTCGCCGCTCTCAAAGACGCTTCACCGGGCGTGGCCACGGCGGTGCTCGATGGTTTGATGTCCGGCTGGCCGGCGGACAAGCCGCCTTCACTCGGCGCGGACGACAAGCGCACGCTGGCGAATCTCATGGAAGCGCTGCCCGAATCCGCACGCGACCGCCTGCTCTCGCTGGCGCAACGGTGGAATCAACCCGATTTGTTCGGCACGAGCGTCGCCGCCATCATTGAATCGCTCCGCCAGCAGGTGACCGACGCGTCGCTGGCCGATGACAAGCGCGCCGCTGCCGCGAAACGCTGGATTGGCCTGGAAGACCGTCAGGAGGTCGCCGAGACCGTTCTGAAGCAAGTGAACCGGCTCACTCCGCCCACGCTGGCGGTGGGATTGGTCAATGCCCTGGGCGAGAGCAGGAATACGAACACGGCGAGTGTCGTCACCGGACATTGGGCACAGTTCACGCCGACGGTGCAGCGCGCCGCCATCGCCGTGCTCCTGCGCCGCGGCGAATGGGCCATGACGTTGCTCGACGCCATTCAGAAAGAGAAAGTCAACAAGGGCGACCTTGCGCCGGAGCATTGGTCGCAGTTGAAGCAGAGCCCGAATCGCGGCGTGGCCCGCCGCGCGGAGCGCATGGCGGAAATCAATGCCGGCATCTCCGCTGACCGCGAAGAAGTCGTGAAGAAGCTGCTGCCCCTGGCCAAGGAGAAGGGCAACCCGGCTCGCGGCAAGGAGGTCTTCACCGCGAGTTGCGCCGTTTGCCACGTCTTTGACGGGCAAGGCGGCAAGGTCGGTCCCGATCTGACCGGCATTGCCGCGCGCGACCGCAGCGACGTTCTCATGGAGATTCTCGACCCGAACCGCTCCGTCGAAGCGAACTACCGCCTCTGGAACGTGACCACCAAAGGCGGCGAGACGTTCTCCGGTCGCCTGGAAGCCGAAACGCAAACCACGGTCGAGATTCTCGACACCACAGCGCAGAAGCACGTCGTGCAACGCAAGGACATCGCGAGCCTGGACGCCTCGCAACTCTCGATCATGCCCACGGGCTTTGAGTCGCTGCCGCCGGATGATTTGAAATCGCTTCTGGAATATCTGGCGCAACCCCACCAGTAGCGTGGCCGGCGTTGGCGCCCGCTCACCCGGTCCGGTGAAACAGCGCGCGAACATCATGAACGAACTTCGCTGGGTCCTGCTGGCAGCGTGCTTGCTTTCCCCGACGATGGTGCGCGGGCAAAGCAGCGAAGGAGTGGCGGTGTCCAGGTCGAGAATCGTCATCCTTGATCCGCCGGAGAAGGATTTCTTCTCGAAGGTGCTCGATTACCACGGTATTCCCATCAAGGCGCACAAAGTTGTGGCGGACGAGGCGCTGTATGCGGCGTACGATCGTTTGTCGTTGATGTTCACCAATCTGCTCACGAGGCAACCGATGGTGATCTCCAATCTGGCGGCGGCGGGCGCCGCGCTGCACATCATCGGACGCGATCAGGTTACGACCGACCTCCCGGAATGGCGCCACGACAAGGGCGTGGCGCGACCCGAATACAACGGCCTGACGCGCGATCAGCGGACACGCGGCATGGGCGGGCGACTGACGTCCTGTGGCGAAGAAAACCTCCTCAAACTGCAGAAGGACCGCTACCGCGGACGCGACATCTGCCTGCATGAGTTCGCCCACAACGTTCGCAACAACGGAATCCAGCGGGAAGTGCGCGCCAGGTTTGACGAACAACACAAGCGTTCGCTCGGGAAGGGGCTTTGGCAGAAATCCTACGCGGGGTCCAACCCCGACGAGTTTTTCGCCGAACTGACGATGTGGTATTTCGGCACGCACGGCGATCTGCACATGATCGGCTCGAAGCCGGAGGACGGTCCCGAAGGCCTCAGACAATACGATCCGGAAGCCTACGCTCTGATGGACGACTTTTACGGCGGACGGATCGCAATCACAAAGGCGGAACCCCGACGCCGAGGTCGCCGCGCGGAAGCAGGCAGACCTGATTCACCTCGATCCGCTCCTGGTTCGACGGCAACCACGAACAACGCGCCGCCCGTCACTTTGTCGCCCGAGTAACATCAATCATAGGAAAGCGAAATGCGCACAGAAACGCTCAAAGGACTCCTCCGAGATTCAATTGGGGGATTCGCCGCACTGTCGCTGGCACCCGGCATTCTGGCCGCGACGATTCCATCGGAAGCCGACGGCCTTGAGTCGTCATCCCCGTTCCTTGCCGACGATGCGTGGCAGGAAGATGCTCCGACGGTTGGGGCCCCCGAAGAGTCTCCCCAGGGAGTGCCGCGGCGGGACGCGGGCCCCCGCCGAGTGTTCAAGGATCGGGTCGCCCCCCACTGGTTTCACGACGACACCCGCTTCTGGTATCGCAACGACCTGAAGGATGGCGCGAAGGAGTTCATCCTCGTAGACGCGGAACGCGGAACGCGCGAAGCGGCGTTCGACCACGCGAAGCTGGCTGCCGCACTCTCCCAGGCGGCGGGCGCGGAGTATCATGCTGACAAACTGCCCTTCGACAGCATTGAGTTTCTCGACGACTCGAGGGCGATTCGCTTCATCGCAGGTGATACGACCTGGAAGTGCGCCCTGACCTCTTACGAATGTTCAAAGACCGACGCGAAGGCCTCCCCTGCTCCGCCGGGTGAGACCGACGCGGACACCGCCGCCGAGCCGCAGCGCCGGCCGGGGCGCGGCCAGCGTTCGCGCGAGGAGTCGGACAATTCGCCGGACGGCAAGTGGACGGCGTTCGTCAAAGACCACAACGTGTTCATCAAATCGCGCGACGACGAGAAGGAAATCCAACTCAGCCACGACGGCAAGGACGGGTTGGCTTACGGACGATTCTCCTGGGCGCCGGACTCGAAGACACTGGTGAGCTTCCGCATCGAGCCGGGCGAACGAAAAGAGGTTTACCTGGTTCAATCGTCACCCCAGGGCGGCGGACGCGCGAAGCTCCTGACGCGCCCCTACGCCCTTCCCGGCGACAAGTTCTCTTTTTATGAGTTGAATGTCTTCGATGTAGCGAACCGCAAGCAGATCAAGCCGGACGTGGACCGGTTCGAGCACGAGTGGCTCACCCCTCGCGTGCGGTGGAAGAAGGACGGTCGGCACTTGATGTATCAGCAGACCGACCGCGGGCATCAGCGCCTGCGCGTGATCGAGGTCGATTCCCAAACCGGCCAGGCCCGTAACCTCATCGACGAAAAAAGCGGGACGTTCATTTGGACAGCGCACACGGAGAACTTGAACCTGAACCTGGTCAACTGGCTGGATCAAACCGACGAAATCATCTACGCGTCCGAAAGCAACGGGTGGCGGCACCTTTATTTGATCGATGCAAGCGCAGGCAAACTAAAGAACCCGATCACGACCGGTGAATGGGTCGTGCGCGGCATCGAGCGCATCGACGAGACGAACCGGCAGGTGTGGCTCCGCGCCAGCGGCGTCGTTCCCGACCAGGACCCGTATTTGACGCACTTCGGCCGCGTGAACTTTGACGGCAGCGGCCTGGTATGGCTGACCGCGGGCGACGGCAGCCACACCGTTCAATATTCGCCAAACCGAATGTTCGTCATCGACACCTGGTCGCGTGTCGATCTGGCGCCGTTGAATGAATTGCGGCGGGTCTCCGACGGGAAGCTTGTCTGCAAACTCGAAGAAGCGGACAGCGCGGACCTCAAGGCCAGCGGTTGGCAGCCGCCGGAAGTGTTCGTCGCTAAAGGCCGCGACGGCAAAACCGACATCTGGGGCATCATCTCCCGCCCGCACGACCTCGACCCGAACAAAGAATATCCTGTCATCGAAGACATTTACGGGGGTCCGCAAGGCTCCTTCGTTCCGAAGACGTTCAGTCCCACCTCGCGTTACGAATCGCTCACCAAACTCGGATTCATCGTGGTGAAGATTGATGGCATGGGCACCGCGAACCGGTCGAAGGCCTTTCACGATGTCTGCTGGCACAACCTCAAGGACGCTGGCCTCGAGGATCGCATCCTCTGGATGAAGGCCGTCGCGAAGAAATATCCCTACATGGACCTGACGCGAGTGGGCGTCTACGGCAATTCCGCTGGCGGGCAGAACGCAGCCGCGGCGGTGCTGTTCCATCCAGAGTTCTACAAAGTCGCCGTTGCCTCATGCGGCTGTCACGACAATCGGATGGACAAAGCCTCGTGGAACGAACAATGGATGAGTTATCCGGTTGGACCGCAGTACAGCGAGTGCTCGAACATCGATAATGCCCATCGCCTCCAGGGCAAGCTGTTTCTGATCGTCGGCGAAATGGACACTAACGTGCCGCCTGAATCCACGATGCGCTTTGTAGACGCGCTCATCAAAGCCGGCAAGGATTTCGACCTGCTCGTGATTCCCGGAGGCGGCCACGGCATGGGCGGCAATTATGGTCAACGTCGCATGCAGGACTTCTTCGTCCGAAATCTTCTCGGCAGTGAACCGCCCGACCGAAATGCCGGCCGCGCGCAACAGAGCGAAACGGGGAGTCGGTAAATTCAATCAATGTAATGATAGACGCTCGCCCCCACCCCGCCCCTCTCCCCAACGATTCCCACGGTCTCCCGACCGCGCATCGGGGCCATGAACTCTCCAGCGCTTGGTGGAGCCGCGACAGCGTCTTGGAGTGCGGCAGCCCCCTGCCGCTTTCCCGCGCGCCCCAAAGCGCCAGAGGGCTGGCGCAGTCCAAAACCTGGCGGGCTTTCGGACGGTTCATGGGGAGCCATCGTCGAATCACAAGGGTTCGGATGCCGTTCCCTCTTCTCAAGGGATCGCAAAGGACCTTCCGAATGAACCTCACCAAACAAATGATAGTCCCTGTTGCGTTCGCCACCCTGGCATTGTGCTGCGTCTCCTTCGCCCAACCCGGGAGCGCAGACGCACCGCCCGTATCCGCGCCGCCGGAGTCGTTCTTCGAGATGGTCCGCGAACGAGACCGCGATGCCGCCCGCCAGTTCTACAAGAAATACATCGACGTCAAAGGCATGCCCGTCGTGGCCGCCGCCGAAGTCGCAGACCTCGCGTTGCAACGCACGTACGACATCGTCACACACATGCTCGGAGGCCGGCCCGACGTCCTCGAGGCCATGGTCAAAAACAAGATGTATCTCATCATCATCGGCAAGGACCAGGTCTATACGGACATGCCCGAGTATCGGGGCCATCCCAACCCGGCGTACCAAAACGAGCGCGTGCGCGGCACGGGCGGCAAACCCACGAGTTTCGGCGAGGAGAACCTGCTCAGCCTCCCGATTGACCGTTACGACGACGAGAGCATTGGGGTGCATGAGTTCTGCCACACGATCGACAGCACGTTGCGTTCAATCGATCCGACGTGGGGCGAACGTAAGAACGCCGTTTACCGCAAGGCCATCGAAAAGGGACTGTGGAAAAACACCTACGCGGGCTCGAACCCCGGCGAATTCTGGGCGGAGATTTGCCAGTCCTGGTTCGGCTGCAACCGCGTCAACAACTGGAACCACGGTCCCATCGGCACGCGCGAACAACTTAAGGCTTACGATCCGGAAAGCTACGAACTGGTCAGGACGACCTTCAACCTCAGGCCGGAGCAGGATTGGCGTTATGCGTTCCTGCAGAAACTTCCCAACATCACGGCGCCGCCGGCGAAGTTCAAAATCGATCCCTACTATACGAAATTCAGCTGGGCGCGCGAATTCACCGTCATCGGGCGTCAGGCGAGCGACGAAGCGCTCCTCAAGGCGAACGACACCGTCCGCAAAATGTTCGCCTATCGCCACGACATCCTGAAGGCGCTCATCGCCGACGGTGTGAGGCTCGTGGTCCTGGGCCGGAACGAGGGAATCGCCGACCTGCCCGAATACGCGATGATGAAGGACCACAACGGCTTCGATCCCCTCGCGCGATTCATGGACTACACGCCGGAAACGAAACTCGTGATCGTCGGCGAGGAGAATGTGTTGAGCAACCCCGGAGACCCAAACGTCGGCGACAATCACGTCATCAGAGTTTTCGCCAGAGCGCTCCACCGCGTGACCGGCATGCGGCCGGTTGACCCCAATTGGGAAAAGCGGGGCCGGGATGTCCAGCAGTACGAGTTGCGCGTCAAACGGCTGGATGATCAGTTCGACGAAAAACTGAAAGAACTTTACGAGAAAGCGGTGACTGCCGGGAAGTGGAAGGGCACGACCGCGGTCAATGACCGGGTCGCCTATTGGACCGAAGCGGTGCTCGCCTATTTCGATGCTCTCGGTCAGGACGCGGCGCCTCACGACGCGGCTCATCCGATCAACACCCGTGAGGCATTGAAGGAGTACGACCCCGATCTCTACGCACTCGTCAACGAGACGATGGCTTATGACGGGCACGTAGATTGGCGCTATGATCCAGAACCGGAGAGCGCGAGGAAGTAACCTCGAGGACGTCTGGGTGGTCACTTAACTGAACCCAAAAGCTTCAATTTGCTACGGATGAAAACGGATGGACGCGGATAAACAGCTCGATGCCTGGACGCGAATTCCGCGAATGAGCGCGAACGAGAAGTGTGAAATTCGCGAGAAATTGGCGCAATTCGCGTCTTCCATCCGTGTCCATCCGTGGTTGAGACCCACTTCCTCGATCACTCAAACCCACAAACCAAAATAGAAACCACCATGAAAAACAGCATACTACTCGGAGCAACCACCTTGCTCGCGGGGTCCCTCCTTGCGGCGGACTCCAGTCCCAAGGATGACATCACAAACGCAGCCAAAAAGCTCGGCGAACAGGCCAACTACAGTTGGAAAGCGACGGTCGTTGTTCCCGAAGGCACCCAGTTTCGACCCGGCCCAACGGAAGGCAAAACCGAGAAGGGCGGGTACACCCACGTCAAGATGAGCTTCGGCGACAACACCACGCAGGCGGTGATCAAAGGCGACAAGGCGGCGGTCACCAACCGCGATGGCGAGTGGCAATCGGTTGCCGAACTGGACGGCAACGAAGGCCCCGGCCGGTTCCTCGGTCGAATGGTCAGAAACCTCAAAACTCCGGCCGCGCAAGCAACGGAACTCGCCGGCGCAGCCAAGGAGCTCAAAAAAGACGGCGACTCCTATTCAAGCGATCTGACCGAAGAAGGCGCGAAGGCGCAATTCAAGTTCGGGACGCCCAGCAATGCGAAAGGTTCGGTGAAGTTCTGGCTGAAAGACGGCGCCCTCTCGAAGTACGAGTTCAAGGTGCAAGGCAAGGTGGACTTCAATGGCAACGAAGTGGACGTCGACCGCGCGACGACGGTTGAGATCAAAGACGTCGGCGCGACGAAAGTCGAAGTGCCTGAAGGCGCGAAGAAGAAGCTGTCTTGAGATTTCAATGTGCCGGGCTTTGAGGACGCACTGGGCCGCCCCCGTTCCCATGAACCGACAGGCTTTGCCAATGGTGGGGCGAGACTCCCGGCGAGCCTCGTGCACCCTGGCCTGGACAGCCCTCGTTGGCTCGCGAGTACGCTCGCCCCACCGGTTCATGGCGCCATCGTGTCCGGGCTCCCCATGAACCACCCCTCATCCAGAGTGACGGGTGGGCCGACGAGACTACTTATTCCAGTCCTGCTCACGGCACTGCAAGTCAGCGCGACGGCGGCGGAAACCAGCACTCCGATTCGGTTTGCCGGCTCACCCGCAGAACTCGTGATCAGTGAAGTGAGCGAGCGCACGGTGCGCCTCGAATTGTCCCCGCTCGATGAACAGCGCAAACCGCGTTCAGCGACGCCGTCCACGGTGCTTGTGCCGTTCCCCACAAACGAAAAGCTGCGGGTGCGTGAACTCGCTCGCGAAAGAGAATTCCGCGTCGGGCAACTCCGCGTGAGGGTCAAGCCGCAGCCGCTCATCGTGTCCGTGCGGCGAGCGGATGGAAAACTGGTGCAGGAACTGACCTTCGACGAGACGGCAGCGACGAATGCCGGAATCACCTTCCGCACTGAAGCGGCGGTACTCGGTCTCGGCGAAGGCGCGCAGCAGTTCGATCGGCGCGGCGCGCTCTATCCGATGGATCCGGGTTGGGGCGCCTGGAACCGCCCGGTCCTCGGTTCGGTTGTACCGTCGCCATTTGTCATCGGCACGGAGGGTTGGGCCGTCTTTGCGCACCGGCCCGAAGGCCAGCTCGACCTGCGGGAGGGCAAAGGCCGATTCATCCCGAAGCAGGACGCGCAGGGCGGCGCGTCGCTGGATTTGTTTGTGGTCAGCGTGCAGGAACCCGCCGACGCGCTCGCCGAATACCATCGGCTGACCGGCCGGCCCGTGATGCCGCCGAAGTGGGCGCTTGGTTACTTCCAGTCGCACCGCACGCTGGCCGGACCGGAGGAGCCGGTGCAAATCGCGCGCCTGTTCCGCGAAAAGAAACTGCCTTGCGACGCCCTCATCTACCTCGGCACGGGCTATTGCACGAACGGCTGGAACACCGGTCACGGCTCGCTCGCGTTCAACACGAACGCGTTCGTGCCGGAGAATCTCAAGACACTCCACGACCTGAACTTTAGAATTGTGTTTCACGTGAACCGCGCGCCGCGAAATCTCTTTGGCGCGTCCATCGCCCCGCGCCCCCTCACCCCGTCCCTCTCCCCCAGTGGGGGAGAGGGTGCCCGAAGGGCGGGTGAGGGGGTTGCCGAAGACTTCGATTCTCCCCGGCACATCCGCAACTACTGGGCGCGGCATCGCGACATCTTTGCGCTCGGCGTGGACGGCTGGTGGCCCGACGACGGGGACGAACTGCCGCTGGAGGCGCGGTTGACAAGGCATCGCTGTTACTACGAAGGACCGTTGCAGGACCGGACGAATGTCCGCCCGTGGAGTTTGCACCGGACGGGTTACGCGGGCTCGCAGCGTTATGGCGGCTGGATCTGGTCGGGCGACATCGACGGCAAATGGGAGACGCTCGCCGCGCACGTTTCGATCGGGCTGAACCATGGACTCAGCCTGACTCCGTTCTGGGGCAGCGACACCGGCGGGTTCTATCCGACGAAGGAACTCACCGGCGAACTTTACGCGCGATGGTTTCAATTCTCTGCGTTCTGTCCGTCGTTCCGTTCGCATGGAAGGACGTGGAAGTTGCGCCTGCCGTGGGGTTGGAACACGGGTGAGTTCGGCCCGAAAGAACATCCCGAGCGGCAACACCCGGACCCCGCAGAATTGCACAACGCTGAGGTCGAACCGATCTGCCGAAAGTTCCTCGAACTCCGCTACCGGCTTCTACCCTACAACTACACACTCGCCCGCGAAGCCTGCGACGCGGGTCTGCCGATGATGCGCGCACTGTGGCTGCACTACCCCGACGACGCGGAAGCGGTGAAGCTCGGAACTGAATACCTCTGGGGTCGGGAGCTGTTGGTTGCACCGGTGATTGAAAAAGGCGCAACGTCGCGACGCGTTTATCTGCCGGAGGGCAACTGGTACGACTGGTGGACGGGGAAAAAGGACGAAGGTAAACGGTGGATTGAGCGTCCGGTTGACCTTGCGACCCTGCCACTGTATGTCCGCGCGGGTGCGATCATTCCGCTCGATCCCGTGCGCCAATTTACCGGTCAGACCGTGGCCGAGCCGACGACGCTGCGCGTGTATGCCGGCGCGGACGGAACGTTCACGCTTTACGACGATGATGGCCAAAGCCTCGGCTATCGCGACGGCTCGGACCCGCAAACGATTTGGATCCGTTTCCGCTGGGACGATTCCGCGCGCCGTCTCACGTTGGAGCCAGACGAACGGATGAGGAAGTGGCCGGGAGGGGTGCGGGTTTTCGCGGTCGAAGCAACCGGCGGTGATGTCCAGCCGAAGCGCGTCGAGTTCCGCGGCGAGCGTGTCGCGGTGAACTTGTGAATGGCTTTCTGCCAGGTCGGAGGTTGATCGGAACGGCAACGCTCGCCCTCACCCCTGCCCTCTCCCCTACCGGAACGATGCAGTTGCTCTGGGGAGCGCGGGCGTCTCGCCCGTTGTTTTCGGCGTCCCGCCGAAGACCATTGTTGCCACGAGACGACGCACCGTTTGGTGAATTGC
>Ga0075421_100005282_pt1 | contig 15595 bp, 10 predicted proteins | sample SoiMetdeltSBSDD5_FD_75292 | JGI IMG/M metagenome (GOLD analysis project Ga0075421, IMG submission 75292) | Bulk soil microbial communities from a Populus tree surrounding site in Tennessee, USA - Soil MetaG P. deltoides SBSDD5 | ecosystem: Environmental > Terrestrial > Soil > Tree plantation...
AGTATTGCAGCAAGTGAAGGAATGTATCTTTATCTAGCGGAATACCGACCTGCTGGCACATTGCAGCGAAGATCTGGAAGTACATCCGCTCGTCAGGGCCATCGACCAGCACCTTCACCTGAATGCGGCGTAGGAAGGCTTCGTCGGCTAAATCAAGTGGATCAAGATTGGTGCTGAACACAATTAACTGCCGGAAGGGAATTTGCATCGTCTGGCCCGTGCGGAGCCGCAGAAAATCGATCCGGGTCTCTAACGGCACTATCCAACGGTTGAGCAGTTCGATAGGTCGCATCTGCTGACGACCAAAGTCATCAATGAGGAACATACCACCATTGGCCTTCAGTTGAAGTGGTGCTTCGTAGAATTTTGCCACATCGTCGAAGCGAAGATCAAGGGCAGGCATTGCAAGCTCACCGCCTGCAATTACTACAGGTCGCTCGAACAATCCCCAGCGCTGATCGATCCCTAGCTGTCCGGTGGGTCGCTTTCTCTCATACTCAATTGGTTTATGAATCAGTGAATCTTGTAGGTTGATAATATGCCCGCCTACAGTCAGAGCATATGGGAGCCACATTGGATTCGAGCCACCAATGAGCCGCGCAATAGCCTCAGCTATTGTCGTCTTGCCATTGCCCGGAGGCCCATAGAGAAACAGCGAAGTTCCTTTGTTGACAGCAGGCCCTAAGCGCCTCTCAAACCCTTCGGGCAGAATTAGATGAGCCAACGCCTCCTGAAAATCTCTTTGTGTAAGCTGAAGTGGGTCGCCGGTTTGAAGCAGGATTGCCTGATTGTACTTTTCGACAGGAACAGGAGCTGGGCCAATATACTGAGTCCGGTCAAAGGCTTCTCCAGCGCGGAATTTCCCGGCATCGGATAGATGATATGAATAACTCATACGACCCAAAGAACCTGCACTTGTCACTTCAACGAGATGCTCTTTTTGTAAGCCGTTTAATATTTCGTCGAGCAGTGATGGGTCTAATTTGAGGACAGTAGAAAACCGTTGTAGAGAAACATCGCCTTCTTGAAATAACAAGCGCATCATGAGATCAATGACCATCCCAACCGAGATGTCGAGCTCTTTTACCCCGATTGGCTGTACTAAAAGCTCGCTAAGCTCGTCAACTTGCTGTAAGGTTTCCATTATCGTCATTTCTCCGCGGTGCGAAGGAGATTGCCCTGCGCGATCAACTGTGTGGCTAAGGTTCGAGCCAAACGCTTATACATCATGCTTGCAAGTGACGGCTGCTGATCTTCCAGAGTTGCTAGAACCTCTGGCGTAATCTTGAGGACTTTCAGGTCCGTTCCAGCAGATACCGTTGCAAGGCGGGGCTGTTGAACCAAGAGACCAAGCTCTCCAAATGACTGCCCTGGCGTAATGATTCCGACGGTGCGCTCTATACTAGATTCTGGATCGGTGGCAATCACCAGCGCATAGCCGTCCAGTACAAGATACATCCCGTCCGACTCATCACCTTGCTCGAATACGTTGCTTCGAGCTTTTAAGGAAATTTCTTCCGCAAGAGCGTGGATAGTCTCAAACTCGTCGCCTTCAAATCTCCAACTGACTTCCCACGGGGAGTCGGGGTCGAACGGTAAATCCATTTGGGAATTCATGCATCCCTCCTCGGTATCAAAGTGCTCCCATAATTAACGTGCTGGCTCATTATCGCATAAGTGCTGAAAATGACGAGTCTTTATTTCTTGCATAGGGCGTCATTACGCGATACCGTCGCTTCGTTTCATTCTAAAGAGGAGATTTCTAGTGTCAGTGCAAGACTCTCCACAAATATGTGATTATGAAGGTTCGAATTACCGCGCTGAATTTTGGGAAGGAAAAGGACGGGATTACGAAGATAGCGCTGAACGTGTCGCAATCAAGCGTCTCCTTCCGACTACCGGGAAACGGATTATTGAGGTAGGGGCCGGATTTGGACGGTTAGCCCCGCTTTATAAAGGATATGAGCAGATTGTTCTGTTTGATTACTCGCGCTCAATGCTTGAAGATGCCTACCAGCATTATGGAGATGATGGGTTTCTATACGTTGCCGGCAACATTTACGAGATGCCGTTTGCACCTGGTGTCTTCGACACGGTTATGATGATTCGTGTGCTACATCATATGCAGAATCCACCTGCTGCATTGGAACAAGTTCGAGGGATCATCAGGAAGGGGGGCATATTTATCCTTGAATTTGCTAATAAACAGAATCTTAAAGCGATTGCGCGCTGGCTACTGAGGCGGCAGTCGTGGAGTCCCTTCACGACCGAACCTGTTGAATTCGCGGCGCTAAATTACGATTTCCACCCTCGCTATGTGCGTCAAGTTCTTCAACAAGCCGGATTCGAACCGAGGCGCATCCTGACTGTCTCACACTATCGAATAGGTTTGTTGAAACGACTTATTCCGACAGGCATTCTGGTTGCAATGGACTCTTTCGCCCAGCTTACCGGAAATCTATGGCAGGTCTCTCCGAGCGTGTTTGTTCGAAATGAGGCAATGGGTATTGATGCCGTTGCACCGGAAGGTGCATTTTGGCGATGCCCTTCGTGTGCATCTTTTGATATACAAGAAACCAGTGATGGACTTCTTTGTGCATCGTGTGAGAATCGCTACTTGAAGCGAAATGGTGTGTACGACTTCAAAGAGCCTGTCAAAATACCCGCCCAAAAGTGAAAATTTGTACTTAAAAACACTCCTAGTATCGACATTACACAGTTTGCACAAATGAGCCTCTTAGAGTAAACTAGGCAACAATAATTAGAACGTTAGTACGATAATTTGTGATGCCTATCCACATACAGGGACGGGGGTTATTGTAAAATGCCTGATGATGGTCGTTTAGCTTCGCTCGATAAGACCTTGAAAGACCTCACTAAAAAATTTGGCGATGGCGTGATTATGCGCCTCGGTGAGGCCACCCATATGCATGTGGATACTATCTCCACAGGAGCGCTGTCACTCGACATCGCACTGGGGGTTGGTGGCCTTCCTCGCGGTCGTGTAACTGAAATCTACGGGCCCGAGTCCTCTGGTAAGACGACTCTTTGCTTACACGTCATCGCAAATTCTCAGAAGCAAGGCGGTATCTGCGCCTTTATCGATATGGAACACGCACTCGATCCCGTGTATGCTGAGGGGATCGGCGTGGATGTAGATAATCTGTATATCAGCCAGCCAGATACTGGTGAACAGGCGTTAGAAATCGCCGAAGCACTAGTGCGTTCCGGTGCGATGGATGTCATTGTGCTCGACTCGGTAGCGGCATTAGTTCCGCGCGCCGAAATCGAAGGCGAGATGGGCGATAGCCATGTGGGGTTACAAGCCCGTTTGATGAGCCAGGCACTGCGTAAGCTCTCAGGGGCAATCAAGCAGAGCAATACGGCGATGATTTTCACGAATCAGCTTCGCGAAAAAATCGGGGTGATGTTCGGGTCACCTGAAACGACAAGTGGTGGTCGTGCCTTGAAATTCTACGCATCGGTGCGTTTGGATATTCGCCGCATCCAGTCGATCAAACAGGGCGGTGAGATGACAGGTAACCGTACCCGTGTTCGTGTTACAAAGAATAAGCTTGCGGCTCCGTTCCGTGAGTGTGAGTTCGATATTATGTACGGTCATGGTATTAGCTATGAGGGCGACCTTTTGGACTTGGCAACCGAGCTTGGCTTTATCGACAAGCGTGGTGCGTTCTTCCGCTATAACGAAGAACTGCTCGGCCAAGGTCGTGAGAACGCAAAGCAGTTTCTTGTAGAACACCCTGATTATTGCCAAATTCTTGATCAGGCGGTTCGGGAAGCATCTGCATTGAGGCCATTGCCCGCTATTCGGTCAGCAGTCAGTGATGATGATGGGGCGGACGGCGGCGACGAATAATCAAGTTACCCTCTTGAATAAGGGCACAGAGAGTATCTCTCTGTGCCCCTTCTGTTTTTTGGGTAAACTCTACGATGTTTCATCGCTCGCTAGATTTTGCTGTTCTTTAAGAAAATATTTCTTAGCGAGAATAACGAGAATTTGACTTTATTGTTAATTCTGAATATCAATAGGTCAAATAATGCGCGCAATCTACGCGCCTATGGTTCTGCTAAGCTCTTGGGTATATGAACTTCCACCGGCTAGTTCGCGGAGGTGGAAGCTGTGAAATTGCGAACCGGATACCGAATTCGTCTGACCCACTTTGCGGGCAGGTTATCTTACTAAATTGAATCGGTCGCCGGTCCCGACCATCTAAGGGTCCGGGCTATTTCCGCATAACTATCTTTCAGCAGATGGCCTTTCGGCGATCTGTCAGCCCTATAGGCTTTGCAGGCCACAGCAGCCGTGGATTGGTCATGGCTGCTTTTTGTTTTCAGAGTTCTTGAGTTGGTACTAATGCCAGGCACAATCACCAGGTTAGTCGTTCAGAAGAAAAATAAGGAACGTGTCAACGTTTACATTGACGATGAATTCGCGTTTGGTCTGGCGATGATAGAGGCCATCAAGCTGCGTAAAGGACAGCAGCTTACCGATCAAGAAATCACGCGCCTCAAGGCTCTGGATGAAATTGAAGTAGCCCATGAGCGAGCACTCAATTTTCTATCTTACCGTCCTCGTAGTGGAGATGAAGTCCGCGCCAATCTTCGCGAAAAGGGCTACTCAGACTCTGTGATCCAGCAGATCATAGAACGGTTGGAGCGGGCCGGTTTGATTAATGACGAGTCATTTGCGCGCTACTGGGTCGAGAATAGAGAGCAGTTCAAACCACGCAGCAGCCGTGGGCTGCGCTATGAGCTTCGAAGGAAGGGTATCGAAGATGATGCTATCGAGGCGGCACTCGAAGGACTTGACGAAGAGGAATCAGCTTATCGCGCGGTCTTAGACCGTGCCAAGCGTACTCCTCGTACGAGCAAGCAGTATTTTGCAAAACGCTTGGGTGATTTCCTTGCCCGGCGTGGATTTACTTATCAAGTCGTGCGTCCAGTAGTTGATCGGCTGTGGGCCGAGCTTTCCGAGGATGATGAGTCCGCGCACGATGATCTCGATTTTGATTTGGATATGGAGGACTAAAATGTCAATTAGCCCGATATGGATTGTGGCGGCCCTCCTCGTTGGGGGTGCGCTCGGAGCCGGGCTGTTTTATGTGATCCGCTCTCAGCGTGATACCAGAATGCGTGCCACAGCCGAAGAACAAGCGCGGGGCATTGTTTCGGCTGCTGAGGGAGAGGCACAAGATTTAATTCGGCAGGCAAAAGAAGAAGGGATTAAACTTCGCACTGAGGTTGAAAATGATCTGAACCGCCGCCGGGCTGATCTGAACCGCGAGGAAGATCGGCTCCAGAAGCGCCGGGAACAGCTTGATGAGCGCTTTGAGCGCCTCGAAGAGCGCGAGCAGAAGTTGAACAAGCGCCAGAGTAATCTGGATCGCCAGCATAACGAGTTGGAAGCACTCAAAGTAGAACGGCTCGCCGCTCTTGAACGTGTTGCGGAAATGACTCGTGACGAGGCCCGCCAGCACTTGCTACAAATGGTAGAAGACGAAGCGCGCACGGATATGGCACGCCGTATTCGGGAAGTAGAGGATGAACTTGATGCCGAGGCAGATAATCGCGCCCGCGAATTAATTGCTATGGCGATCCAGCGTGTTGCTTCTGAATACGTAGCTGATGTTACTGTATCTGTAGTTCCACTGCCCAGCGATGAAATGAAGGGACGGATCATTGGTCGAAATGGCCGCAACATCCGCGCTTTTGAGCAGGCTGCTGGAGTAGATGTAGTTGTTGATGACACTCCCGAAGCGGTGACTATCAGCAGCTTCGATCCCGTTCGGCGTGAAGCCGCACGCCGCGCTCTTGCACAGCTTGTGCTGGATGGCCGTATTCATCCTGCCCGTATTGAACAGCTGCTCGCCAATGCACGTAAAGAGGTTGAATCCATTATCAAGGAAGAAGGTGAGCGTGCTGCCTATGATGCGGGGGTTGGGGGCTTACATCCTGAGATTATCAAGATGCTAGGTCGCTTGAAATTCCGCACGAGCTACGGTCAGCAGCAGCTTGCCCATGCCGTCGAAACTGCCCGCCTTGCAAGTGTAATTGCTGCTGAATTAGGAGCGAACATTGAAATCGCCAAAGCAGGTGGTTTGCTACATGATCTCGGCAAGGCGATGGATCATGAAATGGAAGGCACACACGCCCTACTTGGTGCAGAATTCTGCCGACGCTATGGTGTTCCTGAGTCGGTAGTGAATTGTATCGAATCGCATCACCACGAAGTTGAGCAGAACTACGTTGAGGCAATTATCGTCGAAGCTGCTGATGCGATCAGTGGGGCACGTCCGGGTGCTCGCCGTGAAAGTTTGGAGAGCTATCTCAAGCGCGTACGCACGCTGGAAGAAATCGCAAACTCATTTGAGGGTGTCAATCAGAGTTATGCCCTACAGGCAGGTCGCGAAGTTCGCATTATCGTCAAACCCGAAGATATTGACGATCTGGCAACAATCCGCTTGAGCAAGGATATTGCCAAGAAAATCGAAGAATCGATGCAGTACCCTGGACAAATCAAGGTCACTGTGATCCGCGAGACGCGAGCTGTCGATTACGCTAAGTAATCCAGCAACTATAGGAAAGGGCCTTGTGCGAGGCCCTTTTCGATTCTTAGATATGGTTCGTTTCGTTCAAGCGGACTCTTCCATGAGCTTATCCGCCTCTATGACGTGTCCTTCCCCTGATTTCTCCACCGCTTCAATCGCGGTTCGCCCTCGATACGTTATGATCACGATGACTGCTGCAACGATAATTCCTGCCGCTAGAATTGTTCGAGTCGTAAGAGGCCCATTTGCAAAGGCCCACCCCAGCAGTACCGCCACGACAGGATTAACATAGGCATAAGTTGAAGCGCGAGCAGGCGAAGTAACTTTTAAGAGATATACATAGCAGCTAAACGCAATGATCGATCCGAAAATAATCAGATATGCGAGGGCGACTAGAGATCGCTGCGAAACCATGTCCAAATTGATCTGTGTCCATTCGCCGCTAAGCGCTGAGATGAGAAACAGGATCAATCCGCCGCATAACATTTCAACAGCAGTAGCCATAAGCGGCGAGTCAGGCAGTTCAGCGTGACGCGAATACACAGAACCAATTGACCATGACAGCGCTGCTATGATCAATACAAGTGCTCCTAAGAGGTTGATATGATTGTTTCCCGCCAGATTTCCCGGGCCTATTAGCAGGAACATACCACCCAGACCGAACAATAATCCCAGAATTACAGGACTCGTAGGGCGCATCCCAGTAGGGCGTAGCCAGTCAACTACAACCACCCACACAGGAACCATCGCGATCAACAGCGCGGCGATTCCTGAAGGCACAGTTTTCTCTGCCCAGGTGACTCCGCCGTTACCAATGACCAACAGCAGCGCGCCGAGGATCAGGCCTGAGCGCCAATGAATCCACTTTGGCATTGAAGCACCGCTCAACCGAAGCCATACAAATAAGATCAGGCCAGCAGCAATAAATCGAATGCTCGCCATAAAAAATGGCGGAAGTGTCTCAATTGCGTATCGAATACCCAGATAGGTCGAGCCCCAGATCAGATATACCGCAGCGAAGGCAGCAATAATTCCTACCCTTGAAGATCTTTCAGGGGGTTGTACTGAAGGCATAATGATTCCCCATCTAATCAGCAATACTTGTACAACTCAAGAGGACGTAAGATGTGAAAATCCAGCCATAGTTTATGAAGCGAGCAATAATTCGGAGAAACTCAGAAGTCGTACACAACTTTACTCATGGCAATAGCAATCTGCGTGGCTACCTGTGCATTTTGAATCAACAGCGCTATGTTAACTTCAAGACTGCGACCCGCTGTGATCTCGCTTACCCGACTTAACAGAAACGGCGTGATTTCTTTACCCATTACTCCCGCCTTTTCAGCATCATTCAAGGCTTGTGAAATGGCAGCCTCCATCTCTTCTTTGGGCAATGCCAGATGAGCAGGCGGCGGTACGGTGATCAAAGCCCCACCCTCCAGATCAAGATCCCACTTTGCATAGAGAATCTTCGCTACTTCTTCTGGTGATTCGATCCGTGCATCGACTGGGAGTCCACTGCTGACTGCATAGAACGCCGGGAATGTATCTGTCTGGTAGCCGAGCACCGGTACACCTGATGTTTCCAGCCACTCAATCGTACGCGGTAAATCAAGAATCGATTTCGCTCCTGCACACACGACCGCCACAGGTGTTTTCGCAAGCTCGGGCAAATCTGCCGATACATCTCCCACATCACCTCGATGCACCCCGCCGATTCCCCCGGTCGAAAAGACATTGATGTTTGCCATATGTGCCGCAATCATTGTCCCAGCGACTGTTGTTGCGCCGTGCTCTTTTCGTGCCATAACAATACCGAAATCGCGTCGGGACACTTTGCGTACATTTTCTGTGAAAGCCAGTATTTCAAGCTGATCAGAATTCAGACCCACAGTGAGAATACCGTTTATGACTCCAATGGTCGCCGGAACTGCACCCTCTCGGCGGATTGCCTCTTCTACCTGCCGTGCTACTTCGAGATTCTTAGGGCGCGGCAAACCATGTGAGATTACGGTGGATTCCAATGCTACGACCGCGCCTCCACTATGAGCCGTCTCCCTTACCTCGCTTGAAATATGAAGGTCGTTTGTCATCACTATGATTAGATTGCCAGTTCGTCGTATAGAAGGTCTACACTCAAATCAGATCGCACAGTCTCACGGCTACGCAGGGTCAAAGATGCAGCTGTCACCCCAAGCCGGATCGATTCGTCAAGAGGAATGTCTTCGCGAAGCCCAAAGATTATTGCTGCCATCATTGCATCACCCGCACCAGTTGGATCGACAACCTGAGTCTGCACTGCTGGAATATGCCCTCGTGTTTCTGCTGTCGTATAGACAACACCAAATTCAGCCAATGCGATCACTGCCATCTGTACGCCCATTGAAACAAACTGTGCGGCAATGGCTATTGCAGCATCCACATCCTTCGAATCGAAATGCGTCTCAGCAAGTGCTTGCGCTTCGACCACATTAGGCGTGATCATGCATAGATTGGAAAAATGAGGGCGCAGCCGCTCAACCAATGCTGTTGAGGCTGGATCCGCATAGAGTGGAACATCATGCTGCTGGCAGAGAGCTATAACTGTCTCAAGGGCATCAGGAGAAAGGTTAGCATCAATCGCGGCAGCAGAGGCACGCTCAAAGAGTACCTCACGAGATCGGAAATATTGAGGAGTAAGTGCTGTAATGGCTTCCATATCGTCAATGCCGATGTCTAGGGAGCCATCAGGTCGAAGTACCGCTATATATGCTCCTGTCCGTACACCTTCGACAATCACGACATTGCTGATGTCAATTCCACTGCCTGCTGCCTGACCAAGAATCAACTCGCCATTCTCGTCATCGCCTACTGCTGTGAGCAGCACAGTTTCCACATCAAGCCTGACTAAATTCTCAGCAATGTTCCGGGCCACCCCGCCAGGGCTGACACGAATAATCCCTGGTGTCGAGCTTCCGTGAACGGGAGTGGTGGAAGGACGGCCTTTCACATCAAGATTTGCTGCACCGATCACAAGGACGTGCCCATCAGCGTCCATACCATCTCCTTCGCAGTTAGACTATCCTTGAGGCTGTAGCGGTTCAACATTGTGGTTGTGGAACTCTGGCTGACGATGCTAGCGTATCACAGGCGCTTGCCTGCGACAACAATTGTTGCAGCTTCGCAACCAGACCCCGTTATAATGGCGCGTATGTCCATTAATAGCACAAAAACTCCACTTGATATGCAGGATCGCGCTATCGCCGCCATGCTCGGATTGTTAGCGCTTGTGGTCTATCTCCTTACATCATCGCTTGCATTCCACTCAATCGACGAGATTGCTGTCTTTACCATCTCCCGGAGTCTGGCTGCTAGAGGTTCTTTCGATGGTGATATTCTTTTCTGGACACATCCTGCGTTAGGTCGTGGCTCTATTGTTGCTGAGGGCAATGATGGTCATAGTTATGTGGTCAAAGATGTTGCCCCCGCTATACTGATCACTCCGCTCGTTTGGTTGGCACACCGCTTGGCTATCAGCCCAATCCGAGTAGCGTTGCTGCTTGGGCCGCTCGTTACTGCTCTGACCGTCAGCTTGATCTACTATGTTATTAGAGTCTGGGATTATCACAGAGCAGTCGCCGTTGTAGGAGCACTCACATTCGGCTTTGCATCGCTATCATGGCCCTATGCTGAAACTCTCTTTACCCAATCGCTAGCGGCGCTGGGTCTGTTGATTGCGCTAGTTGGAACAGTACGCGCTCAACAATGGCAAAACTGGCGGGCTGCCACAATTGGAGGGCTAGGTTTGGGCCTTGCCGGGATGAGTGCTGTGCCCACATGGGTCTCGCTGCCAATCTATATTATCTACCTAATCCCCTGGGGAATAGTTCGTCAGGGGGGGTGGCGATCAACGCTTCGCTCTGCCCTCCCTCTGATTAGTGGCTTCAGCGTAGGAGCACTCTTTTTCTTTCTCCTTCAAAGTCTCTATAACCTTATTCGCTTTGGTTCACTGTTTGAGACGGGCTACCAGCAGGTAGGCGCATCCAGTATTCGCCTGATGTATTTAGGCATAGGTCTCTTCGGGCAATCTCTAAGTACACCAAGAGGCATTGTTTGGTATGTACCTTTTGTGCTTCTTGTGCCCTTCGGTTTATGGATCGGTTGGCGCACCATTCAGAAGCGGCAGTTGATTCTATGTGCCGCTCAAGCCGGGCTTATTGTTCTGGTCTACAGCAGCTATGCGACGTGGTGGGCTGGTTTAGGTTGGGGGCCACGCTTTCTCGTTGCAATTATGCCTGCACTAACTCTGATAACTATTCCTCTGTTTGATGAACTGTTCGCTGGGAGGATTCGCTGGGCGCGGGTTCCGGTCACTGCGATCTGGCTTATCTCATTCGTCACACAATTGGGTGCGGCATTAACTGACTACCTTGATAGTGAGACACAAATCTCACAGACACTTCTTAAAATTACACCGCCACCCTCTTTTATTGTGAACGAGCCTCTCCTAACTGATTTTCGGCTGCTTCCCATCCCTAGGTTGATTGCTGCTCTTCAGGATGGAAAATTGGATGTCTTTTGGATCAAAGATGGTCAGATAGACTGGCTTGTAGTGGTTGCGCTCATGCTGTTAAGTGTGGCTGCTATCGGACTTCTCTTGTGGATTTTCCGATCAGATGGAATGCATCATTATCCCTTGATCTCTATTTTTGCAGCTATAGTTATGCTTGGCATCATCTTCGTAGTAGCACGTTACTCGGATGGCCCCTATGATGCTGTAGGGCTTGAGCCTGTGGTCAATCAAATCGATGGAATCGCTCAATCGGGTGATGGGCTTCTAGTTTTACTGCCCGACAATTTCTTGGGCTGGATTCAGGAGTATGACAGCGCAGTTCCTGATATCGGCGTTGTTATGGAAAAGCCACTATCTGAACGCTCTGCAAAAATGCTAAACGCATCTTTGAGTCGCTATGACAGGCTCTGGCTGATTAGTGAAGGAACTGTGGGCGGAAATCCGGAAAATGGCGTTGAGAACTGGCTCTCTGATCATGCCTATGTCGGCTCTGAAACGTGGATCGGTGGTATTCGAGTGGTTCCCTATGGGCTAGAACAAAATATATCTATAAAACCTATCAAACAGTTTTTTGGTGCAGACCAAATTGAGCTAATTGGTGCTGGAGTAAAAGTTCGGCAACCCTTGAATACTCAGGGTAGGGTGGATGTTCTACTGAATTGGAAATCGCTATCTCGACTGGATCAGGATTACACTGTCTTTGTTCAGTTGCTCGATGCGAACGGCGTACTTATTGCTCAACATGATGGGCAGCCAGCCGCTAGTTATATGCCGACATCGACTTGGCAGCCCCAAACACTGGTAAGCGACCGTCACAGCATAATTTTCCCTTCCACAACTCCTGAAGGAGATTATCGTTTGATTGTTGGGTTGTACCTTCCTGCCACAGGTGAGCGCTTGCGTCTCGGAAACAGCAATCAAGATTCATTGCTTCTCCAAATAATCCATATTGGCCCATAGGCTATCCATTGAAGAATACCATCTCGTTATTCGGAGCTCCGATTTGTCTATCCAACCTTCGGATTCTAGTACTCGCCGCTATGATCTCGGCATTGCAATAGCTCTAGGTCTTGTTCTTCTAGCAATTTATCTCGCAACGACCGATCTTAGCTTTCATATGATCGATGAGCCAGGGTCATTTACGGTATCACGCAATTTGTGGGCACGCGGAACGTTAGAAACCGATGTTATCTTTTGGGTGCGTGTACCACTTGGACGGGGTTCCATTGTTGCCAGTGGGACCGATAAACACACATATGTCACCAAGGATTTTGTGCCCTTACTGTTGGATGTTCCTTTTGTAGAAATGGGGCATCTGCTTGGAACAAGCCCTGTGCGATCTGCACTATTGCTTTTCCCGCTTATAACTGCAATTACAGGCTCCGTGATCTATATAGGATTACGAAAATGGGAATACAGCATTGCGACGGGCATACTCGCTGCTCTTACTTTTGGCCTAACAACACTGGCATGGCCTTATGCTGGTATGCTATTCTCTCAACCTCTTGCCTCACTTGGATTGCTAATTGCTGTTTTCGCAGCCGTAACCGCTCGTGAGAAGCGAAACTGGCAGGCAGCACTAGTCGCAGGACTTGGGGTTGGCTTGGCCGGAGCAAGCTCCTCATCACCGTGGGTAACTGCGCCTATTTTTATCTTGTATCTTATCCCTTGGGAGGATTTCGGGCATATCTCTTTCTGGGAACTAATTCGTAAGGCTTTCCCGATTCTGGCAGCCTTTTGCGTTGGGGCCAGCGTATTTGGGGTGAGCCAATTCATCTATAATGCTATCCGCTTTGGCTCTGTGTTGTCTACAGGGCACGATCAAAATGGCACAATGGATATCCGCCCGATGTATTTTGGGCAGGGCGGTTTTGGTCAGCTACTTAGTACTCCGCGAGGCTTGATCTGGTTCGCGCCATTTAGTCTCCTAATCCCTGTTGGTGTGGTACTAGGATGGCACACTCAACGACGCTGGCTGAGTTTGGCATTTCCTGTTGCTCTTATCATGTGGATGTTTACCAGTTTCCATTATACGTGGTGGGGAGGCCATGCTTGGGGGCCGCGTTATCTTATTAGCATAATGTCCATATTGACGCTTCTCACGGTTCCAGCTCTGGATCGAATTACACAGAGTGCGACTGCATTTTGGGTGCGACTTCTTATGGCCTTGATATTAGTGCTGTCAGCCTTGACTCAACTCTTGGCTGTATTAGTTAATTGGCTCACTACCGAGGTTGATGTCTCTTATCAATTACACTTAGTCACACCACCAAAAACATTCTTCGTACACGACGCCGTTCTTATTGATCTATCTATCGTTCCTCAGCTTCGCCTAATTAAGACTGCCCTCAAAGGAGATTGGGATGTTTTATGGATCACTCAAGGTAAAATCGATGTTCTGACCCTCTTGGCGGGACTTTTCGTCGTTGCGTTCACAATTGCAGGTCTCTTCCTAATTGTTCGGCGACATCTCACCAACAGCGTACGGAAAAGCCTACTGATAGGCGAACTCGCTATAGTGTGCGGCCTCGCGTTTTTTCTGCTGATGCGCTACTCCGACAGCCCTTATGAAGTTCCTGGACTTAACGCGGCAATACATGAACTCGATGCTCATACTATGAAAGGTGATGGAGTTCTCTCATTACTCCCAGTTAGTTATCTAGACTGGATTGATAGCTATGATGGCTCCAACCACGACATAGGCGTCCAGATGGAAGACCCGCTATCTTTACGAACTGAGGCAATGCTTGAGCAGATTTCCAAGTGGCATGACCGCATCTGGCTGATTTCAGAAGGCACAACGGGAGGGAATCCACACAACGGCGTTGAACTGTGGCTGGCAAATCACGGCTATGTGGGTCAAGAAATATGGACGGAAGGCTTCCGCATCGTTCCGTACTCATTCTCGCCAGATGTTGATATGAAACCTGTAAATGTATCGTTTGGCGATTCTACGATACAGCTTGAAAGTTATGCACTCAGTTGGGCCACCAATAACCATTGGATTAATGTTCATCTGCGTTGGATAGCTCTCAAAAAAGCTACTCAAGAATACACAGTCTTTATACATATATTGCGGGAAGATGGCACTGTAGCTGCACAACATGATGGCTTACCTGCTGCGGGCTATGCGGCTGAAACAACATGGCAATTAGGCAATAAGGTTGATGATCGCCATCAGATTGAACTCTTGTATCTGATGCCGCCGGGAGAGTATCAAGTCGAAGTTGGCCTTTATGATCCAGTAACCGGGGTACGTTTACCCCTCTCTGATCACTCAAGTGATTCGGTCATCATTGAGACTTTGAAGATTGGCCCTTAACTGAGACCAACTCATCTAAGCCGCCTCTTTTGTAAGCGAGCTATCGCCCATAGGAGATCACTTGAAGCCGATATGAATCGGCGTAACCAACAGAACTATGATATGAATGCAAATCGGTAATCGCAGGTCATTCCTTGAAGCACTGCCAACTGGCAGTGCTTTTTGTTATGTGATTCAGCTTCAAAAATGATCGGCCATACGTTACACTATCACGAACGGAAACATCGCGGATGTGAGGATACATGCCAGATCACGGTTCTAATGAGCAAAAGCATCGCCTCATTCTAATGCCATCGGGTCGTCAAGGCGATGTTGATCATGGGATGACGATACTAAGAGCAGCACAAGCGCTCGGCGTCGAAATTGAATCGATCTGCGGTGGTCGGCAAACGTGCGGCAAGTGCCTTGTTGCACTTGAACATGGCACATTTGCCAAGCATGGGATCACTTCTTCTGATGAGCACATTTCTGCGCCTGACGAGGTAGAGCGAGATTACGCTAGCAAGCATGGCATTGATCTAGGCGAGCGGCGTATGTCATGCACTACCTGTATTCTCGGCGATGTGTTAATTACTGTGCCGGAAGAAAGTCAGGCACGCAAGCAGGTTATTCGCAAAGAAGCCAGCGCGCTCACTATTGAGCTAGCCCCCGCCGTGAGATTGGTTTACATCGAAGTAGAACCTGCCGAATTAGGCAGCCCCAGCGATTGGCAGCGTATCAAAATTGCTCTAGCTGAACAGTGGAACCTAACAGATATACGGCTTGATCCTGTGCTCCTGCCTCAGCTTCAGAAAGCGCTTCGCACAGGGAAATGGGCCATAACACTAACCCTCTGGCAGAACATGGAGATCATCCGGATTGAGCCAGGTTATGTTGAAAGCCTGCACGGATTTGCTGTCGATGTGGGTTCTACAACTGTAGCCGGGTATCTTTGCAATTTGCTCACTGGCGAAGTCATCGCGACCGAGTCAATGATGAACCCGCAGGTTCGCTATGGCGAAGATCTGATGAGCCGCATCTCCTACGGCATGATGGACTCTCAGGGCGTCAATCGCCTGCACCGAGCGATTATCACCGCCTTAAACGATTTAGCCGAGCGCGCTTCGCAGCGAGCCGGAATCCAATCCTCCGAAATTACAGATATGGTATTAG
>Ga0075421_100005286_pt1 | contig 15588 bp, 10 predicted proteins | sample SoiMetdeltSBSDD5_FD_75292 | JGI IMG/M metagenome (GOLD analysis project Ga0075421, IMG submission 75292) | Bulk soil microbial communities from a Populus tree surrounding site in Tennessee, USA - Soil MetaG P. deltoides SBSDD5 | ecosystem: Environmental > Terrestrial > Soil > Tree plantation...
GAGAGGACTTCCTCCAAGGCCTGCGTGACCTCGGGTACCTGGAGGGCCGCAACGTTGTCCTTTAACGCCAATCCACCCACATGGATCGGACTATCCCTCGGTTAACGAGGGACACATTCGCGCGCGCCGCAATATCTCGCGCGAATGATTCCACCCACTGATGATCGCCCACTCCACCCCGAACAAAGGTTTGAAGTGGCTGATCGCGAACGATCAAGCAAACAGCAGTACACGTCAGCCCCCACTTGATGAGTTCGCGACGCTTCTCCACGCCAGTAATGATCGAGTAGGAAATCTTTCCCGTGCGAAGCGCGAATGGCCGTCTGAAGAAATCCCACGTTGTCACTTGTGGCAGCCTGTACCGGCATGCCTCGGGGCAGCACGTAATGAGCATCAGGTGGTTTGCTCTCACCGCCGCGATCATGATTGTCAGAAAGAGCAGCAAAAACACTCCACCAAGAGCGAACGCCGTCGGATTACGGGCTAACTCCTCAGAGAAACGTGTAAAATTGTCTTCAACGAAGACGGCGAGGATAGGCACGAGTAGAGTGACTAGCAGGAATCCCACTAGAACCAGGGTCGTGCGACGGCTCGACGTGTATCTCTTGGTTCCGGTTGCTGTGTGCATAATTGCCTCGCAGTAATCACGCGGCCCAGTGGCGTTGAGGCTGAGTTCAATCTGGTAAGCCTCGATGCATGCATCGTCGTAAGCAAAACGCATCTCCGCCTCCAGAACAATTCCGGTCAATCAGTTCACATCTCATCCCGCAACCACCTCGGGTGTGTCCCTGATGCTATGTGCACTAGACGCACCATTACCGTCCTGCGCCGCCCTCACCCACGACAACGAACGGCGCCCACACGGAGGGATGATAGGCCGGCACCCAGTTGGCGGGCCGCGTGCTATCGTTCATGACGGCGAGCATAGCGCGACGCAGTGCCTCGGCGCGACCAAGAGCCTTGTCCGTCGCAAGTGCGGCGATCGCGGTGGTGATCAGTGTGACGGTGGCGGCACTATCGACCGCCCAATGCGAAACCAGCAGCGCACGCGCCCCAGCATAGAAGAATACGCGGGCCAGGCCGGACAGGGCCTCGGCGGCTTCGCCAATGCCCGCACCACCAGCGGTGTTGCAAGCCGAGAGAACCACCCAATCGGCGTCGAGCTTCAGGGTCGCGATCTCGCTCCCAGAGAGATAACCGTCGTCTTCGGCCGTGGCTGTTTGGGGCGGCGTCAGGACCAGACCCGGCTCGCTCGCGCCGGTGAGCTCGCCGGCGAGTACACCATGCGTGGCGAAGTGGACGATGCGATATTGGGCGAGCGCGCCGTTCTCCGACAACCGCTTGATTTCAGTCTCGGTGGCTCGTGCCCCAATCCGCAATTCACCGACGTCAGCACCGACGCTGCGGGCTACAGTGCAGAGCTCATCTGCCGTTTCCGGCAGTGGCGTCTGGCCACGCAAATCCGCAATATCAACGAGGCCTGCCAATTGCGGCAGCGCAGCTGCGCTGCGGGTGCGCGTGCGGAGGGCAGCCGTCCGCTGCACCGATGATGCGGCGCACCCAGTCTGAGCACGGGCAATCTGTGCCTGTCCCTTGTAGTAGGCGCCAAGCTGCGGGTCCCGTTGGTCCCCATCGAGCAGCGGGTTGCCAAAACCGATCATCGGCTTGGTCGCGGTAACGGGCTTGGCGGTGCGGCGCAGAGCCGCGAGCGAAGCGGCGGAGGGCAGCACAGTGATCGCATGATCGCGGATCAGCCAGTGAGCGGATTTAAGGTCGGTCGACGTCGGCGGCTCGATCACCAGCACTTGGAACGGCAGGGTCGTGAGCGCGCCCGAGGGAACGATCAGCAGATGTTTGCCCTTGATTGCACCTTCGACTCCACTGAACAAGCCCTTGTAGAGCGTATGCGCCAGCGCAACATCGAAGGGCAGCGGCTTGCCAGCCGTGTGGTCGGCGTCGGTATAGGTGACGCTTGTTAGCGTTGAGCATTGGGATCGGTCAGCGGTCCAGGCGCTCGCATCGAATCCACAGCGTAGTGTGGCGACCTCACGGGCGAGCGCTGCAGTCCCAAGACCCGAGCGCACCCACTTTACGTCCGTCTTCGTCACCACCCAAACGAAGGTCTCTTCGGGGAGCGGCTTAAAGCGAGCGTCCGTATCGAGGAATAACACCAGGGCTTCATTGGGGCGCAGATTGGCCTGTACGTCCGCGACTGAGATCGGCTTGGGACTCGACAATGCCGCGTAATCTCGGAAGTCCTTCGTCAGCCGGGCATCGATCGCACCAAGCCGCGTGTCGATGGCGGAAAGTCGACTACTCAGGGACTGTTCCGCTTCGGCATTGCGGCGTGCCGGCGGCGCGCTCTTGGCCGCGATGAGCTGTTTGTCCTTTGCCTGCCATTCGGCGACGAGGTCCTGCCGCTCGCGAACAAGGGCTGAAAGCGCAGGCGACCCCGACGCTGAGCGGAGCGCCATTTGAGCGAGCGAGCTTGCCGCTTCCGAATCCAGCGCCCACTGCGCAGTCTCGAACATGCCATCCGGTTGATTTCCCCTGCTGCGGTCTTCTGATGCGAGGCGATGGGTCACCTTCACAAGGCCCTTGAAGGACCAACTATTTCTCTGCGCCTCCCCCTTCATCAATCCCTGGAAGGCACCACCAAGGCCGCGCTGGGTGCGGTTCTGCAAGATAGTGGTGCTCCGGTGCCAATGCTCGGCCGCTCGCGCCCAGTTTTGCTGAGCAAGTGCGAGCCAAGCCAGATTGTCGAGCGACTGCGTGACAGCGGGGTGGTCGGCCCCCAGCGCTTTTTCCAAGATCGCAAGGCTGCGTTTATAGAGCGGCTCGGCCTCGGAATAACGGCCCTGAGCCCTGTAGAGCTCGGGCAGATTATTGAGCGACGTGGAGAGATCGGGGTGGTCGGGGCCCAGCGCCTTCTCTCGGATCGCAAGGCTGCGTTTATAGAGCGGCTCGGCCTCGGAATAGCGGTTCTGCGCGCGGTAGAGCGCGGCCAGATTGTTGAGGGAGGAGGCAACATCGGGGTGGTCGGACCCCAGCGCTTTCTCCGCGATTGCGAGGCTGCGCTTGTGGAGCGGCTCGGCCTCAGCGTAGCGGCCTTCCGTGAAGTAGAGCTCGGCCAGATTATTGAGCGACGTAGCGACGACGGGGTGGTCGGGCCCCGCCGTCTTCTCTCGGATGACAAGGCTGCGCTTGTAGAGCGGCTCAGCCTCGGAATAGCGGCCCTGCACGCGGTAGAGCGCGGCCAGATTATTGAGCGACGTACTGACCTCGAAGTGGTCCAGCCCCAGCACCTTCTCTCGGATCGCAAGGCTGCGCTTAAGGAGCGGCTCGACCTCGGAATAGCGGCCCTGAGCCCGGTAGAGCTCGGCCAGATTATTGAGCGACGTGGCGAAATCGGGATGGTCGGGCCCCACCGCCTTCTCTCGGATGACAAGGCTGCGCTTGAAGAGCGGCTCGGCCACAGAGTAGCGTCCCTGCGCGCGGTAGAGCGTGGCCAGATTATTGAGCGACGTGGCAACGTTGGGGTGGTCCAGCCCCAGCGCTTTCTCTCGGATCGCAAGGCTGCGTTTATAGGGCGGCTCGGCCTCGGAATAACGGCCCTGAGCCCGGTAGAGCTCGGCCAGATTGTCGAGCGAAGTACCGACGTCGAAATGGTCCAGCCCCAGCGCTTTTTCTCGGATCGCGAGGCTTCGCTTAAGGAGCGGTTCGGCCTCGGAGTAGCGGGCCTGCCTCAGGTACATCAAGGCGAGGTGGTTCAGGGAATTAGCGACTATGGGGTGGTCGGGCCCCAGGGCCTTCTCGCGGATCGCAAGGCTGCGATTATAGAGCGGCTCAGCCTCCGAATAGCGGCCTTGCTCTTGATATAGCACGGCCAGATTGTTGACCAACGTGCCGACGCTGGGATGGTCGGGCCCCACTGCTTTCTCGTGGACGGCGAGCGCTCGTTGTGCGAAAGGCACCGCTTCGGCGTACTTCTCTGCATTGTAGAGCCGCGTCGCCTCCGCGCTGAGCGCCTCGGCACTTTCCGCAGCTGGAGACGCATGGCCGCTCTGGGCCGCCACGGGGTTGATCAGGATGGCGAGGCCCAACCCGAACGCTGCGAGCCCCGCCGCGACCCTAACCAAAGCCATCGGCCACCTCCGGTTCCATAAAACAAAATCTCGTTGATTGTGCCCGCGGTTTGCGAGCGCCGCAAGGAGAGGGCCTCCGCGACTTTGGACAGCCCAGCAACTGTTGCGCGTCATCCGCGGCTTCCTCGGCGAAAACAATAGCCACAACATTCCCAGATTCTGGGCCCGCTTTGAGGAGTGTGCACCGCAACAGTGAACGGAGGAAATGGGTCAAGAGTTCGCGTGTCAGCTGCCTCATCAGCACGGCAGAAGCCCCTCAGAAAGCAGACGGAATCGCTGCGGTGCCGAAGACGTCTGTGTGGTGCCAAAAGCGGCTGTCCGACAATCGCAATCAAAGCGCAATGGCAAGCAGCTCCTCGACCAGAGGACCTCCGCCCACCGGGAATACGATGTACTGCTTGCCGTTGGACATGTAGGTAATCGGCGAGCCGGTCGCATTCGCCGGCAGTGGGATCTCCGCAAGCATTTCGCCGGTTGCTTTGTCGTACACCCTCAGATGCGGGTCGAAGTCGAAAAGATCGCTGACGCGTCGGCCGGTCCCCTGCGCGATCCGCGGGGCGCCGTAGTAGCCCATCTGCACGACGATCATCACCGTCTTCGTCACCAGCGCCCAGCTGCGAGCGGGGAACCCTAGTTGCTCGCGGATGCCAAGTTGCCGGATTGTGGGAAAATGCTCGCCGCGGCCGACCGGAATGCGCCAGCGATGCTCGCCGGTGTTCATTTCGATGGCGACTATGCTTCCGAATGGCGGCTTGAGCAGCGGCAACCCGCGTGGTCCCGGTAGATAACGGAATTCGCCAATGTAATCGTACGATGACTCGCTTGGTTTGGGCTTGCGGACGGTAACCAGGAAGGGCAAGCGGTAAGTCCCGACGTACAACATGCCGGTCTCAGGATCGATCGCAGCGCCGGACCAGTTCGCGCCGCCACCGAGGCCCGGGACCAGGATCGTGCCGCGCTGCGACGGGGGCGTGTAAAGTGGGCCGTGGTCGTATTGCGCGATGAAAAGGTCCAAAGCAGGCGTCCGGTACGGATATCGAAGCCGCGCACGTCGCCCGGCGGCGAGGGCCGCTGTCCCCACCAGTCCATGACCGATGAGCCCACTACAATCACGTCGCGAACGATCACGGGCAACGAGGTCATCGTGTAGTAATCGCGGTTGACCGGTCGCCGCAGGCCTTCTGCGAGGTCGACCCAGCCATTGGTGCCGAATGTCGGCACCGGCTTTCCCGTCTTGGCATCCAACGCGATCATGTGCGCGAACGCTGTGAGGACCACCACACGTTCATCGTCTCCGTCGCGCCAATAGGCCACGCCACGATGCAACCACCCATCGTTGGCGGGGATGCCAAGACGATTCTCATAGATCTTGGGATCGAACACCCATTTGGTCTTGCCAGTTGCTGCATCAATAGCTGCCACCTGGGAGAGCGATGTGCTGGTGTAGAGCGTGCCACCCACCATCACCGGTGTGGATTCGTTGGCTCGCGTCGGACCGATCTTTGGATTGCCATCCTTGATGGCGTGATCGGGAGACTTCCAACGCCAGACGACACGCAGGTCCTTTGCGTTGCTGCGGTCGATCTGAGCGAGCGGCGAGTAGCGGGCTGCGGCATAGGTGCCCGCATACGCCGGCCATTCACCGCGTGACAGCGCTGCGATGGAGTCGGGCAATGCGCCAGGTATGGTCTGAGCGCGCACGCTAACCGCGGCGCTCGACGCGAAGATAATGATCGCAGCCACCATCGCTGGTTTAAGCAAGACAGCATCGCACTTCCGAAATCGCAAGTTGCTCATTGTCCCCCCAAAAAGTTCAGTCCCTCTTTCGGGATGGCAGTGTACTCAAAGTTGAGAGGGAACGAACACCGACGGCGACTAGGCCATGTCGTCCCTTCGCCTGGTTTGGGTCATGAACACGCGTCTGGCCCATCACGGCGGCACGGTGAAAGTGCCTCTGCAACCGGACGAAATCGCTGCAATGCCAAAGACTTCGGCCTTGTGTTAAGAGCTGCTTCTCTTGCTTCTATGATGGACACCCACGCGTTGACCGATTACCTCCAAAACAAATCCAGCTTGACGTCGTCGACGACAATGCCAAGAGCAGAGACTTCTTCGTTGATGAGTTGCTTTGCGCGAGCGGCAAGCCTCTCGGGATGATCTTTGATTTCTGCGGCAATTGAGCCCCCCAGGACACGGCGTAAACTAAACTCGATGGTCTCTTTCGCGACGTCCAGACACCCTCAGTGCCCTCAAACCGGTCGGTCCCCGCCAACTGCTGCTCCCCAAAATCGACCATCGCGACAATACCCGCTGGGGCTAATTCCCCATAGCGCGCTGCGCCGACGCCGCTCCACCTCCCGCGATTTCGTGCCTTGGCGTTTCTCGGACACCTGCCGTCGGCGCGTGTGGATAGGGTCGTCATGCAGGCGTACGAGAACCTGCCGCAGTGAGTCCTGCCAACCGAGATAGCACATCTCCGTCGGAATGATGTCGGGAATGCCTTCCTGCAGGACGTTGAGCTCGTTACCGCAAGAAACTGCCTTGAGAGTTACCGTCACCTAGCATTTCACCCGGCAGATTGGGGTCGTCGAATTTGTCCGTATACCGCAGCCGCTCACCGGGCACGAGCTCCACGTAATTGCCGCCGAACGAATGACTCTTGCCCGTGGTGAAGTTGCGAAACGACATCCTGAAGGTGCCGCCCACTTTCGCGTCGAGGTGATGGACGGTGCAGGCATTGGGCGGCAGCCACTTCGCCATGGCGTCCGCCTCGACGAAGGCGCGGTAGACCTTATCGGGCTTCGCTGTCAGAACGCGGTGCAAGCGAACGCTGTTGGGCATTGCTATTTTCTCTCCGAAGGCCGCTCCGGCAACGGCCCGGACCTTATCATCTTGCGCTTCGCCGTTCTAACGCGTGCTTGTCCGGCCCGAGCTCATCTCCGAGGGTGCATGTCCTTTAGGGAGAGCTTAGAGCGGTTAATGCGCTGCATTGCTGCCGCTTGCAGTTGCGTCAGCGGCCGAGGCGGACAACATTTGCTCCCGGCGTTTATCCACAGCGGCTATGAGGTCCTTGCGAGACGGACCGGACGAGAACCATCTCTTGATTGAGTTAGCGCCACTGCCAAAGCGGGCTGCCATGTCGTCGTTGGAGCCGATCACCGCCCACGGCGCCCATCGATAGAAAGCTCCCAGCACCTCGTGCAGTTTGGCCTCGGGCACAGAGAGCTTCACGGTCGGTCCGGTGCGACTGAAAACCAGCACGGCGTGCGTCTTCCCAAGTGGTATGAGCGAGAAGAGCTTGCGGCGAAAGACATAGGGCGCCACCCATAGTACGTCGCTCGAGCTGATCAGCGAGAACGTGTTCTGATTGACCGTGACAAGCCACGAGCGCAGTAGAATAGGCCCAGTCCGACGCGCGCTCGGATCGAGCCCGGCCAGCTGGTGATCGATTTGGCCTACCATCGCAGCGAGACCCTGTGGTGCAAGGGCGGACTTGCGGAGTCTGGCGACTTGTGGCGTGCGTGTGTAATCGAGCAGCGCACGGCTGATGCGCCAATACATGACAAGCAAGCCCAGTACGGCAGCCGAGATACCTAAGCCCACGAGCCAGCGGGTGAACTCCACGCTGCCCGAGACCCTTAGCAACAGCGGTGACATGGGGAGCCGTCGTGCGGACCCCGTCCATACATCAAGCTGGCCGCGGGCGCGTTTGAAATAGTCACTTTGTTCATCGAACTCGCTCGCCCATGCAAGGAAGCTTGGCGGCAGCTCGGACTGCGACGTCTCGACAATGAGGGCCTTGTCCCTGATCAGCGCAAAATGATTGGTGATCGACGTACCACCTCGTCGGCTGCGCCGTGTGGTCTTGAGGAGGTGACCCGGCCGGACATCAGTTGTGACCTGAAACCAGCGATCAGCTCCTTCCGGGCCCATTTGCGTGAGTTCGGCCAGCGTCACTGGTTCCGGACCCTCGGCAACGCGCCACAGATAGTTGGTCGAGTACCACAGCCAGCCGCCGAACACGGCGGTCGCGACTAGAGTAAGCCCGAGCAGCAGCATATTCCTGCGTCCGGCAAGCTCGCGCACAGTCAGGGGCGGCCTCACCCTACCCTCCCACCGCAACAACTAACGGCCCCGCCTTGAATCCAGGCCCCGGATGATCCTCTCACGGCTCCAAGCGAAGGCTCATCTCGCGGAATCGTTTTACCATACGCGCATCCGCTCCGCTGAGCCCCGCATGCTGGCCTCCCTCGCTGCCAAGCACCAGGAATCATATTCGCTACACCGTGGCGAGTTATTCAGCGACCTGTTAGTTTAGATCATGTGCGTTAGACTCTGAGTTACCGACCTCGACGCCTTTCCGGCAGCCCCGCCTTGCGCAGGCCTTTGACGAAGTGCGCCAACACTTTCTGGTCCACTTGAGGATAGTCGGTGGCGAATGAGTCTATCGAATGATCCGGCTTGACGCCTAGGATTCTCTCGACCATGTCTCTCGCTTCACGATTGCGGCCGAGCCGTGCGTAGCTGGCCGCAACGTTCTCGAGCACCGAGACGGGTGGATTCTGGAAGCGTCCGCCAAGCTTGATCGCTTCCTCATACTGGCGCGCATTGTAGTACGCGCGGTCCAACACCCTGAGGTACCATTCGGGATGAAAGCGGTTTAACGCGATCGCCCGCTGCGCCTGAGAAACGGCCTGTTCGGCGCGTCCTGTGCGCGAAAGAAACTCCGCCCACTCAGCGAGCATGTCCGGGTCGCAATGGTTAAGCTCGAACGCCCGTTCGTATTCGGCCATCGCCGCGTCCGGCTGGCCGCGCAACCGTAGGACAGCGGCAAGCACCCAGTGGCCCCTGTAGTCGCCGGCATCCAGCTCGAGGCAGGTACGCGCAGCCTTTTGCGCCGCGTCGAGCACCGCTCCGGGACATTCCGGTTTATACCAATGGACTTCATTCCAGTGTACCCAGGCGAGCAACGCGTGCGCCCCAACGTTGCCGGGATCGAGAGCCAGCGAACGTTCCAGCAGAGTCCGAGCCCGTCCGGTGGCTTCCTTCTCGAATTTGAAGAGCTCTGCCTCGCCTCGGCAATAGAGGTCGCGGGCCGTCAGCAAATCGGGTGATTTCCGCATCGCTCGCTGATGCTCGGCCTTTGTAAGGGCGCCACCTTCGCTGATGAGTGAAGCGGCGATGGTCATCCTGATGTCGTCGCGCGCGGCGGGCAGATCGGCTCGGCAGATGTCGAATCGGTGCGACCAGAGTTGCGTTCCCCAACTGGCCTCGGTGAGCTGCACCGTCAACCGCACCCTGCCACCGATATCCTCGACGCTGCCGTCGATGGTGTACTGGACGCCGAACTCATGGACCATGTGTCCAAGGTCCGCGGCCTCGTCGTCGTATCTTGCCGTCACCCTACGGCTCAGTACGCGCAGGGAGGGAAACCGGGACAAATCGGCCGTTAGGTCGCCGACGGTAGCGTTGACGAAATGCCCGAGATCGCAATCTGTGCTGAGATTTTTGATGGCGAGCACGGCCACGGACGGCTTGTCGCTACCGGCCGATACGGCGCGAACGTCGCCGTCCATGACTTGGACTTCAGCGACAAAGCGAAAGCCACGACGCGCGATTGTGTGGATGATCTTCTGGGAGCGTCCATCGTCGCCGAGAGCCTTGCGGGCCGTACTGATGCGGCTTTCAACGGTGGAGTCCGAGACAATGCGCCCCTTCCAGACAGCGGCGACCAGATCATCCTTGCTGACGACGCGGTCGCGATTCTCGACCAGAAACAGCAAGGTGTCGAACACCTCAGGCTCGAGCCGCCGCAGGGTGTGACCGGCCCGCAGTTCGCGGCGAAGCGGATCGAGCTGATAGTCGCCGATGCGGTACGCCAATGGATCTGCCCCCGAAATCGGCCCCATCTGGAACACGCCGGCGAGCATCTTGCCAGCGTCTTGCCAGGTCTCCTAGGGGAAAAATCCTGCGCTTCTCCAAGGTCTCTGCAGCAGTCCTCCAGGCCGCCCAGCCCAGGCTGGTTTAGCCTGCTCCCGCGGGTTGCACGGATGATGGAAGATCGATGCTCGACGGTGTACCTTAGGAGGTTGGCCACGGGGGAGTTTATCATCCCTGGTTGTACATGGTGCGACATGCCGGCCCTGGCCCACAGCGACGCCGAAGGGATCCAGCGACAGCGGCAACCAAGCCGTAGGACGTTCGCGGGGTGGCCTTACGAGCAAGCTGCATGTGGTCGTTGATGGCAAGGGCTTGCCCCTACGACTGGGCATCACGGCTGGCGAAGCTCACGACAACCGGCTCTGTTCAACATTGCTGAGCGGTCTACCTCCTCAGACCATGGTGCTCGCGGACCGAGGCTACGATGCCGATTGGATCAGGGCATTTGTCAACGAGCAAGGAGCGTGGGCCAACATCCCGCCGAAGCGCAATCGCCGACAGCCCATCTGCCTCAGTCCCCACCTTTATCGTGCGCGCAATCGCATCGAGAGGTTCTTCAACAAGATCAAGCATTGCCGGCGCATCGCAACTCGCTACGACAAACTCGCGGCCAACTACCTGGCATTCGTCCAGCTGGCATCATCCGCCTCTGGCTGCGCGTTTATGAGTTCACGACCTAGGGGAGCGATATCCTCGACCCTGATGTTGACCACATCGCAGTCGCGCCACTAGCTTCCTGCGCTGGCGCCCGCTCCAAGGGTTGTCGTCTTACGTGCGTTTGCCGCCTCATCCCGTGTGATCGAGAGGATCCTCATGCGTTCAGCCATTCTCCCTTCACGGCACCTGGCCGCCTGCCTCGCCGCCGTCTTGTGCGCCGCAGCTCTGCCGGCAGCACGAACTTCGGCGCAGACCCCGTCGCAGGGAGCAAAATCGGACGCGGCCTCGGAGTTTGGCCGGCTCTATCAGGACTTTATACAGACCAAAGACATGGAGGCGAGAATTCGCTTGGGTGAGGCGGCACTTCGGCTCGAGCCGGAGGTCAAGGTGTGGACGCTGCAGCAGCAAAGGCCACAAGCCAAATGGGCTTTGCACGCCAATCTGGGCGAAGCATATATGGCTCGGCGCCAAGGCAACCGTGCGGACAACATGGAGAAGGCCATCTCCGAGCTGGGGGCGGCCCTCACTTTGGCGCCCCCTGGGACGCAAGCGTGGGCGGACGCACAGACGAGACTCGCGGTCGCCTATATCAATCGCGTCCAAGGCGACCGGGCCGAGAACATCGAAAGGGCAATCGCCGGACATCAGGCCGCGCTAAGCGTCTACTCCCGCGACAAGGCGCCGAAAATCTGGGCGGAGATTAACACGAATCTCGGGGAGGCCTATCAGAAGCGTATTCGCGGGAACGGCGCCGACAACATCGAGCAATCGATTGGCGCCCTCGAGGCTGCGTTGACGATACGGACCAAGCAGTCTGCTCCGAAAGAATGGGCGGCAAGTCAGAATGCTCTGGCCATTGCATACGCGCAGCGGATTCGCGGTGAGAGGGCAGACAATCTAGAGAAAGCCATCGCCGCCTTCGAAAATGCCCTGTCCGTGTATGGGCGCGCAACAGATGCCAACGCCTGGGCCAGTGTTCAGGGCAATGTTGCGGTGGCCTACGTCAGGCGGGTTGGTGGTGATCGCGCAGAGAACCTCGAGAGGGCAATCGCAGGGTTTGAAGCCGCCCTTACTGTCACCACACGCGAGACCCATCCCCGGCAGTGGGCGCAGACCAAGCAGAACGTCGGTGAAGCATATTTGGCGCGCATCCGAGGCAGCCGCGCAGACAACATCGAGAGAGCAATCTCGGCCTACAATGAGGCGCTCGGCATCACAACCAGGGACACCTTTCCCCTGGATTGGGCGTCGACGACATCGGGGCTCGCGACTGCCTATAAGGATCGCATCGAGGGCGACAGAGCGGACAATCTCGAGAAGGCGATTGCGTATCAGTCGGCCGCCCAAGCCATCATAACGCAGAGGGCCGATCCTCGAGCGTGGGCCCGTGGTCAGGGCAACCTGGCCGAGCTGTACCGGAACCGAAACCAAGGTTCGCGTGCCGACAATTTGGAGCGCGCAATCGCCGCGCTGGAGGCGGCGTTGGCTGTCCTGACGCGGGAAGCCTTCCCGCTCGACTGGGCAATCGCCCAACAGAACCTCGCGCTCGCCTACCGCGCACGTTTGCTCGGCGAGCGGGGAGATAACCTTGAGAAGGCCATCGCTGCCAACGAGGCGGCCCTTTCCGTCTTCACACGCGAGGCATCTCCGGAAGAATGGGCCAAAACCCAAACCAACCTTGGTGTCGCATACGACCATCGCATTCGAGGCGAACGAGAGGACAATCTGGACAAAGCCATCGCAGCCTACGGGGCAGCTCTAAGCGTGCGTACGCGCGAGCGCAACCCGCGAGACTGGGCCGCGACCCAGAACAACTTGGCCGTTGCATACTACAAGCGCTTCAGGGGTGGCCGAGATGACAATATTGAGAAGGCGATCGCCGCCTATGAGTCGTGTCTGACCGTCCGCACCCGCGAAGCCGATGCGCGACTCTGGGCCGAAACGCTGGGCAACCTGGCCCTGGCTTATAGCGTGCGCATGCGCGGATTGCGCACGGAAAACCTGAAAAGAGCCATCGCGCTCTATGAGAGTGGCCTCACGGTTAGCACACCGGAGGCCTTTCCTCGCGCCCACCTGCGGCAATCCCGCGGACTTGCCGCTGCCCTCTTGGAGACCAGGGATTGGCAAGGGGCAGCAGCTGCCTATGCCAGCGCGCGCCGCGCCTTCTTGACGCTGTTCGGCGAAGGTCTCGAGGAGGCCGAAGTCCGAGGCCTGCTGTCCGAGGTTGGACCGATGTTCGCCGAGGCGGCGTACGCTGCAGTACAGAGTGGCGACCTCTCGGGCGGCCTGCAGCTTGCCAGCGAAGGCAAGGCCAGGTTGATGGCCGTCTCACTCAAGCTGCAAACCGTGGGATCTACGCCCCAGCAACGCCGCCGCGTCGAAGAGTTGAGGGCTAGCATCAAGGAGCAGCTGCGCGCCTACGATGCAAGTTCGGGCGCTGCGCGCGCGGCCGCGCTGGACAGGCTGGCAGCGTTGCGCCGAGACCTTCTCGGCGTGATGCAGGAGGCGGCTACGTCCGAAGGCGGACGCGACCTCTCGCCGGCAAGGATGTCGCAGCTGGTTCCCGCCGGCGGCGCCATCGCGGTCCCGGTGATCACGCGCGTGGGCGGAAAAATCTTGATCCTAGCGTCCGGCGGCGATCGCGCCGTCACCGCGGTGGATCTGCCGCAATTGACGACCTTCGAGCTGGTCCGGCTGGTGAACGGCGATGGCAGCAAAGTCGGAGCGCGAGGCGGCTGGCTTGGCGCATTCAACGTTCAGAACCTACCGGACAGCGAAAAGCTTGAGCGCATCGGCGAGTGGACCGGTGCAATCGAGAGCATCGGTCCAAATCTGTGGCGTTTGTTCGTAGGTCGTCTGGAAGGAGCGCTTGCCGAACGGGGCGTCCAATCCGGTGCACGCGTCGTGTGGCTGCCAGCAGGAGCCCTTGGGCTGCTGCCCCTTGGCCTGGCGCGCGACTCGGCCGGCGAAGCGCCGTTGATGGAAAAGTACGAGCTGGTGAGCGTGCCGAGTTTGGAAGCGCTTATGCAGGCCGTTCGCCAGGCGGCGCAGGCAACCACCCCATCGCTCGCCGCAGCCGTCAACCCGACTGGCGAAGATCCCTCGCTGACCTTGCCCTTTACGGAAATCGAAGGTGCCATTGTTGCGTCCCATTTTCCCGCCCTGGGAACTGTCATTGTCGACAAGTCGACCGCGACGCCCCGGGCAACGCTTGCGGCCCTGGCCGGCAAGACCTACTGGCATTTCTCGACCCACGGCGCGTTCAACTGGGAGGATGCCCGTCAGTCCGGCCTCATGATGCGCCAGGGGGAAACCCTTACGGTCGGCGCACTGCTGGATGCAGAGGGCCGCTTGGCACGCCCGCGACTGGTCGTCCTTTCCGCGTGCGAGACGGGCCTCTACGACACCTCGCACAATGCCGATGAATTCATCGGTCTACCCGCAACATTCATGCAGCTCGGTGCAGCCGGTGTGCTCGCCACGCTATGGCAGGTGGACGATCTTGCAACGTCGCTACTAATGGCCAAGTTCTACGACCTCCACCTCGGCCAGGGGATGAGCCCGCCCAGCGCGCTCAAGGGGGCCCAATCGTGGCTGCGCGGTGCCACCACTCCGGAGCTTATAGCCTATGGCAAAGCTGCCGCCGCCAAGGCGAAGCTCGAAGCCAGCAAGCTGGCCGAACTCGATGCGGCCTTCGGACTGCAGCGTCGTACGAAGTTGGCGCGCTTCGCCGCGACGTGGGACAACCTGCACAAGCGCAGTATCACCAGCGATGGAGCCCCGGCATCACTCGGTTCTGTCCCGACCTACGCCACACGACCATTCGCTCATCCCTACTACTGGGGTGGTTTCATGTATGTCGGCCTGTAGAAAGTCGGGTGCAGTCCCACTGCCGCTTGGATCGGCCTGGTGCCGAGACAAAATTTCACCCGCGGCAAGGAGCGGTTGGGCTCGATCTCCAAAGCAGGGCGACCGCTACTTGCGCCGGCTGCTCGTCATCGAAGAACTCCTTGTCGTTGTCCGAAATCTCAAAATTGGTCTTCACGACGCACAGGCTCTTCTCACCGGCGGCTTCCTGCTCCTGACGACGTTATTGCATCTACCGCACGGGCCCGAGCATTGGTCAGCGGACCTTCGCACCAAGTATCTTTCCACTCGGCCGCAGACGCAGCACAAGCGCATTGCCCTCGTCTACGTGACGGAAAAGACGTTGGAGTCCCACGCATACACATCACCCACGGATCGCCAGCTACTCGCCGACCTAGTGCGTGCTGTGGATGCGGCCAAACCAGCAGTGATCGGCTTCGATTTCATAATTGATCGTCCAACGGAGCCTTCCAAGGACCAAGCGCTCTTCGCAGCCTTGCGCGATGCCAAGACCAAGGTCGCGGTTGGGGCGATCGATGAGAAAGCAGAAAGCCGGACTGGCAAGAGCTTCCAGGCAATTTACGTGGAGAGCGTCAATCGCCCTGTCGGGCATCTCTACTTTGACGCCCATCACAACACGCTTGTGATCAGTGACCACGTAATCCGGCAGATGGCCAAGCCGTCCGACCCGCATTCTTACAAGAACAGCTTTGCCCGACAGTTGGTCGACACAATTGGCTCATTCCCCGAACCCAGGTCGCCCTACATCTCCTGGCTGCTGGACCCCAAAGACGGAACGGAAACATTCCTGACTCTGTCGGCGGACCGGGTCATGGGCCGTGTCGGTCCTGCAATACCCATCAACGAGATGCTCAAGGATAAAATTGTTCTGATCGGAGGCTATTTCATCGATCGCGACCAACACCTGCTGCCTCTTTCAGTCGTGGGCGACATTCGGTATCCGGGCCTCTTTGTTCAT
>Ga0075421_100005287_pt1 | contig 15586 bp, 18 predicted proteins | sample SoiMetdeltSBSDD5_FD_75292 | JGI IMG/M metagenome (GOLD analysis project Ga0075421, IMG submission 75292) | Bulk soil microbial communities from a Populus tree surrounding site in Tennessee, USA - Soil MetaG P. deltoides SBSDD5 | ecosystem: Environmental > Terrestrial > Soil > Tree plantation...
CGATGCCGTCGGCACCGACCTTGATGACGACGGGCTTGCCGTCCTTCCCGGGCACCGTCAGGTCCTTCCCGTCGACGGTAATGGGCCGATCCTCGGGTAGAGTGCTGGCATGACCTTGCAGCAGCCGGCGCACAGCGCCGGTATCCATGTCGACGACGACCAGCGCGGCTTTTGTTCCGTCACCGCCCGGGCCGATCCCCTCATCCGCTATGTAGAACTTGCGGTTCTTGGTATCGACGACGAAGTCGTTGTGCTGCGACTCGGGAAGCGATGCGGGTGCCGGTAGGTAGTAGATGCGATGGAGCCGGTCAGCTTTCGTGTCCCATCCGACGATCTTGGGCGTGAGCGGCGTGCGCTGCCCCATGTCCAGCATCCAAACGATCCCGTTCTCGTCACCGCGCAGCCCAAGGACGCTGTCGAGATAGTTGTCCGAGCCGGGTTGCGGTGTGTTCCAGGCTGCGTTGGGGAACGGCTTGAAGCTCTTGCGGTCGGGATTGAGCTCAGCGACCCTCACCTCGGGCGAGAAGAAGGGATGGTGGCTGTAGATCGCGCGGTTGTCCGGCGTAAACGTGATGTTGCCGACCGACTGCGGTACCGATGCGAAGAGCTCGGCTGTCATCATCTTGTCGGCTTGCTGCGCCAAGGCAAGAGAACCGGTGGCAAGAGTCAAGGCGAACGCTCCAAGCATAGGTTTCCGCAAGCGCATTTGATTTCCTCTCGTTTGTGACATCTGCTCTCGGCTTCGAGAAAATTGCGACGGCCCGGCCGGCATCCCCAGCTAGAATCCTTCGAGCACGATTTTCCCCTTGGCAGTCCCAGTCTCGAGAAGGGCATGGGCCCGCTTCAGGTTCGTCGCGTTGATCTTTCCGAAGTTCTCAGCGAGCGTGGTTTTCACCCTGCCTTCATCCAGGAGCGCCGACACCGACGCCAGAAGCTCATGCTGCTTTGCCATGTCCGCCGTCTTGAAGATCGAGCGCGTAAACATGAGCTCCCAGTGCAGGGACACGCTTTTCCGCTTGAGCTTGCGTGCGTCGATCAGCTCTGGGTCGTCGATGAGCGCAAACCGACCCTGCGGAGCAATCAGCTCGACGATCTCGTCGAAGTGCTTGTCGGTCTGCGTCGTTGACAGCACGAAGGCCGGAGCGCCAGTCCCGAGGGCGCTTACCTGGGCCGCCAAAGGCCTACGATGATCCACGACATGGTTAGCGCCGAGGCCCTTCACCCAGGCACTCGTCTCGTCTCGCGATGCCGTCGCAATCACGACAAGGTCGGTGAGTTGCCTGGCAAGCTGGATGGCCATGGAACCGACCCCGCCGGCACCACCTATGATAAGGATGGCGTTGCCCGCGCCTGGTACTGGCCTGCGGACATCAAGGCGATCAAAGAGCGTCTCCCAGGCAGTAATCGCCGTGAGCGGGACAGCGGCTGACTCCGCGTGAGAAAGCGAGCGCGGCTTGGGGCCGGCGAGCCGTTCGTCAACGAGGTGAAACTCAGCGTTGGTTCCCTGACGATCGATGGCGCCGGCGTAGAAGACGGCGTCACCGCGGTTGAACAGGGTGGCCTCCCGCCCGACGTCCTCGACGATCCCTGAGGCATCCCAACCCAGAACACGGTGCAGCCCGTTCTGCGGCGCGGAGCGCAGCCGCATCTTGGCATCTACAGGATTGACCGAAATCGCCAACACGCGAACCAGCAGATCGCGGCCGTTGGGCAAAGGACGCGGCACCTCGACATCCATGAGGGACGACGCATCTTGAATGGGTAACGAATGCCGATAGCCGACCGCCTTCACCGCGTGCGCTCCTTCTCATGGACTTGCGATTGCGCCCGGCGGAAATTACGCTACACACGGCGAGGGGCAATACGCACAAATTGGGCCAGTAGTATCACCGAGGATACCTAGCGATGATCAAGACGAAGAAGCGCTATGACTGCGCGGTGGGGTGCCCGGTCGAAGCCACGCTCGATCTTGTTGGCGGAAAATGGAAAGGCGTCATCGTCTACCATCTCCTGGAAACAACGCTTCGGTTCAACGAACTAAAGCGCAAGTTGCCGACCGCGACCCAGCGGATGTTGACCCGTCAGCTTCGTGAGCTGGAAGAGTGCGGCCTCGTCCACCGTGAGATCTTTGCGCAAGTGCCGCCGCGGGTCGACTACTCGCTGACCGAGGAGGGCCGCTCGCTCGCTCCCATCATCCTGGCGATGCACGATTGGGGCACACGGCGTCTCAAGCGTCAGCAGAAAACTGCGGGTGTGCGAGCACAGGGCCGGATCCACGACACCGGGGTCGTGCGTCAAGCACCTGCGCGCCATGGCGGCTAGCCATGTTATTCTAAACGCAGCAAGCACAAGGCCCAGCTGCGCAAAAGGGTCTCCTTGAGCTCCGCGACAAGTGCGAGCGCTGCAAAATTGACCAAGGCGCTCTAGGACCGCAAGGGCTGATGCCCACACCGCCACTTGGACCGAGCTCGTGAAGTGTCGGATCGTCAGCTATTGGAACCAGCCGATCTGCGAGAGGGTGGGTCGTCATTGAGTACACGGCCTGGTTCTATCCGGCCCGGCGCTTACTGAAAGGAACCTGCTGTCGCTCCAACTCATCTCGCAGAATGCGAAGCTGCGCGCGCAGGTAGCGAACGAGGGTCGGATTGCCAAAGGCGTAGTGCGCCTGCCGCGCGCCGACGATCATGCCTTCCATCTTGTCGACGAAGCTCTGAATGATAACGCCGCCGTCTTCCTCGTCCCCAAGTGAGGCGAGGTGGATGGCAAGCTCGCCACGTAGCTTGAGTGCATTGCCGGCCTGGCTCCCTGTCGCCCACGTCGCTTCGAGGATGGCAATCGCACGCTTTTTCGGCAGTCACGCCTCGAGTACGTCCCTATCCAGCGCTCGCCTATGTCAGCAGAGATCTTGGGCAGAACAAAGACGGACACGCCGCCCGACCGCGCGCTCACCCACGCGTGAGCCCCCTTGATGGAGCCCAAATCAGGTTGCGCAGCCAAATCGAACAATCCTTGAGTTCACCACACGAGCATCGCATATAGAGTGCCGATTTGCGTTCGCGTCGCATCTGTTGTGCGTGCGTCGGTCGTCGGATCTTGCACCGTGAAACACGATCACGAGAGCGAACTTGGGCGCATCTTGGACGTCGCGCCTCCGCCAGCCTATGAACGAGGCGCAGACGGCAAGCGCGCTTGGTGGCGAAGAGCGCTTGAGCTTTTCGGCACCTTCAGCCGCAAGCAAGGCGATGTCCTCACGCGGGAAGATGTCGCCGAATACCGCAAGCAGAAGGCTCGGGAGGAGCTGCCCGTCACCGATCCCGAGCGGCACCTCGGATTGCGCGTGTCGCGTCTGGAGGATATGGCCAAGGGCCTCGTGGTCGACGGCGACGTCGAAGTCAGTGACCTAGGCGACAACTTCGAGACCAAGGAAGATGAGTACCGCGCCGAGCCCAACACCGGCTATTCGGTCCATACAACAAGCGACGCGCGCAACCATGAGCGCCCCAACCACCTGCGACTGTTCCAGGAGGGTTGGGAGCCGCGGTCATTTCACGACCGGGACGAGGACGACGATCACATCGCACAGGTCCGCGATATGGAGCGGCGCAACAAGCAGGCGACAAAAGAATTCCTTGGCCGCTGGAACGAGGCCGAGAAGGAGGAGCGCGCCGGGCGCAAGAAGCGGACGGGGACGGACTGACGATTTTTTAACCGGAAAGTGGAGGAATTTCGGTCCCGAAACGCGATAAGCATTAGAAGGCGCTGCGACACTCACGATTGCAGGCGCAACAATTGCCGCCGCTGCACCCCTCCTCAGCAATCTAACCACAGCTCCGGCCGACGTTTTTGGCGCGCCGGTTACCTTCCTGGGCGCCACCGGTACATTGCATCGCTCTTTCGTTCCGGGGCCGTTAGGTCTTGTTCACCTTCTCACGGGCCGCCTTGATCAGCTTGCTTGCCACCCGTCCAAGCCGATAACCGACGTCTCGGACCGTGTCTGAGCGGGTGCCGATCGTGACGACCAGATCAGAGTTCTCGGTCTTGAATTCCAGGAGCTGCGCCGCGGTCAATGGTTTGGCCGCCTTCTCGAGCACCACGCCGAAGATTTGCACGCCCGCCTTGTTCACGCGCACGACCAGATCGTCGCCCAGTAGATTGTAGGCGATCTCCAGGTCTGTCCCGTCTAGCGGCCGACGTCCCGGCATTTGCTCTCCGCTTCCATCCAGGATGGTATCTGGCATCGCCGTCCTCCTTGCGCAGTCTGCTTTCTTCTTGCAGCGTCCTATCTTCCGCCGGCAGCCGCGATCAACCGTGCGATCTCCGTTTGGCGCTTCGCTCGCGCATGGGTGAGCGGCGAAACGCCGTCTTTGTCTGCAATGTTCGGATTAGCCCCTGCAGCAAGAACGAGCTTTGCGACTTCCACGTGTCGCGCTCCGCCGTCCCCGAGAATTACGATCTCCAGAAGGCACGTCCAACCGAGATTGTTGACGTGATTGACGTCTATCTTTGTCGTTAACAGCAACTTCACGGTTTCCACGTGCGCGCGTTCGCAGGCCGGTATCAAGGCATTACCGCCGAAGCGATTGCGCAGGGAGAAGTCCGGCTCCTTCGGGATCATGTGACGCAACATCTCTGTCCTGCCGAGCGCGCCCGCCAAGAGCCAAGGCGAGTCCTTGTTGACCGCCTGCGCATTGATGTTGCTTCCGGCATCGATGAGGAAGGTTGCTGCGGGAAGATGGTTGTTCTTGACCGCGAGCAGGAGCGGCGTCTCGCCCGCTGCGTTCGCGCTCTCGAGTGAAGCCCCCGGTGAGATCAGGCGCTTCAGCGCCTCGACATCCCCGCGTGCGGCCGCCTCGAGCATGGCTCGGCCACCGTCGGCGCTCTGGCTGGAGGTCATGTCACTGAGTCCAAATACGAAGATCCCGACTGCCAACCCCAAAACTACCAGTCTCATGCATTGCATGTCGCACCTACCTGGAGCGCCGCGGCCTTCCCGCGTCTGCGCCATCTGCACCGAAGTACATGCGTTCGACATTTGCGAGCGCGAGGGCATCCTGGCATGCCCCGCAGGGCCGGGAAGTCGAATAAATCACCGCGCCGGTCATGTTGTTGATGCCCAGCCGCCTCTGCGCGTCCCAGAGCGCGACCCGCTCGGCATGCGCGTCAGGATTGCGGTCGACGATGACGCGGCGGGCCGTAGCCGATGATCGGTACGCAGTTCGACCGGCATGCCGGGCCACATCTGCCTCCATCCGGTTTTTTCAGATGCGCCGTCATTAGCCGCTCTAAACCGAGCGCCGGTGCGGCGCGTCAAAGTCGATCACAGGACCAACTGGCACAATGCGCGATGGATTGATGTGGGGATGGCTCATGTAGTAATGACGCTTGATGTGCATAAGGTTCACGGTCGCGGCAATACGGGGCATTTGATAAAGCTCGCGCGTGTAGGCCCAAAGGGCAGGATAATCGACCAGGCGACGCACATTGCATTTGAAGTGCCCATGATAGACCGCATCGAAACGGACTAGCGTCGTGAACAGCCGCCAGTCGGCCTCAGTTGGCTTCTCTCCAACGAGGTAGCGCCGGCTTTGAAGGTGTTTCTCAAGCCAGTCCATGGTTTCAAAGAGCGGGACGACCGCCGCCTCGTACGCCTCCTGGCCGCCGGCAAACCCCGCCTTGTAGACCCCGTTGTTGAGCGTGTCATAGATGCGGGCGTTTACCCGATCGATCTCGGGGCGCAGCGGCTCCGGGTAGTAGTCGCCCGGCCGTGCACCAATGCGGTCAAATGCGGTGTTGAACATCCGAATGATTTCGGCCGACTCGTTGCTGACGATCGTGCGTTGCTGCTTGTCCCACAGCACAGGGACTGTCACGTGGCCGCTGTAACGTGGATCGGCACGCGTATAGAGCTGATGAAGGAACTCGACGTCGTTAACGCTGTCGGGCACCACGCCTTCACCAGGGGCGAAGGTCCAGCCGTGCTCGCCCATCAGCCAATGCGTGACCGAAAGGTCGACCATGTCCTCCAGCCCTTTCAATGCGCGGAAGATCAGCGTCCGGCTCGCCCATGGACAGGCCAAGGAAACATAGAGGTGGTAACGGCCTGGTTCCGCTTTGAAGCCTCCCGTGCCGGATGGCCCAGGCGAGCCATCGGCGGTGACCCAATTGCGAAACTGCGCGTCGCGGCGGATGAAGTGCCCGGCGGCGCGTTCCTCGGCGCTGACCCAGCGGCCTTCGGCGAGATGTCCCATGACGAAGCCTTTCCTTGACGACAGCTGATGCAAGACGCCAGCGACAACATCAGTGGGGTGAAACGCCGCCGGCCCCGACGTGAGGTCGGCGGCGAACCACAGCTGCCTAGCTCACCCCCATCTTGGAGCTTACGTTTCGGAGCTCAGCTTTTCGCCGCCTTGGCGATCAGCGCCGCCACGGCTTCCGGCTTCGAAACATAGATTGCGTGGCTGCCCGCAGCTTCCGCGACTGTCGCGCCGGCGCGCGCTGCCATCTGGCGCTGAGCGGGTGGCGGGATCATCTTGTCTTCGGTCGCGACCAGGTACCAGCTTGGCTTGCTCTTCCACGCAGGTTCGGTGATCGCACCGGACAGCGCACCGACGCCCCACGGAACCTGAGAGTCGGCCATGAATGCTGCCTTTGCGGGACTCACGTCGGCAGCAAAGGAAGCGTGGAACTTCGCCTTGTCGAGGAACAGATAGCCGTCCTGCGGCGGCAGGATCGGTGGAACGGGCGCTCCGGGAGGCGGATTCTTGATGAGGGACTCGACGGACCCGCCCTTATCTGGCGCGAACGCCGCAATGTAGACGAGCTTGGAAACCTTCGGATCATTGCCGGCCTCGGTGATCACGACGCCACCGTAGGAGTGGCCGACCAACACGACCGGCCCTTGCACCTGCGCGATCGCCAGCCGGGTGGCGGCCACATCGTCAGCCAGAGATGTCGTCGGGTTTTGAACCACGCTGACGTTGTAACCGTCCTTCCTCAGGATGTTGTAGACGCCTTCCCAACCGGCGCCGTCGACAAAGCCGCCGTGCACGAGGACGACGGTCGGTGTTGCAGGTTCGGCCATGACATTTCTCCTTTCGGGTTTGCGGCGTTGCGAGCAACGCGCGCTCTGGAACTTGCGGTTTCGTACGTTTCAGATGTCGAGGGTCGGGCCTGCAATCCGTCGGAGAGGGGGGTTCACCGGCCGGGCGACGTGACCGTCGACTCACCACAGGACTCGCTCCGAGCGAGGTCGGTAGGGCTGGTATGATCTCCTAGCTCCTTTGCCGTCTCGAAAATGGAACGCTCCATCAGGCCTTACTCGTCATGTCAGGCATAAATCGTCCACTCTCGAGAGAAACAGCTGGAGAACCTCTGACGTATTAGCCTTGTTGTACCCCACAACGAGGTCCACCGTCGGCGCATTCCCTTGGATCGGACGGCTGGTGACGGCATTGGGAAGAAAATTCTTTGCGTATGCCGGCAGCAGGGTCACTGCGTGTGTCGATGCGATCATCGAGAAGGCGTGGGCAAGATTGTGCACTTCGTGATTGGCACGAATGTCCACCCCGGACCGCTTCAGACTGTCTTCGATTATCTTGCGAAGGGTTGGAGCGGTCTTCGAGGGTTTGATGAATGGCTCACCTTTAAGCTCGCGCAACTTGATGGCCTTGCGCGCGGCAAGCCGGTGGCCCCTGGGGAAGACGACGATGAGCGGCTCTGTGCGCACGCGTCTGTAGACCAGACCGCCTGCATGCGGCTCTGGACGCAGGAACGCGGCATCGAGCCTGCCTTTCATCAAAGCCTCGGCTAGCCTTGGAGAATAGTCGCTCGAGAGCTTGAGCTCGATGTTGGGCAGTTCGTCCTGCAGGATGCGCTTGGCCTTGGGGAGCAAATCCAATTCCGTCCCGGACAGGAATCCGAGCGCCAAGGTCGGTTTGGTCCGCTGAGCGGCACGGCCCGCCGCTGCCTTTGCTGCCTCCGCCTGTGTCACGGCGACCCGGGCATGGTCGAGAAAAGCCCGACCGGCAGGAGTCAACTTGATCCCGTGCACGCTGCGCGTCATGAGCTGAGCGCCGACCTCTTTCTCGAGAGCGCGGATTTGGCGACTAAGAGAGGGTTGCGCCGTATGCAGCCGTTTATAGGCAGCCAGCGACAGACTTCCCTCCTCGGCGACGGCGATGAAATAGCGAAGGTGCCGCAGCTCCATAGCGCGCGTCCCATACCTTCAAGGCATGGCCGTCAACATACAAAGTCTTTTACGCAAGCGCCAGACGAGGCTGACATAGGCACGGAGCGGCTCGCATCCTAGCTGACCGGCCAAGACACAGGGTGAAGGACAAGCAATCTAAAGGAAGAATGCCATGTCGAAGCCCTTACTATTCGCTCTTGGAGCGCTCTTGCTGTCCAGTGCATCGACGGCGTCGGCGCAAAATCTCACCGAGGCCCAGGCCCGCGCGATCATCGCACCTTGGTACAGCCTGTTCAACGTGGCCACCCGGGGCGATGTCAAATCGATCCAGGAGCAAACGCTCACCGCTGATTACGAGTCGTGCGCCGGATACCTTCCCGGCGAATGCTGGGGCCGCGATACCTCGATCAAAGTGGTCGGCAACTTCGCCAATTCCATCCCCGACATGAAGTTCGACATCAAGGAAGTGCTCGTGGCCGGCGACCGCGTGATCGTCAGGGGCGAAGTAACCGGCACGCCGGCGGGTGAGCTGTTTGGAGTGCCACACACGGGCAAGAGCTTCCGAATGATGGCCATCGATATTCAAACCGTCAGAGACGGGAAGATTGCGAAGACCTACCACATGGAGAACTGGCTCAGCGCTCTGGGCCAGCTGCGCGCTAAGTAACAGGCGAACAGGAGCATGGCGCGGCGGTGACGTCAGAAGGGGCGCGACAGGGTTGCTGCCCCAGCCTGACGACTGGTCGGTGCCATGGTGGTAGGATTGATGCTCGCCCGGGGGCCGCGTTGTGTAATGCGCCGAGCTCCGAGATCGAAACTATGGAGGCCGCGATGACGGCGTACAACGTCAAGGTCAACGGCCGCAGCCAGAGCGTCGACGTGTTGCCGGACACGCCGCTGCTGTGGGTGCTCCGCGACAGCCTGGGTTTGAGCGGCACCAAGTTCGGCTGTGGCATCGCCATGTGTGGCGCCTGCACAGTATTCCTTGACGGCAAACCGCTTCGGTCTTGCTCACTGCCGGTGTCGGCTGTCGGGGATCGCGAGGTTACGACGATCGAAGGGCTGTCTGGGCGCGAAGCCGCTGCTGTGCAGCGTGCATGGGTCGCGCGTGACGTGCCGCAATGCGGCTACTGCCAATCTGGTCAGGTCATGAGTGCTGTGGCTTTGCTGAAAGAAGTCAAGCGACCGACGGACCGGGACATCGATCTGGCTATGAACGGCAATCTGTGTCGTTGCGCCACCTATGTCCGCATTCGCGCCGCCATCAAAGACGCGGCGCGCTCGCTGGGGACCTGAGCATGCAGAACCAACAACCACGCCTCTCGCGCCGAACCGCGCTCAAGGGCATGACCGGTCTTGTGCTCGGGGTCTTTCTGAAGCCTGGATTGTCGATGGCCCAGTCAGGCGCCGCGCAGGTCCTGCGCCCTGACGGTTCGACTATTACCTTTGCTCCCAATGCCTTCGTGCGGATCGGTACCGACGACAGCCTCACCGTGCTCGTGAAGCACATCGAGTTCGGGCAGGGCCCGTTCACCGGACTCGCCACGCTGGTGGCCGAGGAGCTGGATGCCGACTGGTCCAAGGTTCGGGCCGAGCATGCCCCTGCTGACGCCAATCTTTACAAGAATTTCTTGCTGGGCAGCCAGGGCACTGGCGGCTCGACGGCAATGGCCAACTCCTATGAGCAGATGAGAAAGGCCGGGGCTGCCGCGCGCGCCATGCTCGTAGAAGCTGCTGCGCAAAGTTGGCGGGTTCCGACTGGAGAGATCACTATCGAGCGTGGCGTGTTGCGGCACGCCAAATCCAATCGTCAGGCTCGCTTCGGCCAATTTGCCGAGGCAGCGGCCAAACTGCCGGTGCCGGAGAATCCGCCACTCAAGGATGCATCGAAGTTTCGGCTCATCGACCGTGAGGGCGCCGTCAAGAAGCTCGATGTCCCGGCCAAGACCAATGGGACCGCACAATTCACCATCGATATTCGCGAGCCCGGCATGCTGACTGTGGTGGTCGCGCACCCGCCGCGTTTCGGTGGCAAGGTGGCGAACGTCGATGTCACCCAAGCGCGCGCCGTGCCAGGGGTCGTCGACGTCAAGCAGATTCCAAGCGGCGTCGCCGTCTATGCCGACAGCACATGGCCCGCGCTGAAGGCACGTGAGGCGCTCAGAATCACCTGGGACGACAGCGGCGCCGAGAAGCGTAGCTCCTCGCAATTGGTGGAGGAGTATCGCACGCTGTCGCGCCAGAAGGGCAGCGTCGCCGGCCAGCACGGCGATGTGGATGCCGCGCTGGCCGGAGCCGAGCGCGTGATCGAGGCGGAATTCGTCTTCCCGTACCTGGCGCACGCACCGATGGAGCCGCTCGACGGCTTCCTGCGATGGGACGCCAACAAGGCCGTTGCCCGCTTCGGCTCCCAGTTGCAGACGTTCGACCAAATGACAATTGGTGGCGTGCTTGGGCTCAAGCCGGAGCAGGTGAGCCTCGAGACGATGCTGGCCGGCGGGAGCTTCGGCAGGCGTGCGCAGCCAACGTCGCATTTTGCGGCGGAGTTGGCGGAGGTTGCCAAGGCCATCGGTCCCAACCGCCCCGTGAAGTTGGTCTGGACGCGCGAGGACGATCTCCGAGGCGGCTATTACCGGCCACTGTTCGTGCACCGGCTGCGCGGCGCCATTCGTGACGGCAAGGTCGTCGCCTGGGCCAATACGCTCGTCGGCCAGTCCTTCATTCAAGGAACGGCCTTCGCGCCGCTGGTGATAAAGGACGGTATCGATCCCATCACGGTGGAGGGCTCGCGCGAGATTCCCTATGAGATCCCCAATTTCCGCTGCGATGTGCACACGCCTTCAGTCGGCGTGCCGACATTGTGGTGGCGCTCGGTCGGGCACACCCACACCGGCTATGCCGTCGAATGTTTCATCGACGAACTGCTTGACGCCTTGGGCCAGGACCCAGTCGCCGGCCGCCTGGCGCTGATGGGCAAGGCACCGCGGGCTGCTGGTGCCCTGCGCGCCGTCGCGCAGGTTGCGCGTTGGGCTGGGCCGGGACCATTCGGCGATCGCGCGCGAGGTGTGGCCGTGGTCGAAAGCTTCGGCAGCTTCATCGCCCAGATAGCGGAAGTATCTATTCGCGATGGCGACAGTCCAAAGGTTCACAAGGTCTGGTGTGCTGTTGATTGCGGCGTCGCTGTCAATCCTGATGTCATTCGTGCACAAATGGAGGGCGGCATCGGCTTCGGTCTTGGCCACGCGCTGTTTGCTGAGGTGCTGCTCGACGGCGGCCGGCCGGTGCCAGCCAACTTCGACACTTATCGGTCACTGCGCATCCACGAGATGCCGGACGTCGAGGTGACAATCGTGCGTTCCAACGAGAAGCCGACGGGCGTTGGTGAGCCCGGTGTGCCGCCGATCGGACCTGCGGTGGCCAATGCGCTGGCGCGCCTGGGCCATAACCGTCCCCGCCAGCTGCCGATCGTGCGGGGCACGGTGTGATGCGCAAGCCCCTTATTCTCGCCTTCGTTGGCGCGCTGCTCGTTCTGGTCGCCGGCGCAGCGATCCAGAGGTCTGTGGGTCAAACGGCGGCCCTCAATTGGCCGCAACTTGCGACGGAACTGCGTCCGGCAGCGAGCTTTGCCGACATCGCCGACACGCAGGCGCGCTCCATCGCCCTGTTCGAGGAAGCCGCGAAGGTTTTGCAGCACCCGCGCTGCATGAACTGCCATCCTGCGGGCGAGCGGCCGCGTCAGACGGATTTGAGGCGCCTGCATGAACCGCTGGTGGTGCGGGGCAAGGATGGTCACGGTGCCCCCGGCGCGGTATGCGCGACATGTCACGGTGCGGCCAACTTCGACCCGGCGCGCGTGCCCGGCGATCAGCATTGGGCTTTGGCGCCGGCATCGATGGCGTGGGAAGGCAAGACGCGCGGTGAGATCTGCGCCCAGTTAAAAGACCCCCGGCGCAACGGTGGACGAGACATCGCCGCTATCCACAAGCATGCGACCAGTGACAGCCTTGTCCTATGGGCGTGGCAACCGGGGCCCGGGCGGACGCCGGCCCCGGGAAGCAATGCCGAATTCGGGGACCTGCTGAAGGCTTGGGCAGAGGCTGGAGCACATTGCCCGGCCCGGTGACCAGGCTCGGCGTCTCCGAACCGCTCACATTCCCGATTCGGGATGCTAGAGCGATGCCGAACGTTTGGCTCGCCGCGAACTCCGCAGGAAGTCGATGAAGACCTTCAACGCGGGCCGTATTTGACGGCGGCTTGGGTAATAAAGGTAGAAGCCTTCGAACGGCTGTGGAGCCCAGTCGTCGAGCACTGTGACAAGGCGACCATCGGCAAGCATTGGCGCAAAATATTCACGCGCAAACTGCATCAAGCCGAGTCCGTCCGATACGGCCCGAATAGCCAGCGCGCTGTCGTTGGCGACCAGCGAGCCGTCCACCTGAACCCAGAGGCTTCGCCGTTTACTGGCGAAACGCCACGGCAAGAACACTCCGCTCGAAAACCGGATGCGGATGCAATTGTGCTGCTGGAGTTCTTGGGGAGTTTTGGGTGTGCCGCGCTCGGCCAGGTAGGCGGGGCATGCAGCCACCGCGAGCTGCATGGGCTCGCCGATGCGTAGCGCGATCATGTCCCGGGCGATGCGCTCGCCCGGACGTATCCCCGCATCATACCGCTCGGCGACGATGTCGGTGAGGGCGTCCTCCACAGATATGTCGAGCTTGATTTCGGGATAGGCCTTCAGAAATCGCGTGATGACAGGGGCCAGCAGAAATTCGGCGGCGGGAGGCGGAACGGTCAGGCGCAGCGTGCCGGCGGGTTTGGCACGGAAGTCGTTCAGGGAATCAACAGCGGCCTGATACTCGTCCAGCACGGGGCGCAGCCGCGCCAGAAACCGCTCTCCAGCTGCTGTCCCCGCTACTGACCGGGTCGTGCGCTCGACGAGCCGAACCCCAAGACGCTCTTCGAGGCTGCGGATCAACTCGCTGACACGTGCCGGCGAAAGCCCGAGCTGCTTTGCCGCCCGCGTGAAGCTCTTCTGCTCCAGCACCGCTACGAATGCGGTGGTCTCGCTGAAGCCCGGTGCCGGCATAGCCCGACCTCATTGTTCGGAAATCCCACAAAGCGCGTTCGGATTACTCGATCTTATCGGACAACCCTTCGAAGGTCCATCTTCCCTGCAGGCACGAAGCAAAGAGGCCAAGAGATGGTCTGGAAACATTGGAGGCGAACAATGTCGAAGCCAAAGCTCGCAATCGTCATCGGAAGCATCCGGCCCAACCGGTTCGCGGCGCAGGCTGGTGAGTGGATCGAGCAAGCCGCGAGGCAGAGTGGCCAGTTTGACGTCCAGGTCGTCGATCTGAAGGACTACCCCATGCCGATGTTCGCGGAGGAGATGTCGCCGGCCTACGCCCCCTCCAAAGACCAAGTCGCGGAGCGGTGGCAGAAGAAGATGGCCGAGTTCGACGCTTATGTTTTCACGGCCGCCGAATACAACCGGGGGCCCACGGCGGTGCTGAAGAATGCGTTGGACTACGCCTACAAGGAGTGGGGCAACAAGCCGGTTGCATTCGTCGGCTATGGCGGTGTCGGCGGCGCACGGGCCATCGAGCAGTTGCGCCTGAACGCCATCGAACTGCAAATGGCGCCTATTCGAACAGCCGTCCACATTCTGTTTCCGACCTACCTCGCAGTGGTCAAGGAGGGAAAGAAGCTCGGCGAGTTCGATTACCTCAACCAGAACGCCAAGGACATGCTCCACCAGCTGCTATGGTGGGCCAACGCGCTGAAGAGCGCACGCGAGAACGCGCTCACACGTGCGGCCTGAGTACCTTGGGTCAGCCGTCTGGCCGGATCATCAGGCCACGCACGGCATCCAGAACCTGAGGGCTCCGACTCCTCGGTCATGCCGTCCGTACCGGCCGCCGCGACCAGCGCTGCGGCGCACATGATCGGCGGGAAGGCCGCTGCCCTTCTTCAAGCCTGACCCTTACAACGCCCAATAAGCACGCCGGAAGGAGGCAAGCACATGTCCTACAGCATATCGACCTTGCTGACCCGCAATCTTCACGAGGTCTTCGGTGAGAACGACCCCGCGCGTCGGCGCGCGGCTATCGACGAGATCTTCACCGAAGATTGCGTGTTCTACGAGCCCAAGGGCGTCTACCATGGCCGCGACGAGATTGATCGCGTCGCGGGCGCGATCAAGGCTACTCACCCTGACTTTCGGTATCGGCCAATTGCCGGGCCTGAGGAATTGGGCAATGGCGGGCGGATCCAATGGCTATCGGGCCGTCCTGGTAACGCGCCAGCTTACGCCGGGACTGATTTCATCATTGCCCGAGATGGCCGGATTGCGGCTGTTTATCTCTTTTTCGATGAGCTACCCTGATCAAGATCTGACAGGTTCAGCGTCGGCCGATGAAATGCCGCCGGCCCCAACGTGAGGTCGGTGGCGAACCTCAGCTGCTTTAGCTCACTCCAGGTTCAAGCTTCGATGCCCGCAATCTGGTGTGCGTGGCCGATCAAGGAAATTGTCGAAAGCCGAAACCTCGGGCTTCAGAGTTTGAAGCACCCTTAAAGTCCTCGCGCGACGCAGCCCACTTGAGCAGTTCGTCGAGCGCCGGGCAGAGCGCCTCGCCCCAATCGGTCAGGCCGTATTCGACTCTCGGCGGCACCTGGTGATGGACGATCCGGCGAACAACCCCGTCGCGCTCTAACTGCCGCAGTTGCTGGATGAGCATCTTTTGGGAGATCGCGGGGATGGCGCGCTCAAGCTCAGAAAAACGCACTAGCCTGCCGTCGAACAAGTGGAAAAGGATGACAAGCTTCCAGCGTCCTTCGAGAACCTTGAGCGCCTGTTCCACACCCTCGGCAGCTGAAGCCGGCGTGTGACCCCTATCCTTACGACCAGGTGAGTACCTTACTTTTTTGTGCGTTCTTGCCATTTGGCGAGCCTAGGCACACCTTCCTTCTTGAGCAAGTGCAGCGCCTGTCCAACGGGGAGAGGAAGAAACGCTATGAGCATCAGTTTGCACCCGCCGATCGATCTCTATTTCGCATCCGCGAACGCCCATGACCCATCGGCAATTGACCGGTGCTTTGCTGCTGGCGGCGTCGTGCGCGACGAGGGCAAGACCATCGCAGGCGTGGCGGCCATCAAAGCGTGACGGATCGAAACCGGCGAAAAATACCATCACGTCGTCGAACCACTCAGCGTGTCGACACGGGACGGCAAGGTGGTGGTGACGGGCAAGGTTTCCGGCAACTTCCCTGGGAGCCCAATCAGTCTGCAGCACATCTTCGAAATCGAAGGTGACCGGATCGTTTCACTGGAGATCCGGCCATGAGCGGAGATCTCCAGCTCAGCGGTTTTCGCGCCCTCGTCAGCGGCGGCACCAAGGG
>Ga0075421_100005288_pt1 | contig 15585 bp, 14 predicted proteins | sample SoiMetdeltSBSDD5_FD_75292 | JGI IMG/M metagenome (GOLD analysis project Ga0075421, IMG submission 75292) | Bulk soil microbial communities from a Populus tree surrounding site in Tennessee, USA - Soil MetaG P. deltoides SBSDD5 | ecosystem: Environmental > Terrestrial > Soil > Tree plantation...
AAAAGGGTTGCCGATATGTTTTGCCAGCGCAGACATTATACCAGCGCAAAGGACTTCCGGGAGGAGCGAGCAGGCGGACACACGCGCTTTATTGGGTCTACGGAATCGTGTCGCGATAAAGGCTGCCTCGGCTTCGCCCACATCACCTGTACCGGTTTGATGTCGGCAAATCCGAACTTTCGTGAGTTCAAGAATCCATCATTAGGCAGATACCGACTTGATCGGTGCCGAGAGTGGGGAGTCAATTGCGGCGCTCCGGTCGCGAAAGCGTTTTGCAAGCAGCAAGGGTTTGCTAATTTTAAATATTTTCGCACCGATGCGCAACCCGATGGCCATCCTACCAAGCTGATCGGTTCAAATCAGATCTGTGATAAGAAATTTTGCCGCGGCTTCCAAATCATCGTCTGCCAGAATTAACGCGAGGAGAGGATCATATGCGAGTGTTCGTCGGTTTAGGAATCATCGGTTTGATTGTTGCGACAACGGTACCCGCCAATGCTTCGTGCACGGCCAGGAAAAACGTGAGTGGCGAATGGAAGGGAAGCGACCAAGCGAAGTACTCGATCTCTATCCACGGCAATGAGGTGTGGTGGATCGGCGACGGCGGCACCTTCACGAACGTCTTCAAGGGAGTGATGAACGGCAATATGATCGATGGTGATTGGGCAGATGTGCTGCGTACGTCCGGCCCCAATTTCGGTCGCGGAAAACTGCGCACTGAGGTGGTTAGAACGGCCGGTGGTGGGGTTGCCTTCCTTAGGAAAGTATCTGGAACCGGTTCTGGGTTCGGCGCCGATAAATGGACCTACGGGTGTTAGGTAAGGTTTTATTTAGCGGCAGGCGGGGAGACGTCGGAGGGAGGGGCGACCCTCTCGCTCCCGGACGGTGTGTAGGTAGCCGTTGCGCTGGCCGCGTCGCGTAAGTACACGGATTTGACACGGAGCACTCACGGATAATTACGATCCTTTGGGATGTGACGACGCCTCGAACATGGCAACGTGGGTCTTAACTCTGGAGTAGCTCAAGATGTTGAGCGCCGAGCTTGGTTTGCTTTACGGTCGGCTTGTGGTGCGGTCCGACGCGAAGATCCGAAGCCGGGGGAATGCACGGTGCCAGCACTATGGAAGCCAATTCCCGATCTCAGCAAGCAAGAATGCTATAGCGTAGCTGTGATCGCCCTCGCAATCGCGGTCTTCTTGGGCGCGATCATCTCTCTGACAATTAATTGAAAGCAGGCGAAGAGGCGGGCCGAGCAAAATTGATGGTCGGCGTAAGCCATGGGCGCCCGCCACAACCAAGAAGTGACGAGCGCCGCACGCCTTCCCCTGCAACATAGGGGACTTGCAGGGGGCAGAGTTCGCCATTGAAACTTGCACCGAGCGTTGCGAGTTCCATGAGTAGCGCAGTGGAGCCGAGCCGCCATGAAGATCGTGGCCGCACTCATCAAAGATGATCAGGTGATCGACACCTACACCTTGGAAATCCCACTCGGGACCATCTCGCGGAGGGCGCCCAGAAGGCCTTCCCGTACTTTCGCGCCCGGTATCCCTACCTACCACCACGGCGGCGACGTGATGATTGCTTTCCGGGACGACTGTGCCGAAAGTTGTCAAGGTGAACACGGTGGCTTGGCGCGCTCCAAATCGTGATCGATACGCCGGAGCATTGCCCGGAACCATGCCGGATGAGGCGCGAAAGAAAGCAGCCGGACCAAAACCCATAGGCGGCGTGAGCAAGGGCGCCCGCTGCCACCAATACGAGAAGTGACGAGGGTCGACGTTCTCTGCCCATCCGCAAGGGATGCATTGAGCACGTCAACGAACTGCCGGTGCAGGCCGGCTGCAGCTCATCGATGGGGCGTCGTTCGGACCCGATACCTTAAGGGCGCTCGGGCAAGCGTTCCACGCGGCATGGCAAGACATTGCCGGCAACTTCGGCGATGATCCGCAGGACATCGAGAAGGCTCGCACAAGGCCCGCCAATGCGCTGTTGTCGATTGCGGACGAAGACTCGCATAATGTTGAAGTGCTGAAGCGCGCGGCGTTGCAGCGAATGGCGCTCGACTATCGCCGTTGCAACCAACCAGATCTCGTCAGCGAGCACGTGCCAACAGTCAAGGCGCCGCGCGAGACGACATAGGTTAGATCAGCCAAGGAAGCACAAAGGGCTTCATAGCTTTCTAAAGGCGACGCGCCACTCGACCGGCTCCCCGCTCACAGTCTTGACAACCCGGTCGAGCTTCATCACATCGGCGCCGGCCGTGATCCCCAGATGTGCCGCCACGTCTCTGGTGGCTGGGACGATGGTGATGCGCTCGGTGGCGCGGCCAAGCGCAAGACCATGTCGCCGGGCAAGTTCAGCGACGTCTGGAATGTCACCGCCACCATTGGGGGCCAAACCGGGAATGAGAGGCAGGGCAGCCGCAACTGAGGACCTGCTCACCGGCGAGAGGCTACGAGGCCAAATGTGCGGACAGGAGCCGAGTGACGGTGGTGACGAGTTCCAGTGGGGCAGCTGGTTTTGGGACGAGCACACCTGACTGACACGCCTCACTAGGATGCGAGTAACCGGTGTGGGGGACGCCACGCTCCTTGAGAAGATTGCAAAGCCCGGCTCCATCGCCATCACCTAGACCGAAATCAACAACGGCAGCGGATAGGTCGGGATGCTGAGCAAGGCGCAACCCATCCCGTAGGTTGTGCGCGCTGTAGACAGACGCGCCCGCTCGACGGAAGCAATCAACGATGTCGCGGGCTATGAGGGGCTCGTGCTTGACTACGAGGATCGAGCGACCCCGCAACGGCGACTGTTCCACGATGTACCCCAGCTCTGCACGTTGTCTTGTCAGCTAGGCGCGTTGGGCGCAGAGCTTGCAACCACTAACTCGGTACTTTTTCGTACTGGCTTTGACTTTTGGTGTGCACTGCAACAAGGCAGCCAAATGGTCTTCTCGGCTAATCCAATCGGGTGTAAGTGCCGTTGGACCTCATTTCCAAGCCCCTACGATCGAGGATGGTGATACCGCGCCGGCGAGCAGCGATGAGGCCTTCCTTTTCAAGCGCCTGTACCGCTTTCGTGACCCCAGGGCGATATGTGCCGAGCATCAAACCGAGAAACTCATGCGTAAGCGGCAGCTCTTGGCCGTCGAGGCGATCGGCGGCCATCAAAAGCCACCGCGCGAGGCGTTCCTCGATCCTGCTGCGCCCATTGGCGAGCGCGGTCGTGGTCGTCTGTAGCAGGAATTGGTTCGCATAGCGCAGCATGACGCGATGCAAAGTCGGGCTGCTCTCGTCGGCTTCTCGCAGTTCGGCCGTGCTAATGCGTTGACCCTTGCCTGCAGCTTGAACGTAGCTGTCATGCGCGGCGCGTTCGCCGCCCAAGATCACGGCCAGGCCAGTCATACCTTCACGCCCAATGATGCCGACCTCTATGCTGGGCTTGCTCGAGCCATTGGCGACGACGGAAACAAAGCCCTCTTCTACGAAGTAGACCTGGTCGATGCGTTTTCTTGCTGGTCTCAAGCAGCCTCTTCACCGGTAGATCGACGGGTTCGAGATGAGGCTCAAGCAAGGCGAAATCTTCGCGCGACAGCCGCGCAAGAATGCGGTTCGTGACACGAAACATCGCTCCGCGCGGCAAAGCGCGAGCCCTGGAGGCAGACGGCCTACCTGTATGACCGTGTCTCGAGCCGCCGATCAACCCTGGTGCACGCAACAGGCGTGATGACCGACTGCGTTAGGTCGAGCGGGCGTTGCGAAGGCGCGCTCGATGTTGCGTGTTCTGCAAGGACCCTACACTCGCCTGACCGGCATGTCTCGAATATTCGGGATCACATCTCGCATGTACGGCCGAAACAGCGAAGCCAAAGAAGAGTACGATTTTGTACCTTTTTTGCGGAACTTGACCTATGAGCGCACGTTCCCGTTATAAGTCAGAAGTCCCGGAGGACGCTGCAACCGGCGCTCCACAGCTCAAAAATAACCGGACCGCCGCACGGGCGCAGTTGCCCACGAGGATCTGTGCGACGATGCGCAAGAAGGATGAGACGATTGTAGAGATCGGCAAAGGTCTCCGCCGGGAAGCAGACGACCTCACCCGCGAGCCTCTTCCTCGGCGCTGGATCGACTTGATCCGCCATCTCAATGAAAAAGAGAGGAAGCAGAAGGAGGAAGAAAACCAGCAGAGGAGCTGAGTGGCTTCCGCGCCAGCAAGGCTTTCGCTTGGTACGATTTCGGACGTTGTGATAACGTGAGTTGCTCACGTCATCGGCGTCGGCCGATGCGGGCAGGGCTGCCGCTCCGTCGCCAGACCGAGTGTCGGCAGTCATCCACGCTCCCACGTACATCATGATTGCGCGACGACACGCACGTAAGACAGTGACTTACGCCTGCGGTACTTTAGCACCGCTAGACGAAAAGGGAACATTCCGCAGTGAGGTGAGTTCTTGCCAGGAAAACGCTTTCGTTGACGGCGAGTTAGAATAGCGATGTCGTATGATGGTCTTAGGCCAAGCATCCGCCGCCCCGTGCGCGTGAAACGAAGCACTGGCAAGCACCCGAATGTGGTCGATGTCGGACCAGGGTCGAAGTGGAACAACCCGATCAAAAAGGGCGACGTGGACGCTCTTGTGAGCTCGGAGCCCGACATCGCGGCCGCAGTCCAGAAGGGAGGATGGAAGGCGGGCGCGGTTATTCTTTATCGCGATTACCTGCTCGAAACTGGGCTTGATCCAACCGAACTGCAGGGCAAAGACTTATCTTGCACCTGCGAACTGGCGGAACCCTGCCACGCCGATGTGCTTCTCGAGCTTGCGAACGCGTGACAGAACATTGGGCGCGTCGGAAGCCCAGCAGCGACGTCCTGCCCACGGACACGACCGGATCGAGCGTGGCCATTACCAATCCTAGCGTTCGGCCTTGAATTCGTCTGTCAGCCGATTGATTTTGGACGCGGCGCCTCCGATGATCCACAGATCGTACACCACGACTGCGATAGTCATTGCCGCGAGCATTAGGTTCACGAACGACACCCGCCAAAAACCGACGAAGTGCAGGAATATGCCAAATAATGCTGCGATCGCGGGTATACCGGAGATGATGTTATCGAGATTGTGCGTGCTCGAGGTGCCGATGTGTCCATACGAAATCGGATACCCCTGAACCACCAGGTAGATCCAAAACAGCGCGAACAGAGTGGTGAAGAACAGGGTAATCCGGTGCGGTGTCGTCGCGCCGACCGGCGCGGGCTCAAAATTGGGCACCATCCAATATAGGAAGCCCATGATGGCCGTCAAAGCGAGGGCGCTGATGAAGCGCGGTCCAATCGTCACTGTCGATCTCCACCTGTGTGCAAGAAAACCCGCCGTGGTGTCCGGCGCTTGCGGCCAACATCATCTTCTCCCACCCACAAGAGGCCCGCGATCGAAGCGACTATGTAGGCGCTGTACACGACGGGAAACCAGCTCTCGAATTCATCCATGCAGTCGCGCGTTTCAAGGTTTCGCGAAATAACGCCAGCAGCGACGGCAGGTTCCGATCAGGTCTTTCGCACTGCACAAAGAATTTTAGGTGCACGCACATGCCGGGCCGCGTAGAAGCCCCCTGGATCAGCCGCGGGGGCCCCGTTAGGAGGTCCCCGCGGCCGACGCTGTCAGATTACCGTTTTGTCGTGTCTTCCCATCGCCACGCGGGCGCAGCTTTGAGGCTGTCCTTGGTGGCGTTCATGGTAAGGACCAAGTTGTTGTTCGAGTCACGGCTCTTGCGGATTGAATTGAAGTCGACCGCGACCTCGCGCTCGCCCATGCCCAGAAAACCGCCGACGCCGACCACTACCGCGGCAATCTTTCCATCCTTGCCGAGGATGATTTCATTGATATCGCCGACGGTCTCATTGGCCGTATTCGCCACCTTGGTGCCAATGAGCTTGCTGGCACGCATTTCGTCAGCCTGGTGTGAGTACCACATCGCTTGACCGTCTTGGGTGCGCGCGGCGGGAGGCGTTTGCGGAGCGGGTGCTGGCGCGGGAGTTGTCTGCGCGAACGCGAGAGACGAACTTGCAAGGATTGCGGATGCGAGTGCGACGACTCTGGTGTTCATGGTGGTTCCTTTCTCGAACATCCTCGTGCTGGCGAGCTTCATCTTGAGGTGGAAGAAAAACCCGTCATAGAGTGCGAGGTTCCACTCTGCGAGATTGCAGAAACTACGGCGAGCGCATTGGGGGATAGAACATTTGCCCGCCATCCGTTCGGCGGCCTTTTGTTGTGCGCGGCGCCTCGATCCTCTTCTCGGGCTCGGCAAGAAAAAACATCCGGCACGTTGTCCTGGCGGCCTGCCCCTCCCGCACACGGCAAGACCAAGATGCCCGGAGCATCGGACCCCGTAGACCGAGGCCAGGCTCAAGAGTCTCCACAGAAAATTTGCTGGATCGATCCTCGCAGCTATGCCAGCCGCAAGCTGCCACACAGCCTAACGCAATTGATGGTGGCGCTATACCTGCCTGAACGTGATGCGCCATTCTATCGGTTCACCATGGACAGTCTCAGCGACGCGTTCCAGCTTCATCACATCAATTCCAGCCGCGATCCCGAGATGCAGCGCGATGTCTCGGGGGGCTTAGATAATGCTGACGCGCCGTGACCTGGGCAAGCGACAGGCCGTAGCGCTGAGCCAGCTCGGTGATATCCGGAACTTCACCACCGTTGGCTGCTTTGACGAGCACATGATTGGCGACCGCTATCTGCTTCTTGAGCGCCAGCACCTGGCTTTCGATGGTGCCTTCCTTGGCAGAGAGGTCGTCGCGCGTAGAGCGCAGCTCTCGTCTGGATACGTCCGGCGTTGGGCTCGCGGCCCGTCTCTCGCGCCATATGCTGTGAATCGATTCCATGGACCGCACAATTTGTCGAATCAGGGACGGGGACAAGTACTCCGGCTTCATTGTCGGGAGAGCGCTTCACGTGCGTCCTCTGCATTGCGAGGACACATGAGGTATGGCTTTGAATGGATGCCGTCACCGGCCAGCATGTGCCGTAGTGGTAGAAGCCGGAGCGCTGTGCGTCGGGCTGGCGAGCGCGCTTTTGATTTCACGATTGCGTGATTCAAAATTCCTCAGATGCAAAATCGCAAAAGCACAAAAAGCTAACGAACGAACATCAGTATCCAGGAACGCGAGAGAAGCGTTCGAGGCGAGCCGGCAAGACCCGGTTCTCTGCAGTGTCGTCGCCAACTCGATATGATAGGGAATAGGCATCTACGCCTGGCGCTGGAGCAGAACGTACCATCACACTCCAATCCTACTCACTAAGCCCCTCGCGCACCCCTCCGTTCTCATTAGGACAGCACTTGGGCGACGGGGCGTCAGTGGCCGCCTTTACGGGAAGTGAATACGGTGTAGGCCGAGGCAGTATCGGAGCACGGGTGCGTGCGGAAGGACGAGGTGGGCTGAAGCGGCGCGGTATGTGCAGCACAAAGTGCCTTGCAGCTTGCCTTGCAATAAGCCAAGGACGCCTTGCATGTAAGGCAAGCTCGAGCGCGCGTCCGCGATGCAGTTTCCTGAGTGCTTGGACGCTACGCCGTATCTAGATTTTTGTGTCTAATCGGTGCCCAAAATGTTCTAGCTGATTGAAATCATTACCGGTTCATCAGCCTCGCGCTGATATTTGGCCGTGCACATATCGCGCACATCGCGCCATGTTGATCGCAGAGCCCTCTCTGACCTTTCTTTGCGTGGAAATGCTTAAAACACACCGGTTCACTTCGCACGCTCCATTTCAGCGATTTGAGTGCCCAATGTCTCTCATCGTGGTGGGGCTCTGCAAGGCATTGACCGCAAGGTATGGCGGGACAATCTGGATGAGAACGGCGCGGCAATCAGGGTGAGAAGCGGCGGCCGTGGCGTACTATGGTCGCGCCGAACCCGGACCGATGCAAGCCCCCTGTGACTGTGCCGCGAGCAGCGATCGTCGCCAGGCGCGACTGCATCCGATTACGACTTGGGCGTGACATCCGCTTGTTGGGGTGCTGCTGCCGGAATTGTGCAGTGCCACGAAACGTCGGTCAGTGCCGATTTTGTTGCAAAAGTCGATCAGTGGCCTGCATAACGTTCAACGCAGCGTCCACGGATAGAATCCTAGTCCAAACCGCGACCATTCGAAGAATCGCAATTCCTCACAGCGGCACAGCGAGGAATCATATTTGCGACGTCGTCTGAGCGCCGACGCTGCGGAAGCCCCGCCAGGACTTTTACAACAAAATCTGCCATCAACGGACTCTCGCGCCGCAACAACAATTGCTAGCGTGCCCCTTCCCCAACCACCACGAACGGCGCCCAGTTGGCGGGATGGGCGTTGCGGCCGCCGCTTCTGAGTAGGGCCAGCATGGACCGGCGCAAGGCCTCGGCGCGGCCGATGTCTCCCTTGAGCGCGTCGAAGGATTTGGTGACGAGGCTGACGGCGGCTTGCGAGTCCACCGCCCAGTGTGAGACGAGCAGGGCGCGCGCGCCCGCATAAAAGAAGGCTCGAGCCAGCCCCGACAGCGCCTCGGAGTTGAGATCCCCGGTGCCGGCTGCCGTATTGCAGGCCGACAGCACCACCCAGTCGGCGTCGAGCTTGAGCTGGATCACCTCCGAGGCTGTGAGCAGGCCATCGTCGTGCTCGGTCGGCTGGGCGGGCGGGGTCAGGATCAGTGCGGGCTCGGCCTTGGAGGTACCGACGAAGCCGGACTCGCTCGCCAGCAGGCCGTGCGTGGCGAAATGCACGATGCGGGCGTTGCCGAGCACCCCGCCGGCCGACAGCGCCTTGACGGTAGTCTCGCTCGCCTTCTTGCCGAGATGCACGGCGGTCTCTGCCGATCCAGCTAATCGAGCCACCGCGCATAGCTCATCCGCCGTCTCGGGCAGCGGCTCCTGCCGGCGCACCAGCTCGACGTCGGCAAGGTTGCCGCGGAAGTAGCGGTGGATGGTGCCGCGCAGGCTGCGGCTCGCCACGCGCATGGGCTCGGGCGACGTCTTGGGACAGCTCTGCTGCGCCCAGGCGCGCTTGTCCGAGCCGGAGGGGCCTGTCAGCAGCGGATTGCCGAAGCCGATGAAGGGCTGCGTCGCCTTGCTGGCCTTGGCGAACTGTCGCAAGGCCTTGAGCGATGCTACGGAAGGCAGCACGGTGATGGCGTGGCGCTTAGTGAGCCAGGCGGCATCGGCATAGCCGGCGGCGTCCGCCGGGATTGCCACACCGGGCTTGTCAGTTATCAGCACCTGGAACGGGATGGCAGTCAGCGGCCCCGATGGCACGATCAGCAGGTGCTTGTCCTTGATCAGGTCCTCGATCTGGAGGAACAGCGCTTGATGAAGCTCGTGGGCGCGGGCGAGATCAAACGGCATTGCCTTGCCGACGCTCACATCCTCCGCCCGATAATCGCCCCCGAGCAGGCCGGCACACCGGGTGTCGCCTTCGCCATCCCAAGCCGACTGGTCCAGGCCACAGCGCAGCGCCGCGATGCGATCTGTGAGGGCTTTGGTACCGAGATTGAGGCGCACCCAGCGCGTGTCGGTTTTGGTGACGACCCAAACGAAGGTCTCCTCCGGGGCTCCGTACAGAGGAGGCATATCGAAGAACAGCACAAGCGCTTCGACAGACTGCAACTGCGCTTGTGCGGCCGCGATGGCCAGCGGCTCCGGGTTGGCGAGGGCCGCGTATTCGGGGAAGTCCTTGGCGAGTGTAGCGTCGATCATGCCGATCCGGGCATCGATCGCGGCAAGGCGGGCGCGCAGTTCCTGCTCAGCTTGCGGGTTGCGCCGATTTGCGGGCTGAGAGACGGCCGCGGTCAGCAGCTTGTCGTGCGACTGCCACTCGGCTGCCAGATCCTGCCGCTCGCGCACCGTACGGGCCAGCGCACTGTCACCCTTGGCCTCTCGCGCCGACATATATGCGATTGAAGCCGCAGCTCCGGAGCTCTGCGCCCATTGTGCGGCCAGGAAGCTGTCGCCCACCAGGCGAGGCGATTGGTCTTTCTCTTGTTCTGCAAGCCGGTAGGCGGTCTTGACGAGCATGGCAAACCGCACGCTCAGGTGTGAGGGCGCGCTGGCGCCAGCGCTGCTCGAGGCCCGGCCAAGGTCGTCGCGGTCGCGCTTCGCCTGCCGGATCGTAACGGCGGTCGAGCGCTGCGAGGAAGCAAGCGCGGTTTTCCAGTTGCGTTGCGCGAAATACACCCAGGCCAAGCTGTTGAGCGCAGTGCCAATGTTGGGATGGTCGGGGCCGAAGGCGCGCTCGAGGATTTCCAGCGAGCGCTTCAAAAGCTGCTCGGCGTCGGTATACCGGCCCAGTGCACCGGAGACCAGGGCCAGATTGTTCAAGGATTGGGCGACATCGGGATGGCTGGGCCCAAGCACCTTTTCCCGAATTGCGAGCGAGCGCTTGTAGAGGGGCTCAGCCTCGGCATTGCGCCCCTGGACGCGCAGAAGCTCCGCGAAGTTGTTGAGGGCGACGCCCACGTTGGGATGCTTGGCGCCAAGCGCGCGCTCCTGGAGGGCGATGCCGCGCCCATACAGCGGGTCGGCCTCTGCATACCGGGCTTGTGCACGATAGAGCTCAGCCAGGTTGATGAGCGATTCGCCGACATGGGGATGATTGGCGCCGAGTGCTTTTTCGCGGATGGCAAGTGCGCGCACATACAGCGGCTCGGCTTCCGTGTAGCGACCCTGGCTATGATGGATCAGCGCAATGTTGTTAAGTGCGCCGGCGACGTTGGGGTGCTCGAGGCCCAGCTTCTCCTGGATGGCAAGGTCGCGCTTGAACAAGGGTTCCGCCGCCGCATAGCGACCCTGCTCCCGATACAGCAAGCCGAGATTGTTGAGGCTCGTGCCGACGGCTGGGTGATCCAGACCCGTAGACTTTTCGGCAATGGCGATGGAGCGCTTGTAGAGGGGCTCAGCCTCGCCCAGCCGGCCCTGCTTGACGTACAGGCCGGCCAGATTGTTGACGACGACACCGACCGCGCGGTGCTCAGGCCCAAAAGCCTTCTCGCGAATTTTTAGCGAACGCTGGTAGAGCGGCTCGGCTTGCGCGTAGCGGCCTTGGCTTTCGTAGAGGGAAGCCAAATTGTTGACGCTCGTGGCGACATTGGGATGATCGGCACCCTGCGTCTTCTCGGCGATGGCGAGTGAGCGTGTGGCCAGCGGCACCGCCTCGCCATATCGGCCCTGTCGCTGGTAAAGGATGGCCAGATTGCCGAGGGTCACTCCGGCATTCTGGTGCTCGGGCCCCAGCGACTTCTCGATGATGGCGAGAGTGCGTTTGTAGGCCTGCTCGGAGTCCGGGAGACGTCCCAGATCGTCATGGAGAATCGCAAGTGTATTGAGCGAGGCCGCCAGTGTGACGTGATTGGGGCCAAAGCGTTGCTCCGTGAGCGCCACCAATCGCTGGGCAAGCGGAAGAGCATCGGCGTACTTGCCGGCCTGCCGCAGTTGCTCGATCTGCCGTCTGAGGCCCGCCAGCTCCTCGTCCGATTGCGCAAGGACAGGCCCCTGGATCTTCAACGCGGGGCCAATAACCGACAAGGCCAGCGAGACCACAATAGCAAAACGCATAGGCCGCATCGATATCCCTCCCACACGACGGACCAAAAGCATAGGCTACCCCGCGGAGTTCGTATTCACATAGACACGGCTGTTAGAAGGAAGAACTCTGCCCGCCGCTCGAGCTGAGTCCATCACAGCAAGGAGCCAGACAAAACGTCGAATGCCAAGTTGAGGTCGTAAGCGATATTTCTACAAGGACACCTCGCGGGCTGGCCTTGATTTGCGCAATTCCAGTGAGGCCGACCCGTGGTGCCTCCTGCCAGAATTCGAACTCGTCGTGACATGACAGCCCATCCCTCGGACCGCGGAGGTGGAAGAACAAATCCTGCCGGCTGGTCGCTCCCGCGCGTGCAAACCGGGTCTGCAGGCGTTCAAAGTATTCGGAGAGGGTACGCCGCGAAAAGCACCCGACGAATGGGTCGTGGAAGCTATAGCCAGCATCGGTCGCATCGAGGATCTTGGCAGAATTTGCCTCGGCCCAACCTTCAATGTAGCGCGCCAGCATTCGGTCTTGGGGGAGCCGCTTGTCGCCCGATACACGAACGTGGCGATTGTCCCAGCTCTGCGGTGACATCCTTGCGTCCAACATGGTGCTCTCCAAGGTTGGGCTCAGGCCTATCACGTGAACTGGCTTTGATCCGGCCTTGATGTCGCTTATCAGGATGACGACCAAGCCGCTTGCGACGACCAATAGGCTCGCCACCTGCAGAACCACTGCACCTGCGGAAGGGGTCGGTCTCGGGACTCCGCGTCTCATGAGGTCCTCCACAATGAGTGCCATTTCGCGCCAGGGGTTCCAAGCCTGGTGCTCGACTAGCGGTCAGCCGGTGGTTCGATCGCACCCTGGCTGAGGTCCCATGCGAGCGTGGCGCGGCTCAGCCTACGGCGGTAGAGCTCGGCATCAGAACGCCCGGACAGCTCGTCGTAGAGAGCTGCGGCCTGGTAGTAGTCGGCGCAGGTCTCAACCCACACCGCTAGGTACGATCTGATTGTACCGAGGCGGGCGCCGAGTGACGATCGGGCTGTGCCCAGCTGTGTGCCGGTGGCCAGATGAAGCCTTGCTTGCGCGGTCATGGCGGTCTGCCCCTTCAATTGGGTTGCGCTGCGCGATGCTTATTGATGCGTGGGCGCCATGGGACGCGAGGCGTGCGCCGCGCTGTCGGGAGGTGCGCTTAGGTTCCGGAAAGTGGACGCCGTTGCCGTCTGCGGCTCGACGAACAGCGGATGGCCCCGGGCGGTGCGCGCCTGTGCTTCAGTCAATTCGCCGTAGTTGATGCAGCCCATGTAATCGGCGACGTACTCGACGCACGGGGCGGGATACTGCGGGGTCGGAGCCGTGCGTGCATCTTGTGCAGCGCTCGGATGCAACGCGGCAGCTACAAGGAGAAGGGCCGATAGCCCGATAGCGATCTTGTGCATGGTCAGTGGCTCCAGTGCTTGGCACTTGCGGCCTCGGGTGTCCTGCCCGGCATGCCGCATTGGAGCCTGCTGCCGTAGGTCTCGCGTTAGGGGTGCGTTACTGGCCCGTTAATCTTGCGCTGGGTGCCGTAAAAAATGCAGAATGCCCCGCCAGGAAGAATGTCGACGTGCGCATCGCATGGGGCGCAGGGATGGACGACGTGCCGCTCCCGAAATTCAGGCTGTCGTTGCTCGGCCGCTTTGAGCTGACCGGACCGGACGGGTCAATCGATCTGACCAGCAAAAAGTTGGTCGCTCTACTGGCCTTCCTTGCTTGCACTGCTCCGCAGGCCCACAGCCGCGACAAGCTCATGACCCTGCTGTGGGGCTCACATTTCGACGCCCAGGCGCGGCAGAACCTCCGCCAGGCCCTGTTCCGGCTGCGCCGTGTGCTGGGCGAGGATGTCCTGATCGGCGATGGCGAGGAAATCTCCCTTGCGCCCGGCGTGATCGATTGCGATGCGGCCCGTATGGAAGTGTTGATCGGGGAGGGCAGCCAAGCTTCGCTCGCCACAGCCGTCGACCTCTACCAGGACCGTCTACTAGCTGACATCGAGATCCCGGAAGAGGCCTGGACCGAATGGCTGGGCGTCCAGCGCCAACGTCGGGAAGGGCTGGCACTCGATGCCATGGTGAAGCTCGGCGAGCGGGAGCTTGAGGCTGGCAACAACGAGCCCGCACTCGGCGCCGCCAACCGGGCCGTAGCCATCAGCGGTCTTCGCGAGGACGCGCACCGTCTGATCATGCGCGTGCTGGCTGCCGGCGGGCGCCGAGCCGACGCGCTCAAGCATTACGAAGATCTCGCTGCGCTTCTGAAGCGCGAGCTGACGGTTGAGCCAGACCCGACCACAAGGGCGCTCGCCGCCGAGTTGCGCAAATCTCACGCGACACGGCCGGGATCAGAGGTTAGATCCGGTCCGGCATCGGGGACGGGCGCGGCGTTCCTGCCTCTTCCCGATCGGCCCTCGATCGGCGTGCTCCCGTTCGCCAACATGAGCAGCGATCCCGAGCAGGAGTATTTCGCAGACGGCATTACCGAAGACATCCTGACGGCGCTGTCGAAGTGGCGCTGGTTCCTGGTGTTTGCTCGCAATTCTACGTTCACGTTCAAGGGCACATCGCTCTCCATCAGAGAAATCGGCGAGGCGCTGGGCGCGCGCTATGTACTCGAGGGAAGCGTTCGGAAGGCAGGTGGTCGCGTACGCGTTTCAGCACAGCTGATCGAAGCAGCACCGGTTCGGCATATTTGGGCGGAACATTACGATCGCGATATCAGCGACGTATTTGCCATCCAAGACGACATTACAAGGCACGTTGTGACCTCCATCGATCCAGCGATTCAAGTGTCCGAGCTTGAGCGCATCGCCCGCAAGTCCCCCGGCAGCATGGACGCGTGGGACCACTTTTTGCGTGGAAGCCACTACCGCAATCGTTTTACAGCCCAGGACGCCAAGCTCGCCCTCCGCCACTTCAGCCAAGCCATCGACATTGATCCACATTTCGCCGCTGCACACGCCCGGTTGGCCCAGCTGCACGTCAATTTGGCGACGCTGAGCCCGACTGCCGACACGCCGACGACACTTGCAATCGCCCTGCAGTTGGCGAAACGAGCCATTGCACTGGATGCCTTGGATGCCTCAGGGCACGGGGCGGCAGCCTATGTCCTTGTCTATTCGCGTCAGCATGATGCGGCCTTGCAAGCGGGTCGTCGTGCCGTCGACCTAAATCCCAACTACCACCCTGGTCATTACGCACTCGGCCTTGCGCTCTTGTTCGGTGGAGCTGCAAGAGAAGCTATCCAGGCATTCGAAACCACGGCGCTCTTAAGCCCACGCGATCCCGCCATGTGGGCCATCCTCGGATTTCAGGCTTGGGCAGAGTACACGGCCAAACAGTACGAAACCGCCCTCCATACTGCCGAGAGGGCGATCGCTGAACGGTCAGAGACTGGCGGTCGCATCGTCAGAGTTGCTGCTTTGGCGCGCCTCAACCGCACGGGGGAAGCGGCACACGCGCTCGCCGAAGTACCGGGGATTTTGTTCCAGCAAATGCCCTTCAACTCCCCCTTCCGCAATGCCAGTGATTGGGAACATTTGTGCACGGCCCTCGAGCAGGCTGGCTGGCAAAGCAATACTCCGAAAACCTCGGACACATGAGACGTCAAGCTCTAAGTGCCTCAACTTGAGTCCGTTCCGGGTCAAGGGTGGTAGTCGCGATCAGCGCCTGCAACTTCCGGTTATTGGGGATGACCGGCCATGACGGTCAATCGCCTTTGCCACGCTTGCGTTTGAGCGCGGCCTTGCGGCGATAGCTCTCAACGTTCATCTCCAGGATCGTGGCGTGGTGCACGAGCCGGTCGATGGCCGCCAGCGTCATGGTTTTGTCGGTGAAGATCTTGCCCCATTCACCGAACGGCTGGTTGGCCGTGATCAGCAGGGATCGGCGTTCATAGCGGGCGGAGATCAGCTCGAACAGCACACTGGTCTCGGCCTGATCCTTGGTGACGTAGGCGATATCGTCGAGGATCAGCAGCTGGTACTTGTCGAGCTTGTTGATGGCGGC
>Ga0075421_100005289_pt1 | contig 15584 bp, 10 predicted proteins | sample SoiMetdeltSBSDD5_FD_75292 | JGI IMG/M metagenome (GOLD analysis project Ga0075421, IMG submission 75292) | Bulk soil microbial communities from a Populus tree surrounding site in Tennessee, USA - Soil MetaG P. deltoides SBSDD5 | ecosystem: Environmental > Terrestrial > Soil > Tree plantation...
CTCCATCGCCTGGAGAGTCTTGCCACCCGGCGCAGCACACAAATCGAGGAAGCGGTGCCCAGGTTCAAGCGCCAGGTGCGGCACGATGCTCTGCGAGCCGATGTCCTGTACGCGGAAGCCTGCCGGTGGCAGACCCTTTGGCCACAGCCAACAGCCTTCGAACTCAGTAGGCATTGCCTCGGCTGGCGGCTGAACGGCACAGGGCACGCGGATAAACGTTTCGGGAGCCTGCAGCGCCGAAGTGGCGATGGACGCGGCCGTCTCCTTGCCGAATTCCCTCTCCCATCGGAGCAACAGCCACTCCGGCATGCAAAGTTCAACGGAGCGATCGGGCCAGCGAATCTCTTCCTGCGTTACCTTGCGCAGGACCGCATTCACAAAACCGGTTGCGGAGCGCTTATTGGCCCGCCGCACCATCTCCACACTTTCGCTGATCGCCGCGTGCGGCGGAATGCGCTGCAAATAGCGCATTTGATAAATCCCAAGATGAAGTGCCAACCTCACCTCAAGATCGAAACTCCCCGGATTGCGCCCGGAGAAATAACCGGCGAGGTAGTCGAGCTGCGGGCGGCGTCTGAGCGCTCCGAGAACCAACTCGGTGGCAAGTGCTGCGTCACGGCTGCTCAGAGCCTGCGCGCGCTGATAAAGCAGATCGGTCGAATTTGCGCCGTCCTCGACAAGTTTTAAGGCGTCGAACGCTGTCCGGCGCGCTGGGGAAAGTTGCGGCAATCCACACCATGATAGAGGCATGATAAGAGCTGATGCGCTTCGCTCTCTTCGTCCTTTCGTGCGCCTTGCTCGGTTCGGCGGCCGAGAGGCCGGGTTTGGATCGTATTGAACATTTCGTGTTCGTCCTGCTTCCGGGACACAGCTTCGACACCCTGTTCGGCCGTTATCCGAGCGTGGAGGGGAGTGGCACGGGACTGACCGATCAGGATAACCCGCACCTCTGGAGCTATGCCCGCCAGTACGTGATTCAAGATCAATTCTTCTCCACACCGGGCCCGGATTCGCTCACCGATAGCCTTCGCTTGGGGCCGGCTGGAGTAGGCTCACTTCTGTCGCCGCTCGAAAACGCGGGCAAGAGTTGGAGCGTATTCTCCCGAGCGGAGTTCATGGACCGTACTGAGCGGCGGGACCTTCCCAACGTGACCTTCGTCGTACTGGTTCCTGGCGAGGATGGGCGAAGGCTTCTCACCGAAATGATCAACGCTCATATGCGGAGCCCTCTTTGGTACCGCAGCGCGATGTTGCTTGCTTGGGATGGCCCGGCCGGTGAGCCCGACCATGTTCCAATTCCGGAAGGTCTCGGACCGCGCGTGCCTTCTATCGTCATCTCGACGTTTGCCCGTTCCACCTTTCACGACCACGGGCGTTATTCCTTCGACAGTTGGCTGAGATTGCTGGAAACACGATTCGGTGTAGAGCTTCTCCCGCCAGGCCGGTCGCCAGTGGCCGACCTGTATGATCCATTCGACTTCAGCCAGGAGTCGCGCTCCCCCATAATCCTTGAGCCGGATGGTGCGCTTCGATTTCCTCCCGTCCTCCAGCCGCAACGTTTTCCGCTGAGTTGGCTTGGCAGCGTCAACGTCGCTTATGGGACGTTCGTTGCCTCGCCGGGCATGATGGTTGATGGTTATGTTCGCGATTTTGGTGTCGAACCGGCCGTGGCCGAACAGTCCCCACTACCTCTGGAATTAGCCGGCGTTTCGGTTACGATCCGCGACGCGCTTGGAACACTTCATCATGCACCGGTTCTTTATGCGGGCCCGTTCCAGATCAACTACCAGGTTCCCGATGAGGTTGCGATTGGCCTCGCGCGCGTTGTCATCACTGGCCCTACCAAACAGGTGTGGGGCAATCTGATCATCGAACGAATTTCACCGGGGCTTCTCAGCACAACCAATATGGGCGATGGCCCGGCGGACGGCGTGTTTGTACTCGAAAAGTCCGGTCAGCGGGCACTCTCCTCTACCTATGACTGTGCACTTAAAGCTGACTATGCCTGCCCTAGCGTGCCCATAAGGCTCGCCGAATCCGACCGGGCAGTCCTGACCCTCTATTCAAGCGGGGTCCGTAACCGGCTCTCTCTTCAATCGGTACGGGCTACAATCTCGGGCCTCGATGTGCCCGTGCTCTACGCGGGCCCAAGCGAGCGCTTTCCATGGATCGATCAGGTCGATTTGGATCTTCCGCGCCAATTGCAGCACGCCGGCCGAGTGCTCGTTTTCGTCAGCGTAGAAGGGCGGGCCGCTAATCCCGTGCAGATTCTGTTGCAGTAACGCTCGCCTTCTTCACTTCCGCGGCAAACACGTACGTGTCGCCAAACATGTTCGATCGGAAAACGACCCATTTCTGATCGGGAGTGAAGCTGACATTCGGCTCCAGCCTGTATTGATGCCTGGCCATGTTCACGAGGCGCTCGGCGCGCAGCACGCCGGGTTGTACGAACGATGGATCGTCGATGCCGCGATTCTGAATCATCTCCGGCCTGAATAGGTAAATCCACTGCCCATCCTTCGCCCGGGCGACTTGCCCCGGGTCTCCGCCATCGCCGCTAAACAAGGTGCCATCGCGGGTGACATTGAAATGAATCGACCACTCGTCGCGCTGCAAGTGATACCAGCGCCGCCGCCCTGTATCCACGTGATAGGCGGCGAGCCAGAAATCTTCGCCGCGTGGAATCTGGAGGTCGTAATAGATGGTCTTCCCGTCGGCGCTCCAAAACTCGTGGCCCCAGATCTCCATCGCCATTGTGCGGGTATGAATCTTCTTCAAACCGGATCCATCGGTGCGGATGAGCCAAATGCGATCCACCTTGTGCCAGGGCCCTTCGTGGCAGAACATCAGTAATCCTGGATCTGCGGGCGAGAACAATAGGTGATTCAACCAATCGTTGGCGCGATGGATCACACGAGTTTCACCTGTTTCGATGTTTAGTGTGAACATGGCCATCGGCGCGCGCGAGGCCCAACGCTCCTCCATCATCTGGCCCTTGTTGCGCGGCTGGTCAAGCGGATGACCTTGCGAGTTCGTTGCACGGGAACGGTTTCCGCCGTAGTCGCTGGCCTCGCCTTCGATGTAGGTTCCCGCGAGCAGGGTTTCATCGGCATTTACCGTGGCAATGCCGCCGCGGCGTGGGAGGTCGGCAATCTTGCGCGATTCACCAGTCGTTACGGAAGCCCAATAGGCGGCGCCATCGCGAGTGAAGTAGACGCGTGCGTTCTTGCGCCCCGCGTCGATCAGGCGGACCCGGCCCTCGACGACGCGCCTGGACTTTCGGGTCGCAAGTTCCAGAACACTGATCCCATCGGGCGTCGTATACACGAGATGTTTGCCATCGGCCGTGTATCCGTTCTGATTAAAATAGAGGCTTGCGCTGCCAGGCTCATCGGTGAGGCGAACCACGCGATGCCCGGTGTCCGGGTCGACCCATTCTCGCGGTGGTTCCGCGGCCCACAGCACGCCGAGAGTCATCGCTGCCACGCACACCGCCAGTATTCGCATGGCCGTATTCTACTCCCGCTGGCCGACATCGGCGATAATAGTATTTTGGATCTAGAAAAAACGCTTCTACGCAAAGTTGGGGAAGCCATCCAGCGGTTCCAGATGATCCGCGAGGGGGATCGCGTAGCCGTCGCCTTCAGCGGCGGGAAAGATTCGTTTACTCTGTTGGAGTCGCTGCTGCTCTTAGCCAAGCGCGCGCCCATAGAGTTTAGCGTCTGCGCCTTCACGATCGAACAGGGAAAATTTTTGAGCCCCATCAATCCGCTTGGAGAGTGGATTCGTTCTCGCGGCATCGATTGGACGTACTACCACGATAATCCCAGCCACCGGCTTTTGGACGAACAACCGGATCATGGTTGCGATTTGTGCAGCCGCTATCGGCGGCGCGCAGTCTACGAAGTGGCGAGCGGTCTTGGCGCAAATGTCATTGCTTTCGGCCATACGGCCGACGATTTTGTAGAATCGTTTCTCCGCAACTCCATGTTCACAGGCCGGCTGAGCGCGCTGCCTCCCATCACGATGTCGAGCGATGGCCAGTTCCGTCTCATCCGTCCGCTTTGTTATGTGAAAGAGGAGATCACGACGGCGTGGGCAGCTCGTTCGGCGGCGCCCATCGTTCCCTGTGGTTGCTCGCAGAAAACGGGGACAGTACGCCGCAAGCTTCGTGATCTGTTCGCCGACCTCGAGAAGGAGCATCCTCACCTGCGCGAGACGATGGTCAGCGCGATGGGAAATCTCCAGCCGGAGCGGCTTCTCGATCCGCGGTATCTGGATAAGGAACTTCTGCCCGAAGGGCGAGCAAACCCACACCCGCGGGCGGAGGAGCTGTTCCCAATTTTCATGGATTCGTAACCGTTCTGTTGCAATCAACCAGTTGACCCGTCCCAAGAGGGACTGAGAAGATGAAAGGTCCTCGCACGGCATCAAAGCGAGCCGCTCAAACGTATGAGATTCCTTCCGCGTGAAGAAAAGTTTTACGCCGAGTTCCTGAAGCAAGCGCATTTGATCGAGGAAGCGGTCACCGTGCTCGATGCCGCAGCGCAAATCGGCAACTCCGAGATGGTGGCCGCGGCGAACAAGCTCAAGGAGATCGAGTCCCGAGGCGATGAGATCATTCACGACGTGTTCACACGGCTGAACCAGACGTTCCTGACGCCGCTGGATCCGGAAGACATCCACCGCCTTGCTTCGCACCTGGACAACGTTCTGGATTGTTTGGAGGAATCGGCATACCGAATTTCGGCTTATCCGCTCGAGCCCATTCCCTCTCCCGTCACCAAGCTCACGGCGATCCTGGTGCAACTTAGCCGGGAGATGATCCACGCCTTCGAAGCCCTCAGCCACGACAAACAAATCCTGCAGCATTGCATCGAGATCAACCGACTGGAAAACGATGCCGACGTGGTTTACCGCGTCGCCGTCGCCGAATTGTTTCAGACCGAGACCAACGCGATCGAGCTGATCAAGCGCAAGGAAGTGTACGAGGTGTTGGAGAAGGCCACCGACTTTTGCGAAGACGTGGCCGACGTGCTGCAAGAAGTCGTTGTGAAGAACAGCTAGGCGCATGGACTCCGCAACGCTCCTGGTGATTCTGGTCATCGTCGTCGCGTTGACCTTCGATTACATCAACGGTTTTCACGATGCGGCAAACGCGATCGCCACAGTGGTGGCCACCCGCGTATTGTCGCCGGGGAAGGCCGTCGCATGGGCGGCTTGGTGGAACTTTGCATCGGCGTTCACATTCGGTACCGGCGTGGCGAGCACGATCGGCAGCGGCCTCGTTGACCTGAACAAGATCGATCAGCTTACCTTCCTTGCCGCCCTGATAGGCGCCATCGTTTGGGATCTCATCACCTGGTACTACGGTCTCCCATCCAGTTCGTCGCATGCGCTCATCGGCGGACTCGCCGGCGCGGCCATCGCGAAAGCGGGATTCGCGGCCATCGTCTGGGGTGAGAAGTGGATTCTCACTTTGCTATTCATCCTCCTGGCGCCGCTGCTTGGACTCGCCCTTGCGTGGATATTGATGATCCTGATCTATTGGATTTTCCGTCATTCGTCGCCAGGCAAAATGGATCGCTGGTTTCGCTGGCTGCAGCTCTTTTCATCGGGTATTTTCAGCTACTCGCATGGCACCAACGACGCCCAGAAGACCATGGGCATTATCACGGGCGCGATGTTCACCGCCGGTTGGATCAAATCGTTCGAGGTGCCGGTGTGGGTGATCCTTTCCGCCCATGCCGCCATTGCTCTTGGGACGATGAGCGGCGGCTGGCGCATCATTCATACGATGGGTGGACGCCTTACGCGCCTCAAGCCGCGCAGCGGATTCTGCGCCGAAACGGCGGCGGCTATCTCGATCCTGTTCTCAACAGAATTGAAGATGCCCGTCTCGACCACACACACCATCACGGGCGCAATCGCCGGCGTCGGCTCGATTCAACGCTTCAAGGCGGTACGGTGGGGCGTGGCGACGAATATCATTTGGGCCTGGGTACTGACGATCCCCGCCGCGGCACTTGTTGGCTGGGTGACGATGCATGCGATTGAGTTGGTGCGGTAGAGGCTCACCCTTCAGGACCCCGCGAATAAGAGCGTAGCCCGAATCGTTCATTGAACCAAGCACTACTTTGCGGCGTCCGGAGGCAGCGGGCTGGGGGGACGCGATACTCTGCCCGACATCGCTTCGTTCACGTCGATGTTATTCTTTTTGAGCGTCAGTCCCATGACGCGGTCGATTTCCACTTCGGCCTTGGCGTAGGCTCCCAGAGCCGCAACCTCGTTGGCCTGCGCTTGCGCCAGATCGCGCTGGTACTGAATAACGAAGAACACAGTCGACGCTCCCAGCGCGTATTTCTTCTGTTCGGCCTCGAGCGTTTGCTCCTGCAGGATGCGCTCCTGTTTGGCGGCATCGAAACGCGCGCGCGCCTGCTGCAGCGCGATCATCGCGTTGCTGATATCGACGCGCAATTGGTTCAATTGCTTTTGCTGCTGCAACTCCGACTGCCGCAGACTAAGCGAATCCAACGTCATGTCGGCCTGCGCGGAACGGTTGCGGATAGGGACGTTCAATTGAAATCCAAATGAGTAGTCGGGGAAGTTGCGGCGGAATAGCTGGCCCAGCACGCGGCCATAGTTACCGACGAAAAAGGGATCGACGCGGTCGGGAATCGGAGGGCGTCCGCCAGGCAACGGCAGAGTGTTGCTTGTGCCGGCGAGACCGTTGTTTTGAAAGTTCAATTGCACATCGAGGGACGGCAGCAATTGGCTGCGGCTGCCCTTCAAGCCGATCTTCGTGTTCTCGATGTTGACGCGCGTCTGTTCGAGGTCGGGCCGCGTCGCCAGCGCCTCTTCGTACAGATCTTTCATCGGCCGCACCGGTTGCAACGCGGGAAGGGTGATGGAGTCCATCGGCACGATTCGCGCCTCAGAAATGCTCGGACTGAGGACACCCGTCCGGCTCAACGCATTCTTCAGAATGGTCTCCTGCTGCAGCAGGACGGTCTCGGATTGCAGGAGCTCCTGTTGGCGCCGCGCTACCTGTGCTTCGGCGCTCACGATCTCAATCGGGGCCAGAGTTCCGATTTCCACCTGCTTCTTGTTGTCCTCGTACAGCTTCTGTGCGAGCGCGATGGCCTGTTGCTTCACCTTCAAATCTTCGTTGAAGCTAACCAAGTCCCAGTACAGGTTTTGCACGGCGCTAACCGTGGTAATCAACTGCAGTTGGAACTGGAGGTCGCTCACCTTCATGTTGTTTTTTGCGATGCGGATGTTGCGGTTATTCACCGCGATACCAAAACCTTGCAGCAATCGCTGGCTGATTTGCAGTTGAAAATTGCCACTGCGCGAAGGGTTGATATCGTTCAATGGGTTGTTGGAGCTGACACCCGTCATGTTCCAACCAAGGCTCGCGGTTGTGCCCGTCAACCAGCTCTGCTGGATCGCGTTGCTAAAATTCTGCGAGTTGAAAGCGATCGCCGTCAGCCCCGTCGTGATCGTGTTCGATTGCGGCCGCGTCGAATGGCCTAGATTGAGTGTGCTCACAAAGACGGGATCCAGGTTCTGAAGGGCCGTGCCCGTGGCCGTGATCACCGTGCCACCGGCCCCACCACCCGAGGCGGCGCCTGAACTTCCGCTGGCGCCGGTCGCGCCGCTGCCGCCGCCGGTTCCACCCGTGCTACTGCCGATGGCCTGAGTCTGTGCACTTTGCGGACCTTGCTGAATCGTTGGAGGAACGCCGCGCAACAATCCACCAGCCAAGGCGCGTTGCAAGCTAGCGTTGGAAATCATCGGTCCGTAGCGTTGCAGTTCCACGTCGAGATTATTCTCGACGGCCAGAGCGATAGCATCCTGCAGCGTCAAGTAAAGCCGGCCCGCGCGCAATAACGATTCCAGCCGGTTCGAGTTGCCTAGCCGAATCGGCTCAATCTCGGCCGCACGGTAATGCTTAGTGATCGAGTTGAGAAAACCGTTCCGTTCATAAACCGGAGCTTTCGAATTGTCCGTGCTTGCAGACTGTTGTCCGGGCAGACAGCCTGCCACCAGTACCATGCTGCACAAGACCGAAACAAAAGAGCGAAGATTTGTCATGAATCCTTGATTCCTTATACGTGCAAACTGCGCTTGCCGCTTCACCGCGCGCCCGCCTTTCGCAGTCCGGTTCCGATGCACCAGGCGGTTCCGGCACGGCATGGCTACTGCGAGTCTAGACGAACGAACTGGGGGCAATTGTTCCCTGAATTTTCAATGGTATAGTAAGGCTTTCCGGGCCGGCAAGGAGCCACGCCGGCGCTCAGCGCATCATGGAACGACCACCGCGCCGAATACGCGCGACTATCTCTTATGATGGCACGGACTTCCATGGCTGGCAGGTGCAACCGGGACTTCCCACCATCCAAGGCGAGCTGCAAACGGCATTGAGCGAACTCGAGGGCTCCGCTGTGCATGTGGCCGGCTCCGGGCGCACCGACGCAGGAGTGCATGCCATTGGCCAGACGGCCGCTTTTACCCTCACAAATCCGATACCCGTCGACAACCTGCGGCGCGCTGTCAATCACGTGTTGCCGCCCGCCATCCGTGTGATGGAAATGGCCGAGACAGAAGCTCATTTCCATCCGCGGTACCACGCTTCCGCGAAAACCTATGAGTACCGCATCTGGCGGGGCGAAATCTGTTCCCCCTTCGATCAGCGATATCTGCATCATCATCCCTATCCACTCTTTCTTCCGGCGATGAAACAGCTTGCTCCGTTACTCGAGGGTAGACACGATTTCAGCGCCTTTGCCGCCTCCGAAGACAAAGATGAACGCGGCTTTTCCAAAATTCGTACGATCTTCTCGTCTGAAGTTCGGGAGGAGGACAACCAGCTTCTCTATCGTGTGCGCGGCAACGGGTTTCTTAAGCACATGGTTCGCAATATTATGGGCGCTCTTCTCGAGTCCGGGAAAGGGAATCTGGACGAAGCGGGTTTGCGGGCCATGTTACGGCCTGGATTTCTGGACGAACCGGGGGCGCGCAAAGCGGGGCCCCGCGCTCCGGCCTGTGGACTGTTCCTGATCAGCGTCGACTATCCACGTATCCTATTGAACCCACCGCCACGCCCAGAACACGCGGGTCCGATGGGCCAGGATGGAACGGAGGATTGACGTCGAGCGTCACGCGCACTCGGGCCGCTGGTTTCGGCCCCACACTCCAGCCCACCGTCTGCCACCCCTGCTTATCGAAAATAGCCTCGCCCAAATCCTGGCCGTCGACCGTTACGCGCACGCGTATCGGGTTGACGGCAGCAATATGACCCGGGCCAATGTTCACGAGGAGCTCGAACCTCGTTGCGCCAGCAGGACGCAACAGGTTGGCCTCTGCGTGCGGTTTCGACCACCGATAGCCGCCTTCCTGCTTGTGCCAGCCGTCTTCCAGTTGCCAGAACGGAACGTAGCGGCGCATATCCAAACGCGCCAGCTCTGGATAATTCTCCGATCGCACATGCGTGGCCAGAAGCCGGTTCACCGGGTCCCAGAACAACTGCATCACCTGCTTACCTTCCGTCTGCGCTCGCAGATCGTCGGCTTGAATGGGCGCCATCCGAGCCTCGGTTCGCCCGGTGATTAGGCGCACCGCACCGGCGATGCCCCACCATTGGAGTCCTTCGGGATACCCATCGTAGATATAGAGTTCGGGCTCGGCGACAGCGGGTCCGACGCGTGAAAGCTGCTCGAAGTATGCACGGTTTTCGTCGGCATGTGTCAATTCGGCGCGCCGCAATTGCCGCATCCACAGAAAGTTTCCCGCAAGCCACACGATGGTGAACCCCGCCACCACATGCGGCCGGCCCCGCGCCGTGATCATCATCGCCAATGCGGCCGCAAGTCCCATAAGAGGGACGTAAAGGTACACCGGATTGATGCGTCCCGGTAACAACAGCATGGGCATCAGGAGTAAGACGAGCCAGCCGACGCCCCACCAGACCCCGCGGTCTTCACGCTTCGCCCAAATCGCGAGCAAAGGCGCAGCGAACCAAAACTGCTTAACGTAAGCCCATGTTGTCATGAGAACGCTGAGTGGAGAAAATACCAGCTTGTAGTCCGGTCCCGCCGCGCGGTTTGCGAACACGCCTTGCAGACCGATTCCGAGTGATGCCGCGACGAAGGGAGCCAGCGGCTTCCATCGCTTCCGCCCCAGGGTCCATTCATAGAGGAACAAGACCGCGGGCAGCAGCACCGCGTGTTCCTTTGATTTCATTGCCAACCAAAAACAGAGAAACGACAGAATCCAGCGCTGAGCTGTCCAGGCGAGGAAAGAGAGTAGGACAAACAGCCCGCACAAAACGTCGAACACGTACATCGGCCGCCAGAAAGCGCCAAAGAGTGCCATGTGAAAGACCCACGCCACCGCAGCCACGGCTGCCTGCCATTCTCCCGCGCCTATTCGCCGCAGGAGCCAGAACAGGAGTAGCGCGTTCAATAAGTGCAGGCCTTGTATGGTGGCCACGTAGGGAGTAAAGCGCAATCCCGCCGTCTGGCTCCACAGATGGTAGAGCCCATGCCCGGTGGGCCGGAAATTGTTGGCCGTGTAGACAGGCGAAGCCATCGCCTCGAGAAATTCGGCCGCAGGCACTTCGCGGGTCCAAGCCAGATTGTCCAGGTCATCGCCGAAGAAGAAACTACGATAAGCCCCCTTGTTGGCGGTCAAAAATAAAAGCACAAGGACGGCGACAATGACTGCCCGCTTGATCATGAGCCGCTGGACTTGGTCACGGCGCGCAGAAAGTCGAAGTCACAACCCTCATGCGCCTGCGTGACATGTTCGAGGAACATTTTTCCGTAGCCGCGGTCGTAGGAAGGAGGAGGAGGCACGAACTCAGCCAGCCTGCGCTCGATCTCTTCCGGTGAAAGGTCGACGTCGATTCGACGCTTCGATGCCGAGAGCACGACCACATCGCCCGTGCGCACGGCAGCTAACGGTCCGCCTATAGCAGACTCCGGTGAAATGTGGAGAACTACCGTGCCAAAACTCGTGCCCGACATACGTGCATCGGATATCCGCACCATATCCATCACGCCTCGCTGCAGCAATCTCTTCGGCATCGGAATGTGGCCCCACTCGGGAAATCCCGGGCCGCCCTTGGGACCGCCATTTTTCAAGACGATCACCGTATTCTCATCCACAGGCAAATCGTCGCGCTCCAATTCGTGAATCATCGCGTGATGGTCTTCAAACACGAGCGCCGTCCCTCGATGTTCCAGCAGATGCGCTGACGCCGCCGTATGTTTGATCACGGCTCCGTTCGGGGCCAGATTGCCGTAAAGCACCAACGTTCCACCTTCGGCGCCTAGAGGTGATTCCCGCGTGAGAATTACATCGCGATTGTGGCAGGGTGCGTTGGCCACGTTCTCCGCGATTGTCTTGCCTGTCACCGTGATCGCCTCGCCATGCAGCAATGGCAGAATCTCTCGCATGACCGCGGGCAGTCCGCCAGCGTAGAAGAACTCTTCCATCAAGTATTTTCCCGATGGTTTGACGTTCACCAAGTACGGCGTTCGCGCCGAAATTCGATGAAAATCGTCGAGCGTCAAATCCACTCCAAGGCGTCCGGCGATAGCGATGAGGTGAACCACGGCGTTGGTCGAGCCGCCTATCGCCATATCGACGGTGACCGCGTTTTCGAGCGCCTTCCTCGTCATGATTTTCGAAGGTTTGAGGTCTTCCCACACCATCTCGACAATCCGCCTGCCCGACTCTTCGGCAATGGCCTTCCGCCGCGAATCGGGCGCCGGAATGGAGGCGCAGCCGGGCAGCGTCATGCCCAGCGCTTCAGCGATAGAAGTCATGGTCGACGCCGTGCCCATGACCATGCAATGGCCATGGCTGCGCGCCATGCATCCCTCGAATTCGTTCAGTTCCTCCTCGCTCAACGAACCCGATCGATAGAGGTCGAACATCTTGCGCCCGTCTGTACCCGAACCCTTCCATTCGCCGCGATAGTTGCCGCTCAACATGGGACCGCCGGTGACGAACAGCGACGGGACGTCGGCACTTGCCGCGCCCATCAATTGGGCCGGTGTCGTCTTGTCGCATCCACAAAGCAGCACCACGCCATCCACCGGATTGCAGCGGATCGATTCCTCCACGTCCATTGCCATCAGGTTTCGCAACAGCATCGCCGTTGGGCGAATAAAAACCTCGCCCAGTGAAATTGTGGGAAATTCGAGCGGAACGCCGCCCGCCGCCCACACGCCACGTTTGACGGATTCCGCCAGTTCGCGGAGATGAATGTTGCAGTGGTTGAGTTCGCTCCACGAATTGCAGATGCCAATCAGGGGCTTGCCATGAAAGGCTTTCCTCGTCAGGCCCTCACTGCGCATGTAAGCGCGGCGCGCGAAGTTATAATATTCAGGCCCTTCGTACCAGGATTCGCTACGGAGTTTTCGGTTCTTCGAGCCGGAGTCGGATGAGGACATCCCCACTAGACTGCCACAACCGCAGGTGTCCTGAAGTATGGCGTGTTTAACTACACCGAGGCCGCGACTTCAGAGGAAGAAGTCCACCGCCCCACGACCGTGCGGAGTTGTTCGAGCGAAGCAGGTTTGCAGATGTAGTCGTTCATGCCTGCCGCCAGGCATCGCTCGCGGTCGGTGCCGGCATCGCCGGCGGTCATGGCGATGATCGGCAAACCCGGATGGACATTTTCCAATTCCCGAATCGCTCTTGTTGCCGCACAGCCATCCATTTCCGGCATGATCATGTCCATCAGCACGGCGGCAAACTGGTACTCTTGCACAGCCTGCACAGCCTCAAGACCGTTGGTCACGACAACTACTTCGTAGCCCAGTTTTTCGAGCAGACTTTTCCCTACGCGTCGGCCAATTGGATCGTCTTCAACGAGCAAGATCCCTTTGGGGTGGCCCTGTTTGACTGCACGGTCCAACTGAAACAGAGCGTGCTCCGGGTGGGCATTGATCGTTGCGACCTTCGAGGAGACGCGCAGCAGGCAAGCGAGAAGCGAGCGTTCCTCGACAGGTTTTGCCAGCATCGCCGAAATGCCCAGGAATGTCGGCTCTAAACAATAGGCGCGATGACTGTGGGGGACAATCAATGCAATCTTTGGATGGCCGCACCCGGAATCCTCCAGAACAGAATCCGCCAGCGCGACTCCCGGCAGCCCAGGCAAGTCGCTGTCGACCAGCAAAATGTCGAATGGCTCACCCAGCAGCTCGGCCTGCCGCAGCATCGTGAGCGCCTCGGGCCCATCGCCCGCCGTCGCCGCGTGAATTCCCCATCCCGCCGCTGTCTCGGCGATCGCTCCCCGAACGGTCACGCCTTCCTGCACGATCAAGCATCGCAGCCCCTTCAATTCGAGGGCTGGATCGGAGCCCTGCTGCTTCTCGCTATAGGGCAGAGCAACCTGAAACCAGAACAAGGACCCTTGTCCCGGTTCGCTTTCCACTCCCATCTGTCCGCCCATTCGTTCGACGAGCTTTCGCGAGATAGCCAGGTTCAAGCCGCCCTCCTGGTGGCCTCGCTGTTTAAGCGTGAGGTTCCCAGCAAAGGGATCGAACAATACAGGCATCAAATCCGTCGGAATCCCCGCTCCGGAATCTTCCACCTGAACCCTCAGATACACGTCGGTTCCAGTTCTACGAGCGGCGCTGATGGTGACGGAAACGGTACCGGAATCGGTCATTCGAATCGCATTGTGAATCAGATAATTCAGCACTTGGCGGATTCGGCCCGCGTCACCGTTCAACTGATCCGGTACGTCCGGCTTTACCAGCGTCGCCATCTCCAAACCCTTCTGCTCGGCGAGTTCGGCGTGGCGCTGGATCAAGTCTGCTACCAGCGAGCGAAGGCTAAACGAAGTGGCTTGAAGAACGAATTCGCCGCCTTCAGTGCGTGAATACTCGAGAATGTCGTCGATCGTCTCCAGCAGTCGCGAGGACGACCGTTTAACCGATTCAGCGAATTCACGCTGCTGCATGCTGAGCTCGCTGTCGAGAAGCAATTGCGCCATTCCCACAACGCCATTCATGGGCCCGCGGAACTCCGAACTCAGATTCACGAGAAACTGCACTTTCCGTTGTGCGCCTTGCAGTGCCTCGTCGCGCGCCTTGGCAAGCTCGAAGGATTGATCGAGCATTTGGTACGCTTGCATCTCCGATAGCTTGCGGGCCTGCTCGACCTCGCGCATCTGTTCCGCCAACTCACGTTCGGCACGCTTCCTCGCCGTAATGTCTACAATCGATCCCTCGTACCACTGCAGCGCACCCGACGGACTCCGAACCGCACGGGCATTCTCCAGCACAACCAGAGTCGACCCATCGCGCCGCTTGAGCGCAAATTCGGCTTCGCGCAAGTAGCCATCACGCTCCAATTGCGCCGTCAACTGCTGCCGCAGCTCCGGCTGGCAGTATAGATCTCGCCCAACATTCACTTGGCGCAGTTGCTCTTCGGAATCGAATCCAAGCATGCGTACAAGCGCCGGGTTCGCCCGCAGGATTTGACCAGACGCCGACGATTGATATAAGCCCTCCGCGACGTGCTCAAACAGCTCCCGGTATCGGGTTTCCGATTCGCGCAGTTCCGCTTCCACGGCTCTACGCTGCTTCATTTCGCGCTGGTATGTCCGATTCAGCATGAAGGAGAGTACTGCCAAGAGACATGCCAAAAGGCTCAGCGCCACCGCATCCTTCCACTTCGCGAGAGGTCCGGAAAGCACTTCCGTTTTCATTCGAGCGGTTCGCAAGGATAGTGTGTCGAACTGGCCCAAGATACGGTCGAATGAGGCTTCCGAACGCGGTGGTATGGTCTCGGCCGTGGATTCCAACTCGCGCGCGGTTTCCTGGAGCCAGTCTTGCGTTATATCGAAGAGCCGCTTGCGTTCTTCCGGAGCTACGCAGGTTTCCGGCACGGTTTTGAGTGCTTCCAACGTCGCGTTTCGAAGCTCATGCGCTTTCGCCGTATTCCGCGCGAGGTAGGCGCTGTGATATTTCCACAGTTGGCCGCCAAAATTGTGCAGGTCATGCTCGCAGTGTGCCCAGCTCACAGAAGCTTTGCGGCTCTCGTTAATCGACATGACCAAGGAGAGTCCCAGCGCCAGACAGGCCACCAGGATTGGTAGTGTCAGCAGCGGCCAGATACGCGACTGGATTTTCAGGCTCATGAACTACGCTGGAAACCAGCTCCAAGTCCTGGGTGGTGCTCCAGTTATCTTCCTCGTTTATAGATCGGATGAGGAAGACGAAAACTTCAGTCTGCGCTGTGTATTCAGTCGCTTACAGAGACCCCGCCGTGAGTCAACGCGAGCCGCCTGATGCCGAGAGCGAGACCGCTTTCGGCGTCCACGTCGACCAGAACAGCATGCAATTCCACGCCGCCTTTGGCGGCCTCCATCCGTACCGGCTGCGCGGTCAGGAACTTGTGCAGCACCGTTTGCTTCTCTACGCCAATCACGGAATCGTATGGCCCCGACATCCCACAATCGGTTTGGTAGGCCGTGCCTCCCCGCAACACTCGGCTGTCGGCCGTTGGAATGTGGGTGTGCGTACCGATGACCGCCGATACCCGCCCATCCAAGTACCACC
>Ga0075421_100005290_pt1 | contig 15580 bp, 8 predicted proteins | sample SoiMetdeltSBSDD5_FD_75292 | JGI IMG/M metagenome (GOLD analysis project Ga0075421, IMG submission 75292) | Bulk soil microbial communities from a Populus tree surrounding site in Tennessee, USA - Soil MetaG P. deltoides SBSDD5 | ecosystem: Environmental > Terrestrial > Soil > Tree plantation...
GCCGCGCCCAGAGGCTCCTTCTGCTGCTCGAAATTTACGAACCAGAACGACTTGTTCCGCCCATCGTAGATTCCGGGTATGAACACGGGCCCGCCGCCGGCAAAGCCAAACTGGTTTCTCTTCCGCTTCGTCTTTGTCGGCAGGAAGAAGTTTCGCGCATCGAGCTTGTCGTTCCGCAGGAACTCATAGAGACTTCCGTGCAAACCGTTCGTGCCGCTCTTAGTGGAGATCTCGATCACGCCCGAGGCGTAGCCATACTTGGCTGAAGGCACGCTGGTTTGAATCGTAAACTCCTGCACTGCGTCGGGACTCGGGCTGGGAAGCAACTGCTGAAACACGTTATCCACGTTCAATGATCCGTCCACCCGAACGTTCGCCATTCCGCTGTTCTGGCTTCCTGAACGCCCCCCGCCGATGTTCACGCCGCTCTGCCCCACGCCCGGAACCAGCCGCGCCAGTTGATACACGTCGCGGCCATTCAACGGCAATTCGACGATACGTTTCGTGTCCACAAGTTGCTGGATCGTGGCCGACTCCGTGCTGACACGGCTGGCATCCGCCGATACCGTTACCTGCTCGGTAAGGCTGCCCACCTCCAATGTCAGATTTAGGGAAATATCGGCGCTCGTCGTCAACGTGATCCCGTCCCGCACCGCCGTCTTGAATCCTTGATGCTCGGCCCGGATCTGATAACTTCCGATCGGCAGCTTCGGAAACAGATAACGTCCCTCGGCGTCGGATTGAGTCTGGAACACAACCTGGCGTTCCCCTTGCGTCGCCGTTACGTTCACCGTGGGAATCGCGGCTCCGGACGGGTCGGATACAGTCCCTGAAAGCCGTGCCTCTTGCGCCACGGCTAAGCCCGCCGAAAGTCCGAACATTACAAGCAGGGAAACGGTGCGCTTCATGAGTCCTCCTTAGAAGGTTGACGCGCACCTTTTATATCAGAAATTTATTGGCGTACTTTGACCGGCGGCGTTCCCGGCGTGCCTATCGCGCAGGAATCCTTATCCTCGCAGTACAGCGAGTCCAGCTTCGCCAGGTAATACAAGGGCAGGGAACCGAAGCTGGCGCAATGCGGATTCGGCTGATACACGATCACGGCCAAACCCACCACCTCGCCGCCTTTCGATTCCACCAGGCGCTTCAGTTCCGACAACTTCTGGCCGCTACGCAAAATGTCGTCCACCAGTAGGACCTTCTCCCCCGGCTCGATCTGCAGGAACTGGCGAAACTCCAGCGGCTCGTCGTCGTTCTGGCGCTCGGCCCAATACACCCGCTTCGCGCGCAGCGCTTCGCACACGCTGTAGGCCACCGGCAGTCCGCCTGTCGCCGGCGTTACGATCGACAGCTCCGGAATTACGGCCCGGATCTCGGAATTGGCCCGCACCAGCCGGCTCAAACCCACGCCCAGCGTGTTCTGCACCTGGAAGGAACTCATCGCCAATGCCACCTGCAGATATTGGTTGGAATACAGCCCGTTCGGGTATTCGAAGAATCCCTCCCGAAGCGCGCCCGTCCCGCGCAGTAGCTGTACCACCTCTTCCTGTGTCGGTATCAGATGCATGATTAGCTGGCTCCTCTGCCGCTCATCACTCGCGGAATCGTCAGCAGGATGATCTTCCAATCCAGCCCTAATGACCAGTTATCGATATACTCCATGTCTTTCCGCATCCAGGTTTCGAAATCCAGCGCATCGCGGCCCTCGAGAGCCCACAGGCAAGTGAGTCCGGGCCGCATTCGCAACCGCCGCCGCTGCCACAACTGGTAGCGCTCCACTTCTTCCGGCACCGCCGGCCGCGGTCCCACCAGCGACATGTCGCCGCGCAGGACATTCCACAACTGTGGCCATTCATCGATCGAGAAGCGCCGCAGCCATCGCCCAATGGCGGTTTGCCGCGGATCGTTCGGGATCTTGAACGCGACCTGTTTCACGTTCATATGCTGGAATTCACGCTTCAGCTCTTCGGCGTTCATCACCATCGAACGAAATTTGTAAAACTCAAACCGGCGCCCGTTCAATCCGCATCTGGTCTGCCGGAAGATCGCCGGACCTGGTGAGCTCATCCGGATCAGCAGCACGATCCCCGCCATCATGGGCATCATCACCATCAATGCGGTTGCCGCCAACACGACATCGGTGACGCGTTTCAGAAACAGCAGAATCTCATCGTGCGGCGCGGCGGAAAAGGTCAGCAGCGGCAAGTGCGCTAGACGGTCCAGATAGATGTCGCTGTTCACGTGTGGAAAGAAGTCCACCGCCACGCGCGTACGCACGCCCACCTCATCGCAAAACAGCATCGTGTCTTCCAATTCGCGCAGACGGGGGCTTTCGACGCAAAAGATGATCTCGTCGATGACCTGCCGTTCGAGATATTGCTGCAAGGCCTCGGGTTGCGCCGCCCGCTCTTCATCCATCTGACCGGCCAGCCGGATGCCGTGCCGCGCCCCTCCCATGATCAGTTCGCCCAACCGCTTCGCTCGCTCCCCGCTACCCACCACCAGGACGTAATGCGGCGCGCCGAACCCGCTTCGAATCCAGCCCACCATCCAGCCTGCGTTCAAGCGGAACAACAACAGCAGCAGCCAGCTGTAGCTGCCGAGCATCGCCAGAAACAGACGGCTGAGGTCCAATCGCAGGATGAACTGGAACAGGATGATCGAGATGATTCCAAACGCGCTCTGCTTCAAGCTGTCGCGGAGAATGACGCGTGGTTGCGCGGAATCGAGCCGCTCGTAGCTTCCCAACCAATAACCGGCTACGGGCCACACCAGGCACACGAATCCAAGCAGCAGCGATCGCGCTTCGCCGGAAAGGAAGAAGTTGCGTTCCAGTGGGAGTAGGGCTCTACTCTCATAGGCCAGCCAAAACGCTATCGCCGCCAGCGCTACGTCGGCGAGCGCAAATAACAATTTGACTTTGCGGTGGTGTCGGCTGAACACGCTCGCTTGCAGCATAACATGCGCGAGCGGCGTCTAAGCGGCTTTGGATATTGGGCAAACCCGGCGTTTAATGGAAGATCGGTGAACGTCGGCCATTCGAGCGCTGCCGGATTCGTGGGTTGCTCGGCCTATTGGCATGACCACAACCAATTCACTTCGTGAACACAGACTGCAGTATCCTTCCGCTGGCTACATCTATGGTGACCATGAAGCACTCCCATGTCCACGCCACAAGTTTGCCGTCAAGCCACGCCACGTCGGTAAACATGTCACTTGAGCTGGGCGTGCATAGTTTCCAGACTACAGACCCATCCGCGCGGATACGGAGCAGATTCTCCCAAACCCCCAACTTTCCCGCTTCGTAGTAATCCAAGACGACGATGAATCCATCTTCAACGTCGATGGCCTTTTGAACAGGAATATTGATACTGCGCCTCAACCGTTCGATTGCGTCCACGGCCCTATTATCCAGCCAGCGGGACAGGCATCCTCCCAGATTTTTCGAGCGTCCCGGAAGAATCCGGCCGCGTTGCTCGTGATAGAGAATATGTTCCGAATGCTCAGTACCTGTTGGCTCGATCTCAAGCTCGGCGTGCGGATGCTGATCAAGTACCCCGGCCTTGCGTTGGCCGGTGGTGCGGGCATCGCCGTGGCCGTCGCTATCGCCGCCGGCGGGTTCAGCGTCATCTATGGCAACTTCTTACTTGCCGCACTGCCGCTCCCGGCAGGCGACCGCATCGTCTCGCTTGAAATGTGGGACTCGGCGGCAAGCAAGGCTGAGCGGCGCGCACAGCGCGATTACCGGGTCTGGCGCGAGGAGCTGAAGTCGGTCGCTGAGATCAGCGCCTTCCGGACCATCACGCCCAACCTGATCGTTCCTGGCGCGCAGCCCATGAGCGTTCGCGTGGCGGCGATGACCGCGTCGGGATTCGGCGTGGCGCGCGTGCAGCCGCTGATGGGCCGTTATTTGATGGAGGACGACGAGCGCGAGGGCGTGCCCGCCGTGGTCGTCATTGGCGAAAGCGTCTGGCGGGATCAGTTCGGAAGCGATCCGGCAATTCTGGGACGGACCATCCAACTCGGCGCCGTGCGGCACTCCATCGCCGGTGTGATGCCCGAGGGCTACGCGTTCCCGCTGAACCATCATCTCTGGGTGCCGCTGCGCACGGGCATTGCGCCGCCCCAACCGCTCACCGGACCGGAGTTAATGGTGTTCGGCCGTCTGGCCCCAGGAGCGACCCTCGCTGCCGCGAAAGCGGAGTTGTCCGCCATCGGCGGACGCGCGGTTCAGCAGTTCCCCACCGCTTACGCGCACATCCAGCCTCGCGTGATGCCTTATGCTTACCCGTTTCTTGGCATGCAGGGAAAGGACGACATGGCTGGGGTGATGGCGATGCAAGGTCTGTTTCTATCGCTGCTCGGCGTGGTTTGCCTGAACGTGGCGATCCTCGTGTATACGCGCACGGCGACGCGGCAGGCCGAGATCGCGGTGCGCACTGCGCTGGGCGCGAGCCGTGGGCGTATTGTCGGTCAGCTATTCCTGGAGGCGCTGGTGCTCGCGGCCGTGGCCGCCGCTGCAGGTGTCGGCATCGCGATGATTGCGCTTCGCCTCGTCGCGATGGCCACGCAGCACGTCGTCTCCGAACTGCCGTTCTGGATCACGTTCCAACTCATACCGGAGGCGGTTTTGTACGCTGGCGCGCTGAGCGTGTTCGCGGCGGCGATTGTAGGCATCGCGCCCGCGCTGCGGGCGACCCGAAGCGATCCACAGCACGGCCTGAGGATCATCGGGTCGGGCGGTTCCGGCATGCGGCTGGGAAAGACCTGGACGGCGTTGATCGTGGCGCAGGTCGCTTTTGCCGTGGCGTTCCTGCCGCCGGCGGTTTCGAGCGCCTGGGAAGATACGCGCGACGGGATCGCTGGTCTTGGCTTTCCGGCCGAGCAGTATCTGTCAGCCCAACTGGGCATGGACATTGACGATGCTCAGCGCTTCGCAGCCCGGCAGACCGAGTTGATGCGCCGCCTGGAGGCCGAGCCGGGCGTCTCCGGCGTGACGTTCTCGTTGAGACTTCCGGGAGATGAGAGCAATACGCGGGTCGAGGCCGAGGGCGTGGATGCGCCGCCGCAACTGGTGCGGATCAATCGCGTGGATGTCGACTTATTCCGCACATTCGACGTTCCGGTCCTCGCCGGCCGCGCGTTGGAAACGGCGGATATTGCTTCGACGGGCGCCGTCGTCATCAACCTGTCGTTCGCCCAAAAGACCTTCGGCGGCAACGCACTGGGCCGGCGCATTCGCTATGCCGGGAACGAGGAATGGCACCAGATCGTCGGCATCGTCCCGGATTTTCCCACCGGCGTCAGCCCCGGCATGCGCGACATAAGTCTGAAGGTGTACCACGCGGTTGCGCCCGGACAGGTGCGGCCCGCGGCCCTGGCGATCCGCATGCGCGGAGGCGACCCCTTACAGTTCAGCAGACGCCTGCGGGAGGTTGCGGCGTCCGTCGATCCCGACCTCCACTTGCGCTACATACGGCGCCTGGACGAAGCGATGTACAGCGAGCAGTGGATCAGCCGGTTGCAAGCGGCGGTGGCGGGTCTCGTCACGCTGAGTGTGCTGCTGCTCTCCTCGGCGGGCATCTACGCGCTCATGTCGTTCACCGTTTCGCAGCGCCGCAAGGAAATCGGAATTCGTGCGGCATTGGGAGCGGACTGGAGGCGGATTGTCACCAGCATCTTCTCGCGCGCTCTCCTTCAGCTTGCCGCCGGAGCGGCACTGGGCCTCGCTTTGGGAATCGCGCTCGAGAAAGGCACGGCGGGCGGGGTCATGCGAGGCAATGCCGCCGTTGTGCTGCCCGCGGTGGCGCTGTTCATGATGCTCGTCGGCTTCCTGGCCGCGCTCGGTCCCGCGCGGCGCTGCCTGCGCATCGAGCCCACGCAGGCGTTGCGGGAGGAATGAGCCGGCCCTACTGTCCCGCGTTGCGCTTCGCGATCTCGGCCAGTCGGGATTGGATCGCCGATTCGGGCATCCAACGCCCACGCACCAGCACACCCGCGCGGCGGCTGACATTCGCCAGGTTGTCCAGCGGATTGGCTTCCAGCAGGATGGCGTCCGCGCGCGAGCCGACGGTCAGTGTGCCGAAGCGGTCGGCATCCTTGAAGTATTCGCCCACGCTTGCGGTTCCCGAACGCAGGATGTCGTACGGCTTCATGCCCGCATCCGCCATCGCCTTTATCTCGCGGTGCATGGAAAACCCCGGCACGCTGTACTGCTGCGGGGCGTCGGTACCGAAGATGATCCTTACCTTCTCGGTATCCATTGCCTTCAACAGCCGCTTCCGGTCCTCGGAAATGCGCTTCACGCGCGCCAGGTCGAACTGCGGCGCCGACCGCCGGGTGTCGTAGGTCTTCTTCCACTGCGCGATCAGGTCGCGCGGCAGATATTTCAATTCTGGGAACGCGTAGATCACCGCCGGTTCGTGGACGCCGAGAATGGTGTCCCAAACTACCATCGTCGGCACTACCCACACGCCCGCTTCCCGCGTGCGCCGAGCCACCTCCACTAACTTCTCCTGCGGGATTTCGCTCGCGCCTCCACCCAGGTATTCGATATAGCCATCCAAGTGATCGATCGTCTGCTGCCGCAGTTCTAGCGCGTGCAGGACGCCGACATCCGCGGGCACGTGACCGGCGAAGGGAATATTCACCTGGCGCGCGGTGCGAGCCACCGCATCGTACTGTGCTTTGGTTAGCCCAGGGTGGATCTTCAGCAGATCCCAACCCTCGGCTTTCTGTTGCCTGACCCGCTGTTCCGCTTCCTCCACCGACTTTACCGTTGTGCCGCTGAAACTGGGTCCGGCCAGGTAAAGCGTCGGGGAATCGATTTCGCCGCGCTTGGCCTTCTCTCGCAAATCGAGCTGTCCCGGATGACCCAGCATCCCACGCACCGTCGTAATTCCATTGGCGACATAGAGGAACAGGACGTCATGAATGAAGGCAGCCGGACCTGATGGGGGCGGAATATGCCCGTGCATCTCACCCATCCCCGGCATCAGGAACTTGCCGCGACCATCAACCTTCACCGCTCCCACCGGAACCTTTACCTTTGCCGCGGGCCCTGCCTCCGTGATCCGCCCGTCTTTGACCACTACGGTCTGGTCCTTGAGCACACCATCGCGGTTCATCGGAATGAGGTTCACATGCTCGATCGCAACTTCTTGTGCCCTAATAGTTTGCCAGCAAATTATTAAGAGAAAGACGATGTGAAACAGCGTTTTCATCACCACGATAATACTCCCACTTGATTGGAAGGTTCAGCGTTTTTACTCCTTTCCCCTCGACAGCGACTCCTAGTGCATGCTAACCTAGCATTCACTAAGTTAGCGCCCGATTGAACCACCATGTCTCCTACTCCCGCCGTTTCCCGCTCCCGCATGTCGTCCCCGGAACGGCGTGCCGCCATCGTCGAAACCGCCGTCGAACTCTTTGCGGCTAAGGGCTTCAGCGGCACTACGACGCGTGAGCTGGCGACAGCCGTCGGCGTCTCCGAGCCGGTCCTCTATCAACATTTCAAGGCCAAGAGCGACCTCTACGCGGCTCTGCTCGAGACCAAATGCGAGGCCGGGCCGGACAAGGCCGGCACGGAACTGGCCCCTTTCATCGAGGCTGAGGACGATCAGGGCTTCTTCACCCATTTAGGCTTGGGCATCCTCGCCTGGCATTTGGACGATCCCCGTTTCTGCCGCCTTCTCATGTACAGCAGCCTGGAGCGTCATGAGCTAAGCGAGCTGTTCTTTCAGAACCACGTTCTGCCTTTCTATAATGTCGTGGTCGGCTATATCAATTTGCGCATGGACCACGGCGCGTTTCGCCGGATGGATCCCCTCGTGGCTGCCCGTGCCTTCACGGGCATGTTCGCCCACTTGGGCACGATTCATTCGATTTATTGTCCCCAAGCCCCTGAGATCGACCGTCATGCCGTAACTGAGCAACTGGTGGATATCTTCCTCCGGGGTATCAAAGTTGCCGGCTCATAACTCTGTTTATTCGTTCGGAGCAAAGAATTCCATGAACCGCACAGCCTATGTCGTCTCGGTGGCCCTCGTGATGTTGGCCGCTTGCTCAAAGAAGGAAAATCCATCGGAGGTCAAGGCCGCCTCGGCGCCGCGTCCCAAAATTGAAGTCACCGTCGCGCAAGCCGAATTGCGCAAGGTCGAGCGCGTTATTAACGTCGTGGGATCGCTCGCCCCCGATGAGACCTCCACGGTGAGTACCGAAATCCCCGGCCGCGTCGACAAAGTGTATGTAGACTTTGGAAGTTTCGTGAAAAAAGGCCAGTTGCTGGCCGAACTGCAAACGACAGAGGCGACGCTCAACCTGGAACGCGGCAAGGCTAATCTCGCCCAGGCGTTGGCGAAGGTTGGTCTCAATCCCAATCAGGCCGGCGCACAGCCAGGTTCGACGCCGGCTATCCGCGAGGCCGAGGCGCAAATGCTCGATGCGCGTTCGAAGTACGAGAACGCGAAGAAGTTGGTGGCGAGCGGAGATATCGCCAAAGAAAAATTCGAAGAATACGAAAAGGCTTATCAGGCGCGCCAGGCCGCGCTGGACGCCATTCGGGACGACGTTCGCGTGCAATTGGCCAGCATCCAGGCGCTTCGCGCCGAGGTCGGCATTCTGGAAAAACGCCTCAGCGACACGCGCGTATATGCGCCGTTCGAGGGACAGGTGAGCGAGCGCAATGTCGCTCCTGGCCAATACATCAAGGAGAACACTCCGTTCTTCACCATCGTGAAAAAGTATCCGCTGCGGCTCATGGTGCACCTTCCCGAGACCGCCGTGATGGCCGTGCAGGAGGGGACCGAAGTGAAATTCACTACGGACGCCCTCCCCGGCGTTTCGTTTAAAGCTGTGATTCGCAGAATCAACCCTTCGCTGGATGCCCAGTCACGGTCGCTGTCGGCGGAAGCGCCGCTGACATTCTACGATGCGCGGCTGAAACCCGGCATGTTCGTTCAGGTACACTTGGTCGCGGCGCGCGCCGTGGACGCTGTGATGGTGCCCAGGGAGGCACTGCTCGAAGTGGCCGGCTTGACTAAACTGTTTACCGTTCGTGACGGCAAGGCCGTCGAACATCGAATTACGCCCGGAACGCAAATTGATGGCCTCGTCGAAATTGGCGGAGCGCCGATTCAACCGGGCGACACCGTTGTGACCAGCTCCCTTCCTTCGCTGGTTACCGGCGCCGAGCTTGCCGTAAAAAATAGGCCGGCCAAGACCGCCAATCCCGCGGTCAAGAAAGGCTAATCTATGCAGAAGCTCGCACAAATCTGCATTAAGCGTCCTGTCTTCGCCACCATGCTCATCATGTTCTTGGTGGTCATGGGCCTGGACGCTTACGCCAAGCTCGGCGTCGATTTTTTTCCGAAGGTGGAATTCCCCATTGTTACGATCACCACCTCACTTCGCGGTGCGGCCCCTGAAGAGGTGGAAACGCAGGTCACCAAACGCATCGAAGAGGCCGTCAACACTGTCAGCGGCATCGACGATCTGTCGTCGGTTTCAGCCGAGGGCCTCTCGCTCGTCACCATGCAGTTCGTCCTTACCAAGGACGCCGACGTGGCAGCGCAGGAAGTGCGCGACAAAGTCTCGCGCATCTTGTCCGATCTCCCCGACGATGCCGATCCACCCGTGGTCGACAAAGTCGCCACCGACGCCTCACCAATCCTCAACGTCGTCGTCAGCTCCCCGCGAGACATGCGCGAGACGACAAAAGTCGTCGACGACCGCCTGAAGAAAAATCTCGAAGTCCTCCCTGGCGTGGGCCAGATTCGCTTCGTCGGCGACCGCCGCCGCCAGATTCAGATTCAGCTCGACCCTGAGCGCATGTTCTCCTATGGCGTCAATGTGGAGCAGGTCCGCACCGCGCTCGCCGCTCAGAACGTGGAAGTGCCCGGCGGCCGGCTCGATCAGGGCAATCGCGAACTCACCGTGCGCACGCTGGGGCGCATCGAACGCCCGGCCGAGTTTGCCCGTGTCATCGTCGCCAACGCCGGGGGATCGCCTGTTCGCGTCAGCGACATTGCCGCGGTTCAGGACACGTTCGAGGAACCGCGGTCGCTTGCCCGTCTCAACGGTGCGCCTGCCGTCATTCTCGAAGTTCGCAAACAGTCAGGCACGAATACCTTGGACGTTATCAAAGCGGTGAAAGCTCGCATTGAGGAAGTGCGTCAGTTTCTACCGCGTGATTTCACCATCGCTTACTCTCGCGATCAATCCGGCTTCATCGAGCAGAGCTTCCACGCCGTGGAAGAACACCTTATTCTCGGCGCGGTCTTTGCCGGCATTATCGTGCTGCTGTTCATACGCAGTTGGCGCTCCACGCTGATCGCCGCCGTGGCAATTCCCACCTCGATCATTTCCACCTACACGCTGATGAACATGATGGGCTTCACGCTCAATCAGATCACCATGCTTGCGCTGGTACTGATGGTCGGTATCGTCATCGACGACGCAATCGTCGTTCTCGAAAATATCTTCCGCTTCATGGAAGAGAAGCACATGGGGCCCATCGAGGCAGCCGTCAAAGGCACTGCCGACATCGGCCTGGCCGTTATGGCCACCACGCTCAGCCTCGTCATCATCTTCCTTCCCGTGGCGATGATGCAGGGCATCGTCGGCCGCTTTATGTCGAGCTTCGGCTACACCGCGGCGTTCGCTATCATGGTCAGCCTGCTGGTCAGCTTTACGCTTACTCCCATGCTGTGCTCGCGGTTTCTCAAGATCGGCGGAAACGGCAATAGCGGGGGCAGCCCCAATCCCGACGGACACACCACGTCGACGAAGGACACCGGATTGTTCCGCATCATGGACTCGGCCTACCGCCGCATGTTGCTGTGGTCCATGGGACACCGCTGGGCGATCGTCGTGCTCTGCCTGGCCGTCATGGTGTCTACTGTGCCAATTTCCAAGATGATCGGTTACGACTTCCTGCCGTCCGATGACCAGTCGTTGTTTGAAATCCTCATCAAGAACCCTCCTGGGACCTCGATCGATGGCACCGCCGCGATCATCACGCGCGCCGAAGCCGAGGTTCGCAAGCTGCCGGGTGTGAAGAACGTCGTCACCACCATCGGCGCCGACATTCAGAAACAGGTTGACCGCGGCTCGCTGATCGTCGAAATGACGCCTCCGGAAACCCGCAAGGAACATGGACAGGTCCTCGTCATGCAGATGGCCCGAAAACGGCTCGTCGACATGTTTCCCAAAGAGGTCAAGGTCTCCGTGCAGTTGCCGGCGCTCATCCAGGGCGCGCAAAATAGCGAGTTGATGTTCTACATTCAGGGATCCGATCTCAAGAGCCTGGAGAACTACACCGGCCAGGTACTGACGCACCTGCAGGGAATGAAGGGCGTGACCGACCTCGATACCAACTTCGAAGCCGGCAAGCCGGAGGTGCGGGTCAACATCAATCGCGACAAGGCATCGGACCTGAATGTCAACGTCGCCCAGATCGCCAACGCGCTTCGCACCATGGTCGGCGGACTCGAACAGGCAACCACCTACCGCGAAGGCGATGACCGCTACGACGTAATGCTCCGTGTCGAGGAGCGCTTCCGCACCTCCCCCGAAACGATGGAACGCCTCTTCGTTCCCTCCACCACGCTCGGCAACGTGCCGCTGTTCAACGTCGCTTCCCTGGCCGCCTCCACCGGCCCGTCGCAGATCAATCGCTACAATCGCAACCGCCAGGTTATGATTCTCGGCAACGTGGATGAAGCTACCGGGCAGTCGCTCTCGAACGTGCTTCAAGAGATCAACGACAAAGTTGCTACGCTAAATATGCCTCCCGAATACCGCACGGGCCTCATCGGGGCCTCCAAGGAGTTCGGCCGCGCAACCAGTAATTTCATCATGGCGTTCCTGCTATCAATTGTTCTGATGTACATGATTCTCGCCGCTCAATTTGAGAGTTTCATCGATCCTGTCACCATCCTCATCAGTCTGCCGCTATCCGTGCCCTTTGCGCTCCTGTCGCTCATGATCGCCGGCGAAAACTTCTCGATCATTTACAGCTCCGTGGGCGTACTCGTCCTGTTCGGTATCGTGAAGAAAAACTCGATCTTGCAGATCGATCACATCAAGTCCTTGCGAGCCGAAGGTGTCGAACGCGCCCAAGCCATCTTGCGCGGGTGCGAGGACCGTCTGCGTCCCATCATGATGACCACGGCCGCCTTGGTCGCCGGTATGATTCCCTTGGCTCTCGGCACGGGCGCGGGCTCCGGTTCGCGCCGCACGGTGGCCATTGTCGTTATTGGCGGCCAGACGCTCTGCTTGTTGCTGACGCTCCTCGTCACGCCGGTTGCTTACTCGCTGTTTGACGATCTCGCCCACTGGTCCATGTGGAGCCGCATCTCCGCGATGTTTGGCTCCATGGGTGCTACGCTCCGCCGCGCGCCGGTACTGCGCATCTTCATGTCATCGCTGTTTGTCATCGCCCTCATTGCCCCGATGGCCGCCATCGCGCAAACTCCACAGGCCCAGCAGCCCGCGCCAATTCCACGGTTCGAGCATCCCACGCCGTCCACGGATCCCTTTGCCACTCCCGCCCGCGTCGGCGTGGGCGTCACCGAACGCAAGCTTGCGTTGCGCGAGGCCCTGGAAATGGCGCTGCGAAACAACCTCGACCTGGAGATCGAACGCAACACCGTCGCCAATGCGCAGCAGGCCCTCAACGCCGCGCAAGGCGCATTCGACGGCATCTTCCAGTGGAGTCCCACCTACGAGCGCCGCAACACACCGACGGCCAGCATCCTGATTGGCGCCAATGGCAATCTGCGCGAAACTCTCGTGGTGCAGAACTTCAACTTTAGCCAGCGCTTCAAAAAGTATGGCACCACGATTCAGCCGTTCTTCGAGAACACCCGCACCTCTACCACGAACCCGTTTGTTGGCTTGAGCCCGGCCACCACGTCGCGCCTCGGCTTTGGCATCATCCAGCCGCTCATGCGTAATTTCCGTCTCGATCCGCAGCGCGCCGAACTTCGCATCCGTTCGAAAAACATCGAGATTTCGCAAACCGATTTTCAAATCCGCGTCATCGATGTCGTGTCCCAGGTCGAACAGGCTTACTGGAACCTGGTGGCAGCCCGTCAGGACTCCGCCGTCAAGTCCGATTACGTCGGCTGGGGCCGTGAGCAACTCGCCCGTACCAGGCGCCAGATCGATGCTGGGACGCTGGCGCCCATCGAAGCTTCCGCCTCCGAAGCCGAACTGGACCGCCGCCTCGACACCTTCTACGCGAGCGTCGGCGTGATCACCGAATCCGAGAACGCGCTGAAGACGTTGCTATCCGGCGGACGTCAGAACGAGATCTGGAACGATGTGATCGTACCCATCGATGAGAAGCCGGAGGTCCCCGGCCTGCTGCCGGAGTTGAACGAAGCGGTTACACAGGCACTGGCAGAGCGTGTCGAGCTAAAAGGCCTCGATCTGCGCAAGGACAACGCGTTAACGCAAAAGGAACTGAGCCTGAACCAGTTGAAGCCGCAGTTCAATCTTGTCTTGAACTACTACAGTTCCGGCTTGGGTGGTTCCCTCCTCTCCGGACCGAATCCCTTCAGCGCCGGCAACGATGCTCTCTACGGCCGCCTCAACCAAATCTCCGCTATTAACGGTCTCGCGCCACTTACCCCGCCATCGCTGGGCGGCACTCCCGATTTCCTCACCGGTAGCTACGGCACCACGCTCAACAACATTTTCAGTACCCGCTACCACAGCGTCCAGGGCGGCATTCAAATGGAGTGGAACCCGCGCAATCGCGCCGCGCAAGCGGGGTTGCAACAGGCTGTGCTCTCCGAGCGCCGCATCCAGCTCGAACGCACGCGCGACGAGCAGATCATCGCCTCTCAGGTGCGCAACGCGCTGCAGGGAATTCAAACCGCCCGCCAGCGTATCGAAGCCGCCGAAGCCAGCGCTCGCGCGGCCAAAGATAAGCTCGATAGCGAAATCCGCCTCTTCGCCACCGGCGAATCGACGAACTTCCTCGTTCTCACACGCCAGAACGAATATGCCGATTCGCGCTTGCGCGTCGTGATGGCCAACCTGGACTTCAACAAGGCGCTCGCCCGCCTTCGCCAGTCCACCGGCACCTCGTTGCAGCACTACTCGATTCAGTCAAAATAATCACACGAAATTCACCGGCGCCGTTCGCGGCCGGTCGTGTTACAGTACCGAGTGACCCTCCCCCCAAGCGGTTTTTTGTTTGCTCCATGAGTGCCCGAGATACCATTTTTGAGCGTGGCCTTCCTTCCAGCGTGGAAGCCGAACGGTTGGTGCTCGGCGCCATCCAACTCGACGAGTCGGCGTTCATTCTCGCCGCTGGAAACATTGATGCCGACGACTTCTCCCTGGAGAAGCACCGCCGCATCTTCGCTTCCATGGTCGCCCTCAACGAGCGCGGCGACAAGATCGACCGCGTCACCGTCGCCCACGAGCTCATGCGGCGCGGGCAGTTGGAATCCGTGGATGGCCTCTCCTACCTCTCCTCCCTCGACGACGGCCTCCCACAGATCTACAACTTCGAAGCCTACACGCGGATCATCAAAGAGAAGTCGATTCTCCGCCGCATCATCCTGAACTCTCAAAGTTTGATCGAGCGCTGCATGCTCGACAACGAAGATCCGCAACTCATCCTCGCCGACGCCGAGGAATCGCTGCTGAAGCTCGGCGAAGCGCAGAAACGCGAGGATCTGCTCAACCCTGGCCAGATCCTCGAACGGTTTCAGGGCGGGCTCAGTGCGTTTCTCGATCCTTCGCGCCGCGTCAAGGGCTTGAGTACGGGTTTCAAAAAATTCGACGAGATGACCAGCGGTATGCACGCGGGCGAGTTGCTCATCCTTGCCGCGCGCCCCTCCATGGGCAAAACCGCGCTCGCACTTAACATCGCCCAGCATGTGGCCACTCATCCCGACGTCCAGAAAACGGTCGCCGTGTTCTCGCTCGAAATGTCGCGCGAACTGCTGCTCACCCGCCTCATCTGTTCGGCCGCCCGTGTGGACCAGCAAAAGTACCGCCTCGGCTACCTCAATCAGGACGAGCGCCGGCGCCTGATGCAAGCCGCCACCGAACTCGCCGAGGCCCCCCTCTACATCGACGACACTCCCGGTGTGAACCTGATGGATATTCACGCCAAGCTGCGCCGCCTCAAGGCCGAGCATGGCCTTTCGCTCGTGATCATCGACTACCTGCAATTGATGAGCGCGCGCGGCCGCGTCGAAAATCGCAACCAGGAAGTGAGCGCCATATCCAGGGGACTGAAGCTGCTCGCCAAGGAACTGCGCGTGCCCATGCTCGTGCTATCCCAGCTCAGCCGCGCCACCGAACAGCGGCAAGGCGAACCCATCCCTATCATGAGCGACCTGCGCGAATCGGGTTCGATCGAGCAGGACGCCGACCTCGTCGCTTTCGTCTATCGTCCGGAGTATTACAAGCGGGATCGTGAGGACCTGCGCGGCCTGGCTGAAGTGATCATCGCCAAGCAACGTAACGGCCCCATTGGCAAGGTCCCCTTGGTGTTCCTCCACGAATACACTAAGTTTGAGAATCGCGTCGACGACATCAGCGACGACGACATCCC
>Ga0075421_100005292_pt1 | contig 15577 bp, 15 predicted proteins | sample SoiMetdeltSBSDD5_FD_75292 | JGI IMG/M metagenome (GOLD analysis project Ga0075421, IMG submission 75292) | Bulk soil microbial communities from a Populus tree surrounding site in Tennessee, USA - Soil MetaG P. deltoides SBSDD5 | ecosystem: Environmental > Terrestrial > Soil > Tree plantation...
CTGGTTGATATTCGAGCTATGCCGATATTAACCTCACTTCTAAAGGCCAAGTTTGAGATTACGGATGAGGAAATATCAAAGCTAAACGAGTTGGAAAAAACCATGGTAGATCAATTCAGTAAACTGACAAAACCAGAGGAGGTAAAAGTAGTTGTCTGAAGCTGCGGCTGGAATTGAGTATACCAAAGTGGCTGAAATTAAAGGACCACTTATGATCATTGATGGCATAACAAGAGCATCATTTGATGAGCTCGTAGAAATTGAAACGCCTGATAAGGAAAGACGACTGGGTAGGGTATTAGAAGTCGGCTATGGCAAGGCCGTAGTCCAAGTGTTTGAGGGAACTACAGGTCTTGCAATCAGTGGGACAAAGGCTAAATTTCTGGGTAAAACCATGCAGTTACCAGTCTCACAGGAGCTTCTAGGTCGGGTATTTGATGGGCTAGGTAGGCCCAACGATGGATTACCTGAACCCATCGCAGAGAAATTTATCGATGTAAACGGAGAGCCTATGAATCCAGAGAGGAGAGACTACCCTACCTCTTTCATTCAAACTGGAGTGTCGGTAATCGATGGGATGTTAACTTTGGTTAGAGGCCAAAAGCTTCCGATCTTTTCCGGTTCTGGTATGCCTCATAATATACTAGCAGCACAGATTGCAAGGCAGGCAACCGTCGTAGGTACTAAGGAGGACTTTGCGGTCGTTTTTGCTGCAATAGGGGTCCAGTATTCGGATGCCCAGTACTTTAAACGGAGTTTAGAAGAATCAGGGGCACTGAGACGCAGTGTTCTCTTTCTCAATCTTGCCGATGACCCAGCTATAGAGAGAATTATAACACCTAGAGTTGCACTTACGGTGGCGGAGTATCTGGCATTCGAACTGGGTATGCATGTGTTAGCGATTCTAACTGATATGACAAACTATGCTGAAGCTCTAAGAGAAATCAGTGCAGCCAGAGAAGAAGTCCCCGGACGAAAAGGCTATCCTGGGTATCTTTACACAGATCTTGCGAACAATTACGAACGGGCCGGTAGAATAAAGGAAAGGAACGGGAGTGTCACTCAGGTCCCAATTTTGTCAATGCCAGCTGATGATATTACCCATCCCATTCCGGACTTGACTGGCTATATAACAGAAGGACAGATAGTCTTAGGTCGAGACCTATTTCGTAAGGGAATCTATCCCCCGGTCAACGTACTCATGTCTCTCTCAAGACTTATGAAAGATGGAGTGGGCGAAGGAAAAACACGAACTGACCACATGGAAGTTGGAAATCAATTGTACGATGCATATTCCAGGGCTCAAGAAGTAAGAGCGCTAGCCGAGATCGTTGGTAAAGCTGGTCTTACTGGAGTTGATCTCAAATACTTGGGTGCTGGAGACATCTTTGAAGACCATTTCTTAAAGCAAAGCAATGATGAGAATAGGACGCTAGAAGAGACCCTTAATAGAGCTTGGGAGGTATTGTCTACTTTACCGGTGGGTGAATTGACAAAGATCAAGGACAAGAACGTAAGACAATATTACAAAGGGAACGAGTAGCCGCCCAATGTCATTTGGAAGAAAAGTTGTAGCAACAAAGATTGAACTAATAAAAATTCGCCGCTCAGTCCAGGTCGCAAAAATGGTACAGAAAATCCTTGACGACAAAAGAGAAGTGTTGCTTAAAAAAATAGATGAAATGATTGAAGAAGCTAATAAAGCTCGTGGAGATATATGGTCTCCTCTGGGAGAAATTTATACGTCCGTTTATAACGCGTACATGTCGTTAGGTACGACAACTTTAGAATCCGTAGCCTCCTCTACACCCAGCATAATGGAAGTTGACGTTAAAGTGAAGAGGGTTGTGGATGTTAAAATCCCGACACTGGAAGTGGAAAACAGAAAAGGTAGTCAGGACCTATCGTATGGGTTTGTAGAGACAAATGCCTCAGTAGATAAGGCAGCCAGGCTCATAAAGAATATGCTTCCACAGGTGTGTAAAGCAGCTGAATACGAAAATGCCATATTCAGCCTGGCAAAGGAATTGCAGAAAACGCAGAAACTGCTCAATGCTTTAGAATACGTTATTATTCCTCAATACGATGAGGCTATATCTTTCATTAGGGCCACTCTCGAGGAAAGAGAGCGGGAAGAATTTGTCAGACTTAAGAAGGTAAAAGTAATTTTGGAGAAGAAAAAAACAGGATGAAACGAACCACATACCCTCAGATTTGGCAAGATTGAAAATAATCTCACATTTGAAAGGACGTATGATAACTGCGCTCAAAATAAGTTACCACATTGAATAATTGAATATGAAGGTTAGATATTGCTATTATTAAGACAAACGATGATCAAGCTTCGCCCTTTTTTGAGTCAACTATTTGGGAGTCCGTAGTTATCATTAAATATGGCATTTTATCTCGAAAGTTTATGAACACCGAACGGGACAGAACCTTTTTGACTAGTCTGGCGATTATCGCTAGCCTTATTTCCTCAGGAATGTTCTTTGTATTTGGTCTACCCATCCATACCGCACCTGCGTACGCACAGGAAGAAACAGCAGGTTCAGACTCCGCTTCAAAACTAATAGGCGCAGGGATGGCATTTGGTCTAGCGGCATTAGGAGCAGGGATAGGTCTAGGTTTTGTAGGTGCTGCTGGGCTTGCCGCAATTAGCGACAATCCAAAAATGCAATCAAGGGTATTTATTATCGTGGGTATGGTTGAATCAATAGCCATATATGGTATAGTCATGATGTTTATCATCCTTGGTCAGTAAGCTGGCAAGAATGAAAGCACGTGTAATGTAGGCTTCCTCCCCCCAAATATTTCTAGATCTGTACTCTCTACTGTTTAGTGCAGTTAGTCGGATAAAGTCACATATTGCCTACCCAATGTCGTATTTTACTATGCCGTCAAATAATATTCGAAATCATGACAAGCGCAAGATATTAAAGTAATTGAAGACAGACAAAGCAATGTCAAATGGGAGTATCGAGGTTAGTTAAAGCTTCCCTGGTTCTACCACGAATAGAAACCCAGTCGGCCGTTAGCAAATTGGCAGAACTAGAGTGGTTTCATTCCTCTGAGAATAACTCTGAATTTTCTAATAGTTACTATGACGACCTAGTTTTAAGAGCACAGAGGTTATTCCAAGAGATCGACGAGGTTATACGTTCACTTGGAATACCGCTTGAGATTGGAGTAATGACAACCATGTTCAAGGGCGCTCCCAAAGAAAAGACGGATTACACAGTAGATGGTTTAGAGACCTTTATCGGCGAACTGGAAGATAGAAAAAATCTGTTATTAGAAGAACCGAACAGTATGTTAAAACAGCACGCAAAATTGTCAAAGGAGCTGGAGGAGTATGAGAATATAGGTTCTACGCTTGAAATGGCAGCAGAACTTGATATCGATATTTCTCTTTTCAAAAAGCTAAGGTTTTTTTCTGCTGACATATTTGTAATAAGCTCTACTGATGAGTCTGAAATTTTAAAGAGTCTTGGCGATATCTTTGTTTATACACGAAAACTAGACGAAAACAAGTCAGCATTATTAGTCTTCGGATCTGCGGATGATTCGGAACGAATAACAAAAATTCTAAGAAGCTTTGGTGTACACCCCTTAAACATTCCATCTAATATGCCACAGAATCCTAGCACTGCGTATAAAGAAGCCCGAGCTCGAACCAAGGAGTTGGAAGCAAAGTTAGCAAAAGTTAGCAAGGAAATGGAGAAGATAAGAAAATCGATTCTGGCCAAGGCACTCTCGTTGCATGAAGCTTCCAAAGCCGCAAAGGAGGCTCTAGAAACGACGAGAAAGCCCCCAGGAACTAAGCATTTTGCAATTATCCAAGGGTTTATTCCTGAATCCTACATGAACAAGTTTAGGAACCTAACGAAGGACTACATGTCGGTATTCGATCAAACAGGAGGCAACGATAATGATTATACTGAATCGGCCGAGGAAAAATTACCATCTCTCCTTTCGAATAAGCGCTATATCAATACATTTGAGGTAATTACAGAAACACAAGGACTCCCGAGATATGATGAGGTTGATCCAACACCAATTATTGCGTTTGTCTGGCCACTTTTCTACGGTATCATGTTCGCAGACCTAGGCCACGGTCTTTTGCTTTTTGGACTTGGCATGCTGCTAAGACAAAAAGGAAATGGATCAATACGGACGTGGGGCACCCTTTTAGCTGCTAGTGGAGCTGCGGCTTCCATAGCAGGCTTGGGTACCGGGGAATTATTTGGTTTCCATTTCGAACAGCTTGCCATATTGAAACCCATGGCCGAGGCTTTACCCTTCGTGGGGATGCTTAGCGTGTCTGAGCTTACCTTTGCAGAAGTGACCAAGATTCTGGAGGTTTCAATTGCAATTGGCATAGTCCACATCTTATTGGCGTTCTTTCTTAGACTTCATGCCGATTTTAAAAGACGGAATAAGTTACTGATTTGGACAAAGGATATTCCGACGATCCTGCAGTATCTGGCCGTGGTAGCGATTATACTGGCGGCTATTGGCTCAGGATATGATATAATTGGTATGTTCGGTATTACAGGTGTAACCCATGACGAACCGGTACCCTGGTTGACATTTCTTTTCGGAGATTGGGTTACTGTCGAACTTGTGGCAAAAGTTGCACCTCTGGTAATAATAGGCACCGTCGTTGTGATGATTATTGGTGGTATGAAAGAGGAGGAACATGCACGAAAACATGGCAGGGATGAAGGCGGTGGTATGGTTGGAATAGTTGTAGAAGTTATTATGGTCAGAATAATTGAAATGCTTTCCAATACCATAAGCTATTCCAGGCTCGGCATAATGTTGCTAGTTCATTCTGCATTGTTAGTTACCGTAAATGGCTCTTTTGAAGAGGGTGGTGGATATGCCGTATTGATTGGCGGCAATATAGGTATCATGATGATCGAAGGACTAATTGTATATATTCAGACAATAAGATTACATCTTTATGAATGGTTTCCTAAATGGTATATTGGAGACGGGATCGATTTCAAGAAGATAATTCCAAAGATGCTTTATACCAACTTAATCTGGAAAAAAGATAGTGTTTCAAAGCCCTCAGCTAGAGATAAAGAGTTTGAAGAACTAAAGCAGGTAGCTCGGTAGCTAGCCAATCTGTGTTCTTGCCAAATTATTAGAGGCAGTATAACAAATCCATAACTAGGGTCGAAGAGGTAAACAATCCCTTTCAGAGAACGGCGGCCAGATAAGTCATTCTGGTCTCACTAGATTCGAAACGATGGCATCTGTAGGAACCCTCTGCTCCACACCAGTTGTGATAGCGCATAAGTTTCTTATTTCGACCATCAATAACTTCAATGCGGAGAGCATGATAGACACGCTGAACATTATTCTAAACGAACTGACTACTCTTCTCAGACCTATGGCCTCAAACCCTAACTCGAGCTGCATGATCGCATCTATATCGTTTTTTGGCGCCTGTGGGATTATTTCTTTATATACGGTAGTTGCTAATTCCCCGTATGCCTCTGATATCTTTTCGTAACTTATCATTTTCTGGAGAGTGTCTCTTGTGACCTTTGGGGTTGCTGTAACGATCAAATCGGTAATCTCTACAGGACTAAGATTCCAGTATTTTCCTCTGAGAACTGCAAGAACATTGTAAGAGTCTATGTCCGTAGAGACGACTCTCTTGGTGTCTGGAGATTGGGCTTCTGTAACCATTGCTCTATCTAGTGTGTTATAGAAGACGTGATCCAAGTAAGTATCAAACAATCGCAGATCTCCCTTTTCTTTGTAAGCTGCGGCGGCCTTGGCGGCATCATCTGCAAATTCGCTCCCAGCTAATGCAGACACTGCTTCATCGAGATCCTTGGCTACAAGTGCTTTAACAATAAGGTCCCGCCTACCTACGAGCTCTTCGGCCCGAAGATTAATGCGGGGAAGTAATTCTTCATATGATTTGTTAAGTGCCTTTCCTTTTAGAACCAATTTCAAGTTCCAAGTAATGTACTTTACAAAGTATGCATTCAAGATCCCACCTCCCCCGACAATTTTTACCATTTTTGCGTGCGTGTTTACGAGGTATTCCCTTAGGGCTCCTTCCACCTTTTCCGCAGTGTATGGCTTGGTCAGCTTTGCAAAGGCATCAAGATAAATAGTATTTTTCATCCGAGTTACCAACTCTTCTAAATCTCTGGATTCAGCCAGATTTTGGAGCTCATTCTTTGTGAGCATCCGACCTCGTAATCCATGAGAAAGAACAGTGCCAAAGATTTTGCTCGGCATACTCGCCTTGCTCATGGTTTAGTGTTCTCTACGGCTCGTTTTTTAATTGTATTGATTGCAATTGCCATTCAAGTGTATCTGGTTGAAATGACATAACTTCATATTCTTGCGTAGAGATTAGTTTGAATCCGCGATGGTTCTATCCGGGCCGTTCAAGACTCGGAATCGAGGCAATATCGTCAATCAAAAAGGGACAGTAGAGCCTCTGAAGTTCGTGGAGAAAAAGCAAGAAGGCAAAAATGGGTAGCAAACCCAATCATGCTACCCAGTATCATATTGTTTGTCAAGTGAAGCAAACCCAAAAAAATACCCAATGCGGGTAGCGTTAAAATTAAGGCAATAGCAGTGCTTACCCAAATTGACTTTACCGCCCCTGCAGGTGACCCTGCTTCGTTTAAACGCTGACTACTAAAAATTAGTCTTGAAACCCGTATGTTGCTACTCATGAAATATCTATAAAATGTTTTGTACGATATTAAATTTAAACATTAGTTATATGAAATTTATCGAAATTAGTGAGGGACTAACAAGAAAACTCATATTCGGTTATTCCCCTTAAAAGTTTCGTCTCAACGGCTACGACATAAATGAAATTATCTAATAAGGCTTATCCCTTAGAATGCTGCTTTAGGGAAAGCATATACTGGTTTCGAAACATGGACCAATTTAGACATGTGTTATTCTGACTCAAAGTGATATCATTTGTTCCGCATAGGGGCTACCATTGCGCTGGCTACCTTAAAATTCGCAGCCATTTCGGGGTGTATAATCTTATATAGATTGCAGATGCAACATGAGCGATTCACGAAAATGATAGGATCAAATCCACCGGACACGCCACGAAAGATTAGTCGGATAAATCTGTTTGCAACAAGCACCATCCTCGCTTTAATAATTTCCGTCCCTGCGATATTAATTACACTGATAATGCATTATTTAATCAAGACAAACCTGATCCTAACAGTAGTAGCCGGTTCAGTTGTCTTGTTCATAGCTATGGGATTTAGTATCAAAATATCAAAAAGACTTGTTCGTTATTGAGTCCCATTATTTATCCCGATACTCTATTATCTTAAATAATCTTTACCTCTGATAGGTACCGAGATTATTGACAAATGAAGATGAAACTTTGGATAAACTTGACAAAATTTTCCAACTGCAAAAAGATCTGGCTTCTCTTGTCTCCTCTGAAAGATATCCGCGGACAAAAGAGGATAGGGTTTCTGCGCTTTGCACGGCTATCACTCACGAGGCAATCGAGCTTCAGAGGCTTACGAACTGGAAATGGTGGAAGAATAAAGTAGATTTCGACGAAGACCAGGCGCGAGAGGAACTAATTGATATCTGGCATTTTGTTGTCCAAACGGCGATCGAGCTCGATATTAGCCCGAAGTCTATCTTGGATGAATATTTAAAGAAAAACAGGATTAACAGACAAAGACACCAGGAGGGGTATTAACTTAATATGATGAACAGAACAAAAATGTGCAAGGCCTGACACTTTTAAACCCGATCCATAATTAGTTTTGTATAGTATGGGGACTAATGAAGTACTAACTTGAGGAATCAATGATTCCCTTTTTGACTATATCAAAGTAACTGTCTTTTGATGTTCTTGGATGTAGTAACGTGGCTCTGTACTTGGGCTTGTCAGAGTTCCAAGATTCGAGCTTGGCTCGTATGTGCGTGAAAAGAGAGATAGACATCATCATGAATTCTTGATCTACAAACGATCCGTTTGTCTGAGTATACCTTTGGGTGTTTGTTATGATTACAGCACAATCAAGGGCGATGGCTGTGAGACTCAGGGAATGCAAATGTTTCATAAGAACAAGATGCATCTGGACACCACTATATTCGTTAGAAATAAGAAAGGAGATATTATCTACTATTATCATTCTCGCATTCATAGTTTGAATTCTGTTTATAGCGTAGATTTGATCCGAAGAATTGAAGACCCTTAGATAGGATATCTTGCTAAGTACATTACTCTCTGCCTTGAAGCTAGCTATTTCTTTAATTCTTTCCGGTCTAAAGTTACCTGTTGTGTCAATGAAAATAATTCTTTCACTAGGCAAGATTTCATAAGCACAATTTACACAGAGGGTGAAGCAAATTTGTGACTTTCCAGTCCCACTCTTGCCAAAAAAATCGGTAACTAAACCAGAATGTACACCTCCTCCCAACAAACTATCCAATGACTTCGATCCTGTGCTTACAATCATCATCATCCACATTCTCTACACCATCGAATAAATCCACCGCTGATAATCTCCTCCAAAGGAAGCTTTTTATTGTAGGCGCGGTGTCTTTGAATTTCAGTGAACAATTAATTGTCTTCCCCGACGTCGCAACATCAACCCAAAAGACCTCTCACAACTTTGCAGCGAGGGATTAACAGAAAGGTGGCGGTAAGGCTGAAAAGCGAGGTAGAATATCGGGGTAAAATGAGCAACGTGGATTCGTATATGAACCTAATTTTGATAGACGCTGAAGAGTTTAATGGATCAAATGTTATTGCAAATTATGGCAAAGTCGTGATAAGGGGTAATAACGTGCTCTTTATTAAACTAGAAAAAGAAATTTAGTTCGAGTAGACTAGGGTTTCTACTGATTCGTCCTTTGTATATTGGAAATGGTTCGAAAGCACCTCTTTACGTCTGAGAGCGTCACGGAGGGACATCCTGATAAGATATGCGATCAGATTTCTGATTCAATCTTAGATGAATTTTTAAAATGTGATCCTGATTCAAGAATCGCTGTAGAATCTATGGCTACAACCGGGCTTGTCCTGGTTGCTGGTGAGGTAACATCACGTGGGCGAATAGACATACAACAAACAGTCAGAAATACCATAAGAAACATTGGCTATGACAAATCTGAATACGGATTTGATTGTGACAATTGTTCTGTCTTGGAATCACTACATGAGCAGAGTCCAGATATTTCAATCGGTATAACGCCTAACGGGATTAAAGAACAAGGCGCCGGTGATCAAGGTCTCATGTTCGGCTACGCCACCGATGAAACCCCGGAACTGATGCCTCTACCTATTGCGATGGCTCATAGGCTGTCGATGGCGTTATCAGAGGTTAGAAGAAACAAGAAATTAGACTGGATTAGACCTGATGGCAAATCTCAAGTTTCAGTGGTATACGAGGACTTCAAACCAAAAAGGATCGATACCGTCGTTGTATCTACTCAACACTCACCCGATATCGGACTGGAGCAGATCAGGAGAGAAGTAGTTGAAAATGTTATAAAGCCAGTCACCAGTGATTGGATCGACAATAACACCAAGTTCCTCGTAAATCCGACTGGAAGGTTTGTAATTGGAGGTCCCCCTGCCGACACCGGTCTTACCGGACGAAAGGTCATAGCAGATACATATGGTGGAATGGGTAGACACGGGGGAGGCGCATTTTCAGGAAAAGACCCTTCAAAGGTGGATAGATCTGCGTGTTACATGGCAAGGTATATTGCAAAGAACATTGTGGCATCGGGTTTAGCTACCAAATGTGAGGTGCAACTTGCATATGCGATTGGAGTTGCTGAACCTGTTTCGGTAATGGTAGACACATTTGGTACATCAAAAATCGCAGAAGAAGAAATAGAAGGAAAGATTAAAAATACTTTCGATATGAAACCAGCGGGCATCATTGAATCACTAAACTTGAAGCGACCGATATACAAGAAAACTGCTGCATATGGACATTTCGGTAGAAACGACCCTACTTTTACCTGGGAAAAAACTAATATGAGTTCTTCCTTACTCGGATAATTCTCCGTAGATTTTTTTAATGCGGGTTGAAGGTTAGACATTAGCAAGTTATGTACTACCATAAAACCGAGCCTGAATCATAACTCTTCTCAACAAAAAATCTGAATTTAAAATCCAGAGATCGGATCAGGGTTTATGATAGACCGACCATTAACAGTTTTGACAACTTCAATCCCAAGCTGATTGTTTCTTAACAGGTTTTGTTACGGCCATGTAGATGGGCGAACGAGAATATTCTTTTTTAAAGTTGGGTACAAAACATCTGGAGAGTAAAACCTTCACAATAGATACAAATAGTATGTTCACCGTTCCATTTTATGATTTGTTGCTAGAAGGAAAGGTAGCGCTTGTTACGGGCTCGACACAGGGGATTGGGCTGGCCATTGCGAAAGAATTTGCGGAACATAACGGAGCCACCGTCATAGTGTGTTCTAGAAGCGAGGACAGAGCCAAGAAGGTGGCAGCGCGAATCAACGGTATCACAGACTTTGTTGGTATAGATATTACTAATGACTCGAGTGTCGATAGAATGATGAAAAAGGTTTTAGCTAATCAGAAGCGCATAGATATTCTCATAAATAATGCCGGATTTCCTTTCGAGAGAAATATTTGGTACAGACCGTTTCATGAAATAGAAATTAAGGATCTTCAGGCTATTTTGGAAGTCGACACCATTGGATCTGTCAGGTTAACAAAAGCGGTTGTAAATAGTATGCTCACTAAACAATACGGTGGAGTCATTGTCAACATATCTTCTACTCCTGCAATATCCGGCCACTATGAGGGGGCTCCTTATACATTGGCCAAAGCTGCTGTCATTGCATTGACTAAACATATTGCCAGGGAATACGGCACTGACAAAATTCGCGCATATACTCTTTTGCTAGGAAATATTGCGACTGAAGCTACCTACAGTTCAATGACTGAAGAAGAAAGGCTTAGAGGTGCGCAAGAAGCTTCAATGAAAAGGTGGGGGAAGCCAGAGGAGGTTGCCAAAGTAGCCGCTTGTGTAGCAAGTGATAACTTCTCGTTTGTTACAGGGAATACTATTGTAATTGATGGAGGTGCAGTAATAACTTGATATGGTGTAACATATGACAAATTTGACAAGAGAAAATGAAGGAGCAGGTAAATCGTTTCACGACTGCGTAAATCTAGATGAATTTGATATTGACGCGGCCGAACTAGAGCAAGAACTTTCACAAGATATTGTGGAAAAGAAGAAGAAGGGAATGCTTCGGTCCGGATTTACCACTGGCACCTGTGCGGCAGTCGCAGCCAAAGCAGCTGTATTGACATTGCTTACTGGAAGAGTGGTAAAAACCATCCAAGTCTTCTTGCCCAAGGGCCGCGACGCCAACTTGCCGATAGCATACACACGGATAAATGAAGATTCATCCGTGACCGCATCTGTAATTAAAGATGCAGGGGATGATCCTGACGTCACCCACAATGCAGAAATTTGTTCCACAGCTTTTCGACTACCCTTAAAAGGACAAGTTGTTATCGATGGGGGAGTAGGAGTAGGGAGAGTAACAAAGCCTGGACTCGGACTTAAATTGGGGAATGCCGCGATTAATCCCGTTCCAATGTCTATGATAATGCAAGCGATCAAAGAAGTAGCTTTGGATCATCTTGAATCTCGCGGCATTAAAGTTGTCATCTCCGTACCAAGGGGTGAGGATATCGCATTAAAAACAGATAATCCCAGACTGGGTATCGTTGGTGGAATTTCAATATTGGGCACAACAGGAATTGTTCTGCCATACTCTACTGCTTCTTTCGCAGCGGCCATTAGGCAGAGTCTTGACGTATCAGTAGCGATGGGAACCGATAGGGTCGTATTAACGACCGGCGGGAGAAGTGAAGATTTCTCAAAAACGCTACTAGGTAATACCTTTCCTGATCATGCATATATTCAAATTGGTGATTTTATTGGTTATAGCATAAAACAATGTGTAAATAAGAGAATTCGGAAAGCGATTATTGCGGGGTTTATCGGAAAGCTAACCAAGATGGCAATGGGCGTTAAACAAACTCACGTAAAGGGTTCACATGTCAATATGGAATATATGGCGAAAATTGCTTCTACGTGCTCATCATCTACTGCTCTTACCAGAGATATTAGAGAGGCAAATACCGCAAGACATGTCTCCGAAATTATCGATAGGAACAGGGTGGAGGGATTCTACGACGCTATTTGTAGAGAAGTATATAGTCAATTAAATGATTATTCAAATGGCAGGATCGAATTACAAATAGTCATGTTCGAATTTGATGGAAAGGTCAAGGGATCATATCCACAAAAGCAAAGCTTGATCTAATTATTGCTTTTCAGAATTTATCCCTTGATTGAACTCGACCGTAACTAGTGGAAATTAATATTGTAGAAAAGAATATTTCGGTCTATTTTTCTTTATTCCTTTAAGGGTTAATTTCCATGAATACACATGGTCCTGCAATCGTTGCAATAACAAAACAGGGTATAATAATTGCTAGAAAAATTAAGGAGAATATTGGTGAGGCTGATGTCTATGTTCCAGCCAAATATAGTGACTCCAAAGAGGATATTAACTGGTTTGAGGAACAGACTGGGCAAATTATAGCCTCGTTATTTGAGAGATATGATGCATTGATTTGTATATTCTCACTTGGTGCTGTCATAAGACTCATCACGCCGGTTCTAAGGAATAAGAAAAGCGACCCTGCCGTTGTAGTCATTGATGATAAGGCTAAATTTGTTATTAGTGCATTGTCAGGGCATCTAGGTGGGGCTAATGATTTAGCACGGACGGTATCGTCTTTTCTTCCTAATTCAGAGCCGGTTATCACTACGGCAGCAGACGTAAATGAAACAGTAGCTGTTGATCTGATAGGAAAACAATTCGGATGGCAAATTGAAAACGATCAAAACGTAACAAGAATAAGTGCATATATGGTCAACGAGGAAAAAATAGCTCTCTATCAAGATACCGGGCAGCAAAATTGGTGGACAAATAATTCGCTTCCGAAAAATATTATTAAGGTGGCTGTATTGGAAGATCTAGCAAACCCAGACTATAAGGGTTGTTTGATTATCACAGATAAGCTAATTGCAGACCAAGCCATTTTGCATAAATCCGTTCTTTATAGACCTAAGAGTCTAGTAGTAGGATTGGGCTTACATTGGACAACAAATAGAGATCGGATCGAAAAGGCTATAGAAAATGTATTTGGTAGTCACGGGTTGAGTACGAAGTGTATTCAATCAATTGCGTCAATAAATCGGGGCGCCAAAATAAAGGGATTACTAGAGTACTCGGAACAAGAAAATATACCTATAGAACTTTATGAAAAGGACGTGTTGAACAAAGTTGAGGTACCAAATCCGTCTCAAACTGTACTAAACTACGAGGGAACAGCAAGCGTGTCGGAGGCATCGGCGATTCTAGCTTCGAGAGGAAATTTGATAGTCCCCAAACAAAAATTCCCACCAGATCTCACTGTAGCAATCGCAAGGATTAGATATTAATTCAAATTGAAAAGAGCACTACTAATTATCGATAGAGGAAGCAGAGAGCCAGAAGTAAATCAAGAGCTATCCGAAATATGTTCCCTTCTCAAACTAAAAGGGAATTATGATTATTCTGATTATTGCTTCCTGGAGGTCTTACCTCCATTTATAGAGGAAGGCATAAGAAAATGTGTTCAAAACAAATCAGTATTTATCACAATAATTCCGTACTTCTTATATCCTGGCTTAAAACTAAAGGAAACAGTTAAGCAGAGTGCTATTATTTGCAGAGACCAAAAATTGAGAATTGGTATCGCAAAGCCACTGTGCTACCACTACCTTTTGAGTGAACTAATTTTTGAAAGGGTCACCGAGACCAAGGTAGTGAACAATATCAATCTGAAGGACAAAGAGTGCGATGTTCTTGTGATTGGGCACGGAAGCAGTGATATAAGAGCGAGGGAGGCCTTCATCCATACCGTAAGTAGTCTATGTCAATATTATCGTAGTGTTAGTTTTTGTTTTCTCGAATTAGACGAACCAAGCATTGAAAAGGCGATTACGACAGTCATTTCTAATGGTTCGAAGACAATGTTAATGATGCCATATTTCCTCCATAAAGGCTCTCATATCAAGCATGATGTAATGCAAGAAGTCCGATCGGCTTTGATTAAAAATAAGTTCGAGAATGCGTTTGTCTCGAGACATTTAGGAGTGGATGATAGGCTGATCAAGTTGGTCTTGGAACGCGCTTCAGAGGTAGAAAGGAGATCTGGTCTTAAGCAATAGAAAGGAAAAGAATCAAGAGGAAAGGAGTCAAGCAGAACGCAGAAGATTATCAGAAAAATCGTACAGCATAGAGTCAGAGAGTTTCAGGATTATAGAGAACGAGGTAGGTGAACATTCATACAACAACTTGGAATGGCAGGTAGTTAGAAGGGTTATTCATGCAACAGCGGACTTTGACTTTGCCAGCTCCCAGGGTATACTCTTTGGAAACGATGTATTTGGATCTGCCTTCAATGCAATTAAAAACAAGTGTTCAATCGTGACTGATGTAGAAATGGTTAAAGTAGCATTGAATAAAACTATGCTTTCAAACCTAGGATTGAGAACAGTATGCAATATCGCAAATGAGATTGTTATCAACGAATCAAGAACTCGGAACAAAACTAGATCGGAACTTGCGATGCGATATTCCTCTAGCGAAATGGCTGGTGGCATTGTGGCTATCGGTAACGCACCTACGGCCTTGTATGAGACAATCAAGATGGTTAAAGAAGGAGCCCTGGTTCCCGCACTTATCATCGGTGTTCCTGTGGGGTTTGTATCGGCTGCAGAATCCAAAAAGGAACTTGCGGTGACTAAAATTCCATTTATCACCAACATAGGAAGAAAAGGAGGTAGCGCAGTTGCATCCTCAATTGTGAATGCTATCATGTTGCTCTATCAGCAGAAAATGTTGAATTCCTGAAAGTGTCTCTTGGAAGATTTGATATAATTGTTATGAATTCAATAGACAGGGTTTGTGGGGAGCAATGCATTGTATTTTACGCACAGAATTCGTTTTGAGGTAGATAAGGATCGTCGTGGCAACGGACGGAGTAATATGAATAAAAACTAATAAATGTCTATTCTATACTATATTCTACTGTATTTACAGTATATCTGATGTTTTCCCTTAAATTGAAGCAGAATTATGTCCTTATATCAACCTATTCTGTATTCCTATTACAATTTAGCTGTAAATTGATTTAAATCAAATATGTCTTAAGGTTTATAAGCATAAATCGAGGGGTTTAGTTGCAAAGATATTGGAAGTAGTTCCCAGAATTTCGGTTGATACTAATAGTTTTAAGGAAAATCATTGTTGTTATAAATATTCACCATTTCCAGAGACAGGTAGAAATAAGATCCTAGTAATAGGACTAGGTCAGTTAGGACTCCCAGTTGCTAAATATGTTAAAGGTAGAGGTTTTGATGTTTATGGATATGATATTAGTCCAAAAGCAATTGAACGTGCAGAGAAGACA
>Ga0075421_100005293_pt1 | contig 15576 bp, 13 predicted proteins | sample SoiMetdeltSBSDD5_FD_75292 | JGI IMG/M metagenome (GOLD analysis project Ga0075421, IMG submission 75292) | Bulk soil microbial communities from a Populus tree surrounding site in Tennessee, USA - Soil MetaG P. deltoides SBSDD5 | ecosystem: Environmental > Terrestrial > Soil > Tree plantation...
TTATGGCAGAGATCAAGGCCGCCGCCAAGCGCGGGCGTTAGAATCAGCGGATGGTGATCCCGCGGGCGCTGCGTCTGGCCGCCGCGTCGTGCCTGGCCGCGACCCTCGCCCTGGCGGCGGTCCCTGCCACTCCGCCCCCGGAGCCCGCGGGCGCGCAGGCCCTGGGTCTTCTGCTGCGGCGGCTGATGAACCTCGGCACCGTCCTCTTCATCGATGCGCACCCCGACGACGAGAACAACGCTGTGCTCACGGCCCTCGCGCGCGGGCAGGGCGTGCGCACGGCCTTGCTCACGGCGACGCGCGGCGAAGGCGGCCAGAACCAGATCGGCCCCGAGCTGGGGGAAGCCCTGGGGATCCTGCGATCCGAAGAGCTCGCCTCCATTCACCGGAGGGACGGCGTCGAGCAGTATTTTGCCCGCGCCTACGACTTCGGCCTCTCGTTCAGCGTGGATGAGACATACGCGAACTGGGGCCGCGACGAGATCCTCGCCGACTTCGTCCGCGTGATCCGCGCGGTGCGGCCGGACGTAATCGTCACGATGCCCCGCGACGTCCGCGGCCCCGGACAGCACCACCCCGCGGCCGGGCGCATCGCCGGCATCGCCTTCCATGCCGCTGCCGACGATGTCCTCTTCCCGCCGGAGACGGTGGGTGGACTGGAGCCGTGGCAGGCGCGCCGCCTCTACGAAGGCGGCCTCGGCATGGATGAGCCGGCGGTGGCGGGACAGGGACAGGCCGTGGTCGAGACCGGCACCACCGACGCCCTGCTGGGCATGACGTGGGCCGACTTCGGCCGGGGCGCACGCACACTGCATGGCACCCAGCAGTTTCCCCCGCCGAGCCGTGATCCGCCGACGGCGGTCCGCTACACCGTGATGGAGAGCGAGCCCCCCGTGGAGATGCCGAGCGAGCACGGATTGCTCGATCGCATCAACACCACCTGGTCGAGGCTGATCGCGTTCACCCGCGAAAAGGAGCGTCCCTCCGTGGCGTTGGCGGTACCCGCCATCGAGGCGCACCTGCGCGAGGCGCAAGCCCGCCTCGAGGCAGGCGAGAGCGACAAGGTCCTGGCGTCGCTGCGCGCGGCCCTCGTGCTGGTGCGCCGGCTGCGCGAGGAGGCGCTGGTCGGCGACTGGGGTTCTCGCCCGAAGCTGGAGATCCTCAGCCGCCTCGAGCCCAAGGAGACGGATCTCATGGAGGCGATCGCGCTGGCCCACGCCCTGCGCTTCAGCGCACGGGCCGAGCAGGCCGACCTGGTCGCGGGCCAGGACGTCCGCGTGGTGGGGGCGGTGGCGAATGAGGGCAGCGAGCCGGTGAAGGTGGAGGACGTCGTGCTCCACGCGGCGGCGGGTTGGACGTCCGCGCGCACGGATGGGTCGCCCGGTGCGCTGGCGCCGCAGGAATCGACGTCGATGACCTACCGGGTGCACGTGGATCCCAAGGCCCCTGTCACCCAGTCCCTGGGCCGCAAACATGCGACCCTCGCCCGCTACGAGATGGCGGAAGAAGAGCGCACCGGCCGCGTCTTTGCCCCGGCGCCCCTGCGGGCTCGTCTCTTCTTCTCGTCGGGCGGCGTGCTCGTCAGTCTCGACCGCGACGTCATCGGTGCGGACGGCGACCGGCCGCGCATCGTGAGCGTGGTGCCGGCCTTTGCGCCGCGCTTCCTCGATCCGGCGGCGGTCCTGCCGCTCGGCACCCGGCAGCGCACGGTGGAAGTTCGCGTGCGGCACTTCGGCCGCGGCGCGGCGGGCGCGGCCTGCCGGCTGGAGGCGCCGGCCGGATGGATCGTGGCACCGGCGGAAGCCCCGCTGCACTTCGCCGGCGCGGAGGAGGTCCGAGCGCGCTTCGAGCTGTCGCCGCCCGTGGGGCCGGCCGCGGCCGTCGGCCGTCTGCGCGCCGTGGTCGTTGCGTCGGACGGGCGATTCGACCAAGCCGTCACGGACATCGACTATCCCCACGTCGAGCCGCGCCGGCACCTGCGCGAGGCGCAGATGCTCGTGCGCACGCTGGATGTCCGCCTTCCGCCGGACACGGTGGTCGGCTATGTCTCGGGCGCGGGCGACCGCGTCGGCGAGGCCCTCGAGCAGATCGGGGCGCGCGTCGACCGGCTGTCCGCGGAGGATCTCTCCGGGGATCTGTCGGTTTATCCCACCATCGTCACCGGCGTGCGCGCCTACCGCGTACGCCCCGAGCTCAAGGCGCTTCACCCGCGCCTTCTCCAATACATGAAGGACGGCGGCCATCTCGTAGTGCAGTACAACCAGCTCGACTTCAACGAGCCGACGCCGTTCGCGCCCTATCCCGCCGAGATCACGAGGGACAGGGTCTCGGACGAGACGGCGCCCGTTCAGGTCCTGCGCCCCGCGCATCCCTTGCTCAACCAGCCGAACAAGATCGGTCCCGCGGATTTCGAGGGCTGGGTGCAGGAGCGCGGCCTCCACTTCCTGAAGACCGCCGACCCTCGTTACGAGGAGCTGCTGGCCGCGGAGGATCCCTTCGTCGAGAACCCGGGCCGCAAGCGCGGCATGTGGGTGAGCGCCCAGGTCGGCACGGGGCGCTGGACGTACGTGGGTCTCGGGCTCTGGCGCCAGGTCGAGGCCGGCGTGCCCGGTGCCTATCGCATCCTCGCCAACCTCGTGGGCCAGCCGCGGGCGAAGAAACCATGAACGTCACCGTGCCTCGCATCAACCGCCTCGCCGTCGAGCGCCGCGCGGCCACGCTCACCGCCCGCCGTACCGTCAAGAAGGACTGGCAGGCCGCCTGGCTGCTGCGCGCGGTCACCCTCATGGATCTGACCGCGCTGTCCGGCGACGACACGCCGGGCAACGTGCGCCGTCTGTGTGCGAAGGCGCGCCGCCCGATCGAGCCCGAGCTGCTGGAGAAGCTGGGCATGGCGGAGCGGCCGATCCGCGTCGCCGCCGTCTGCGTCTATCCGAGCCTCGCGCCGGTCGCGCTGGAGGCGCTGCGCGGCTCGGGCATCCCCGTGGCCGCCGTCGCCGGCGGTTTTCCCGCCGGCCAGATCCCCCTCGAGGCCAAGATCGCGGAGATCCGGCAGCTCGTGGAGATGGGCGTCCTCGAGATCGACGCCGTCATCGGCCGCGCTCACGTGCTGCGCCAGGACTGGGACGCGCTGCACGACGAGATCGCCGCCTTCCGCGAGGCGTGCGGGCCCGCGCATCTCAAGGTCATCCTCGCCACCGGCGAGCTGGGGCGCCTGCGCAACGTGGCCATGGCCAGCCGGGTGGCGCTCCAGGCCGGCGCGCACTTCATCAAGACGTCGACGGGCAAGGAGCCGGTGAACGCGACGCTCCCCGTCGGCATCGTGATGGCCCGCGTCCTCCGCGAGTTCCTCCAGGAGACGGGCGAGCGCCGCGGCTTCAAGCCCGCCGGTGGTATTCGTACCGCCAAACAGGCCCTCGACTGGATGATCCTGATGAAGGAGGAGCTGGGTGTAGAGTGGGTGAGGCCGGAGCTGTTCCGACTGGGCGCGTCGGCTCTGCTCACCGACGTCGAACGCCAACTCGAGCACTACGTCACCGGCCGCTACTCGGCCGACAACCGACACCCGATGCCATGAGCGTCTCCGAGATCTTCGACCGACTCGACTACGGACCGGCCCCCGAGGACGCGGCGCCCGCCCACGCGTGGCTCGACGCGCACGGCCGGAAGTTCGGCCACTTCATCGACGGCCAGTTCACCTCTGGGCAGGGCCATTTCGAGACCGTGAACCCGGCGAACGGGAAGGTCCTCGCCCACATCGCGCAGGCCCTGCCCGCCGACGTCGACGCCGCCGTGGCCGCCGCGCGCCGCGCGCTGTCGAGTTGGAGCGCGACGCCGGGCCACGCCCGGGCTCGCGTGTTGTACGCGATCGCGCGGCAGATCCAGAAGAACTCGCGGTTGCTGGCCGTGCTGGAGACCCTGGATAACGGCAAGCCGATCCGCGAGTCGCGCGACGACGATGTGCCGACGTCGGCGCGCCATTTCTATCACCACGCCGGCTGGGCGCAGTTGGCCGAGCGCGAGCTGTCCGGATACGGACCGGTGGGTGTCGTGGGGCAGGTGATCCCCTGGAACTTCCCCTTGTTGATGCTCGCCTGGAAGATCGCGCCCGCCATCGCGATGGGCAACACCGTCGTGCTGAAGCCGGCGGAGCTGACCTCGATCACGGCCCTCGCCTTCGCGGAGCTCTGCGTCGCCGCCGGTGTGCCGCCGGGGGTCATCAATATCGTGACCGGTGACGGCGCCGTCGGCAGCGCGATCGTGCGGCATCCCGGTGTGGACAAGATCGCCTTCACCGGCTCCACCGACGTCGGGCGCGACATCCGCGTGGCCACCGCGGGCAGCGGCAAGAAGCTGTCCCTCGAGCTGGGCGGCAAGAGCCCGTACGTCATCTTCGAGGATGCCGATCTCGACAGCGCCGTCGAGGGCCTCGTCGACGCCATCTTCTACAACCAGGGCCAGGTCTGCTGTGCGGGCTCGCGCCTGCTCGTGCAGGAGTCGGTCGAGGCTCGCGTCCTCGACAAGCTGCGCACGCGGCTCGAGCGGATTCGCGTCGGCGATCCGATGGACAAGGCCGTCGACATGGGGGCGATCGTATCGCTCGACCAGCGCGAGCGGATCGCCAGGCTCGTGAAGCAGGGCAGCGAAGAGGGCGCGACGGTGTGGCAGCCTTCCGCTCCCTGCCCCGACGGGTGTTTCTATCCGCCCACGCTCCTCATCGGCGCCGAGCCGGCGTCCACGGTCGCGCAGGTCGAGATCTTCGGCCCCGTACTGGTGACGATGACGTTCCGCACCCCGGCGGAAGGGATCGCGCTCGCCAACAACACGCGCTACGGCCTTGCCGGCACCGTGTGGACGGAGAGCCTTGGCCTCGCCGTCGACGTCTCGCGGGCGATCAAGGCGGGCACGATCTGGGTGAACTGCACGAACCAGTTCGACGCCGCCAGCGGCTTCGGCGGCTATCGCGAGAGCGGCTTCGGCCGCGAAGGGGGCCGCGAGGGGCTCTTCGAGTACGCCCGACCGCTGCCGCCCGCCGGCGGCCACGCGCCGGACGCGATGCCCGCGAGCCGGCCCGCCCCCGAGCCGCGCGAGGCCAGCCTCGACCGCACGCCGAAGCTTTTCATCGGCGGCAAGCAGGTGCGCCCCGATCAGGGCTACGTCGTTCCCGTCGTCGGCGTCGACGGTGCGTCGATCGGCGAGGTGGGGGACGGGAACCGCAAGGACATCCGCAACGCCGTCGAGGCCGCCCGCGCCGCGTCCGGCTGGGGCACGGCCACCGCGCACCTGCGCGCGCAGATCCTGTACTACATCGCCGAGAACCTCTCCGCCCGCGCGGCGGAGTTCGCGGCGCGCCTCGTGCAGCAAACGGGCGGCGACGGCGCGGCCGAGGTCGAGGCCACGCTGTCACGTCTATTCAGTTATGCGGCGTGGGCCGACAAGTACGACGGCGCCCTGCACGCGGTGCCGCAGAAGGGCTTCACGCTCGCCGTGGTCGAGCCGATCGGCGTCATGGGGCTCGTCTGTCCCGACGAGTCGCCGCTCCTGGCTCTCGTCTCCCTCGTCGGCCCCGCCATTGCGATGGGGAATACCGTCGTGGTCGTTCCGTCCGAACGCCATCCGCTGTCGGCCACCGACCTGTACCAGGTGCTCGAGACCTCCGATGTCCCCGCCGGCGTCGTGAACATCGTCACCGGGCGCCGCGACGTCCTGGCGCCGGTGCTGGCCGCGCACGACGGCGTCGACGCCGTCTGGTACTTCGGCACGGACGCCGGTGCCCGCGTGGTGGAGGAGAAGAGCGCGGGCAACCTCAAGCAGACCTGGACCGACTGGTCGCCCCGCGACTGGCGCGACCCCGCCCATTCCGAAGGCCGCGAGCTCCTGCACCACGCGACGCAGGTCAAGAACATCTGGCTGCCGGGAGAGTAGGCGACCCGCCGTGAGCCTTCGCGCGGACTTCCGGGCGGGCGCGCGGTCGCTCCGGGCGGCGCCGATGACGGCGCTCCTGGTCACGCTCGCGCTGGGCCTCGGTATCGGCGCGACGACGGCCGTGTTCAGCGTCGTGGACGCCGTTCTCTTCCGCGCTCTACCCGTCCCCCAGCCGGAGCGCCTCGTTCGTCTCTCGACGACCACCGAGCGGCGCGGGAGCGATCGCGCCGGTGTCTCGCTTGTGGCGTACCGCGCCCTTCAGGAGCAGATGCGAACGCTCGACGGTCTTGCGCTGTACCGCGAGGGCGTCATGGTGCACCTGGCCACGGGCCGCGATCACGCCGAGGCCGTGCAGGCGACGATCGCCGGCGGGCGCTACTTCGACCTCCTCGGTCTCCGGCCCGCCGCGGGCCGCCTGCTCCATCCAACCGATGACGAGACCCCGGGCGCGCATCCGGTGGTGGTCTTGAGCCACGCGTTCTGGCGGCGCCGTTATGACGGCGCCGCCGACATCGTCGGTCGGCCCGTGCGCATCAACGGCCGCGCGTTCGAGATCGTGGGCGTCGCCCCCGCGGGGTTCGACGGCGTCGGTCGGGAATCTCCGCCCGACGTGTTCCTCAGCCTGTCGATGGCCGCCGACGCCGAGCCGGTGTACCGCGGCCAACTGGGCTTCCTCTCGAGCGCGTTCTTTCAGGCCGTGGGACGGCTCGCGCCGTCGGCAAGCCTGGAGCAGGCGCAGGGCGAGGCCGAGCTCGTGGCCGAGCGCATGGGAGCGGGACATCCGGTCACCTCCGGTCCCGAGGCGGGTGATCCGAGCTGGCGCGTGCCTTGGATGCGCGTCGATCCGGCGAGCCGAATGGCGGCGATGGGCGCGCGTGACTTCGCCTGGATGTTGTGGACCTCGGTGCTGCTCGTCCTGCTGATCGCCGCCGCCGACGCGGTCAGCGTGCTCGCCGCGCGGTCCGACCGCCGGCGCAGGGAGCTGGCCATCCGCATGGCGTTGGGCTCCAGCCGGATGCGGCTCGTTCGCGAGCGCCTGGCCGAGGGCGTATGCCTGGCCGCCGCCGCCGGCCTCGGTGGCCTCGTGTTCGCGATGGCGATCACGCGACTGGTCGTGGCCACCGCCACCGAGGCCTCGCCGCTGCCGCTTCAGGCCGCGGCGGATCTCTTGTCGATGCGCGTGCTCGCGGTCGGCGCGGCCCTCGCCGCATTCGTCGGTGTCGTGGCGAGCGTCATCCCAGCCCTGCGCGCGTCCGCGGCGGATCCGATCACAGCGCTCAAAGGCGATGGCTCGTCTCCGCGACGCGGGCGCGTGCCGGTCCGCAGCGCCCTGGTTGTGATCCAGGTCGCGTTGTCGCTCTCGCTGCTCACGGCCACCGCGCTGCTCGTGCGGTCGTTGCAGGCGGCCGGTGCACGGCACGCCCGATGGGACGGGCGTTCCGTGTATGTCGGGGCGCTCAACCTCGCGCGGGGCGGGTACGACGTGCCGCGGGCGCTCGCGTTTCAAGACGGGCTGCGGCACGACCTCGAACGGATTGCCGGTGTCGAGGCCGTCGCTTTTTCCTCGGGGGTCCCGCCCTTCGGCCGCGGGGGAACGACGGTCACCGTGAATGGACGGCAGCGCCGCATCGCCTTCGAGGCCGTCACCCCCGGCTTCATCCGCGTGGTGCGGTGGCCTCTGGTCCGTGGGCGGGATCTGGGGCCGCACGACACGAACGCGGTGCTCATCGACGCCGCCTCGGCGGAGCAGCTTTGGCCCGGCGAAGAACCCCTGGGCAAGACGATCGCGAACTTCTCGCCGCGACGCGCGTCGCTCGAGGTCGTCGGCGTCGTGCAGCCGGCGTCGCCGCCGACAGACGGACGCGGGCAGATGCTCATCGCACGCTCGGCGTTCTACGGCGCGTTCCCATGGCAGCCGCGAACGATCGTCCTCGTGCGCGCGGAAGGCGATCCGCACCGGGTGATGGCGGCCATGACCGGCGCGGTCGCGCGACGCGACGCCGATCTGCCGCTGCTGGGGCTCCGCTCGCTCGCGGATCAGCTCGCCCTCGACTTCGCCGATACACGCTGGCTGGCCGCGGCCTTCGCGGCCCTGGGGATGGTGGCGCTGATCCTCAGCGCCGCCGGCATCTTCGGCGTCATCGCCTCGGCGGTGGAGGCGCGCCGGCGGGAGATCGGCGTGCGCGTCGCGCTGGGTGCCCTGCCCGCCCAGATCCTCCGTCTCGTGTTCGGCTACAGCACGCGGCTGGTAGCGGCCGGCGCCGTCTTCGGCATCCCCGGCGCCGTCGTCCTTGCCCGCGGCCTGTCGAGCTTCCTCTTCGGCGTGACGCCGCTCGACGGGCTCGCGATGGTGACGGCGCTGACCGTCATGGCCGCGATCGCGCTTGTCGCGGCGGGCGGTCCGGCCCGTCGTGCGCTCGCCGTCGATCCGGCACGCGTCCTGCGGAGTGAGTAACCGCGGCAAACAGGACAAACCTGTCCCCGGATGGGATCCCTCATAGGGTCACGATTGGGGCGGGTTCTTCTTCCGCCCGCCCGGCAGCAAGCTCGCCCGCGTCAGCGCACTGCGCCCGAACTTCTCGGTGACGGTGTCGCGCACGCGATCCGCCGGCCGGGTCTCGTCGGGGAACATGTCGAGCTGATCCCCGGCGGCCAGGCCCGACGCGTAGATCCCCAGCAGCCGCACCTTGCGCCCGCGGTGGATGCCCTCGAACAGCCGCCAGGCCACCTCGAACATCGCGTCGCCGGAATCGGTCGACCGCGGCAGGGTCTCCGCCCGCGTAAAGGTCTCGAAGCCCTCCGTGCGGTACTTGAGGGTGACGGTCCGCGCGCGCACGCCGTGTTGGCGCACCCGCCGCGCGACGGCGTCACACAGACCGAGCAGCGTGCGGCGGAGCCGCTTCACGTCGGCGGTGTCCTCGCCGTACGTGTGCTCCTGGCCCATGCTCTTGGCCTCGCCGTGCTCCGGGTGCACGTCACGATCGTCCTCGCCCCGGGCCAGGCGCGCCATGTCGTCGATACCGTCGCCGAGCTTCTTCCGCAGCCGCTCCTGGTGCGTGACGATGTCTCCGATCGTGCGCACACCCAGGGCGAGGAAGCGCTCCTCCGTCTTGGGGCCCACGCCCCACAGGCGACGCACGGGCAGCGGCGCCAGAAACGCGGCCTCCTCGCCCGGCGGCACGAGGACGAGGCCGTCGGGCTTGCGCATGTCCGACGCGATCTTCGCCACGAGCTTCGACGTCGCCACCCCGACGGAGGCGGTGAGCGCGGTCTTGTCGCGGATGGCCTGCTTGAGCGCCCGCGCCAGTGTCTCCGGCGGCCCGTGCATGCGTCCGCTGCCCGTGACGTCGAGGAACGCCTCGTCGATGGAGATGGGCTCCACGAGGTCCGTGAAGCCGCCGAGGACCGCCATCACCTCGTCGGAGACCTCGGCGTACTTCTTCATGTCGACGGGCACGTAGATGCCGTCGGGGCAGCGCCGATAGGCCTCGGAGATGGGCATGGCGGAGCCGACGCCGAACCGCCGCGCCTCGTACGACGCGGTGGAGACGACGCCGCGCCCGTGGCCGCCTCGTGGATCCGCGCCGACGATGACCGGCTTGCCGCGCAGCTCCGGCCGATCGCGCTGCTCGATGGACGCGTAGAACGCGTCCATGTCGACGTGCAGGATCGCCCTACGCGTTGCCGGCCGACTCCGTGAGGGCGCGCTGGGCGCAGACCGTCGAGCAGAAGTGCTCCTCGTGGCCGCCGATCACCACGCGCACGGAGCGGGTGCGGGGCACGAAGGTCTTGCAGACGCGGTCGCGCACGAGCTCGTCCACCCTCCCGCCGCCGACGGGGGCCACACGCCGCGGCGCGAACAGGTCCACCGCCATCCGCAGTCCCAGGCGCACCAGGAACAGCACGAGCACGACGCGGAACAGCACCGACAGCATCACGAGCATCCTAGCCCTGCGAGCGAAGCCGCTCGATCTGCGTGCGGAGCACCTGGAGCTGCGGATCGTCGGGGTTGCGCTTCAGCAGGTCCTCCCACAGCGCGATCGCCTCCTTCGGCCGCCCGCTCTGGACGAGGGCCACTCCCTTGTTGAAGACGGCCTTCTTGTGGGCGGGATCGATCTTGAGGGCGGTGTCGAAGGCGGAGAGGGCGTCGTCATAACGGGTCAGGCGCACCAGGCACGCCCCCATGTCGACGTGGACGTCGGGGTTCTTCGGCACCAGCGCCAGCGCCTCGCGATACCAGCGGACGGCGTCCTCGCATTTGTCGCTGTCCATATAGAGGTTGCCGAGCTCGACCCGCACCGACGGATTGTCCTTCTCCTTGGCCGCCAGGGAGGTGAGGGCGCGTACCTCGCTGGGGTCGAGGGCGGGCGCCGACTTCGCGGCGGGGCCGGCCGGCGAGGCGCCGCTATGAGCAGTCGCGGCGGGGGCGGTCGCGCTGGCCGGGGGCCGGCTCTCGCGCGCATTCGCCACCATGTAGCCGAGGACGAAGCCGAAGATGAGGCCGGCCACAGAGAAGATCATCGGGTCGCGGGGGGTCGCCATCAGGTCAGGATAGCAGCGGGCATACAATCCGGGAAGGGGGCTGCCCATGATCCAGTTGAAGCGCGTGCTGTTGCCCACCGATTTCTCCGCGAGCGCGCGCCGCGCCTTCGCCTATGCGGCCTCGTTCGCGCGCGAGTACGGCGGCGAGCTGTACCTCCTCCACGTCATCGAGGTCCTGCCCATGGGATATGCCAGCGAGCTCTTTCCGGCCGCGATGACTCAAGTCGTCGACGAGATCTCCAGCTATGCACGCGACGAGCTCCAGAAGCTGGCCGACGAGGCGCTGCGTATGGGGTGTCCCACCGTTCAACAGCGGACAGGGCAGGGCAAGCCCTCGTCCGAGATCGCCCGCGTGGCTCGCGAAGAATCGATCGACATGATCGTCCTCGGCACGCACGGGCACGGCGTCTTGAACCGCGCCCTCTTCGGCTCCACCGCCGACGGCCTGATGCGCAAGGCGCCTTGCCCGGTGCTGGTTTGCCGGCTCTCCGAGCACGAGCCGGCCAAAGAGTAGGCGCTGGCGCGCTCTTTCCGGCGAGCGTATCGTAGACTCGATGGAACCGTTCGAAGAGCGCATGCGCCGAGGCGGCGCGGGGGCGGTTGCGGAAGCGACCGGATTCTTCATGCGGGACGATCCTGTCCACCAGGCCCTCCGAGCCGTTTCACAACGCCTCACCGAGGAGTCCGTAGCCTATGCCGTCGCCGGAGGCATGGCGCTCGTCGTGCACGGCTACGACCGTACGACAGTCGACATCCACGTCTTGGTGACGGCGCAAGGGCTCGAGAAGATCCACGACCGGCTGATCGGGCTCGGCTATCGTCCGGCGTTCGAGGGCAGCCGCAAGCAATTGCGCGACACCGAGCGCGGTGTGCGCGTCGAGTTCCTGGTGGCCGGCGATTTCCCTGGCGACGGGCGGCCCAAGCCCGTCGCGTTTCCCGACCCTGCGTCGTGTGCCATCGAGGTGGGCGGCATTCGATACGTCGACCTGACGACGCTCCTGCAGTTGAAGCTCGCCTCGGGCCTCTCGAGCCCGGGACGTCTGAAGGATCTCGCGGACGTCCAGGAGCTGATCCGCGCTCGCGACCTGCCGCTCGAAATGAGGGATCAGCTCGATCCGTACGTGCGGGACAAGTACACGGAGCTCTGGGAGGGCGCACGCTCGGTCTGAGCGTCAGCTCAGAAGGGACCGAACCACGCCGTCGAGGAACGGACGGTGGAACAGGATCGGCAGCGGTGCCACCAGCCAGAACGCCGTCCACGCGCGTGCGCCAGCCAGCGGCCATTTGAAACGCGCGCGTGCCTGTAGAGTGCGCTCGGCGCCCACCACCACCGCGTGCAGTAGGAAGTAGGCGAGCGGTCCGCCATAACCGCCGCGCGCGGGCACGCTGATCGCCAGCTCGTGCAGCACGCCGGAGAAGACGAACGCCGCCGTGAGGCCGGCACCTGTCCCCAACCAGCGCGAGACCGGCCGATAGACGATGAGCGCGGTCATGTCCGAGAACGCGCGGTTCCAGCGCCGGCTCCAGAACTCGCCGAGGCTGGTGGAGAGCAGCGGGGCGTCGAACGGGGGCGCGACGTCGAAGCCGCGAGCGCGCCAGAAGGCGGCGAGCAGGCGGAAGAATCCGAAATGCAGGACGAGGCTGAAGCCCGGTAACGCGAGGCCGTAGGCGAGGAGCGCGGAGCGCGGAAGCGCCGCACAGGCGGCGACGACGAGGGCGGCCCCCACGGCCAGGGCGCGCACGCCCGGCCACGCGGACAACGGTCGCGTTTCGGCCCGCCGCGCCGCGAAATCGCTCGGGCGCATGCCGGGCCACGCCAGGCTGAAGGCCAGCCAACGCGCCAGCGGCAGCGTGCCGCCGGTCTGCACCTTCCACTCGACGATCACGACGGTCTTCATCCCCGCGAGCAGCGCGCCGATGATCGCGAACATGCGGACGACGGGTGTGGCGTCGACGGTGAGGCGCAGGGCGGCGGCGAGCAGCACGAGCGCCGCCGTCCAGGCCAGGCCGCGGGCAAGGCGCGCGTTCACCCCCGGACGTTCCCGAGGAACGCGAGGACGTAGACGGAGGTCAGATACACGAAAAGGCTGACGAGCGCCGCCTCCGCGAAGCGGTACTTCAGGCCGTGCGGCATGTCGGCGCGGTCGAACACGAGCTGGCAGAAGAGCCGCGCGCCCCAGTACGTGGCGATGAAGCCCGAGACCACCGCCGCCAGCGGGGTGCCGTCCGTGAGCCACTGCGGCCTCGCCAGGGACAAGACGCCGAACGAGAGGTTGAACGTGAAGATGTAGGCGGCGTAGATCCAGAAGATGCGGCGCAGCATCGGCCGCAGCTTCGCGAGCTCCGCCGGCCACCCCAGCATCACCGGGAACGTCGTGCTGGCCAGAGCCAGCCCCACCTGTCCGAGTCCCGCCAGCTGCAGCGCCCGTTCGAGCCACATGACGCCCTCCTGTCGCTCATTACCGGAGCCCCCGGAGGCGGTTACGTTCGCGGTGTGGGCGGGATCACCAGGGGACGCCGGACCAACGCAGGAGCATCGCGCCGACGGTGAAGCCGGCGCCCACCGCCGCCACCACCACCCGATGGCCGCGCTTCAACTGCCCCTTGTCCATGGCCGTCCCCATCGCGAGCGGGATCGTGGCCGCCGTCGTGTTGCCGTACTCGTGGATGTTCACCACGACCTTGTCGTCGGGCAGCCCCATCCGCTCCTGCGCCGAGCGGATGATGCGCAGGTTCGCCTGATGGGCGATGAAGAGATCGACCTGCTCCGAGGTCAGGTGGTTGCGGTCGATGATGAGCTTGCTGACGTCGGCCATCTTGCGCGAGGCGTACTTGAAGACGTGGGCGCCGTCCTGCTTCAGGTAGTGCAGGCCCTTCTCGACTGTCTCTTTCGTGGTGGGCATCGCGCTGCCGCCGGCGGGCATGTGCAGGTAGCAGCCCCCCGAGCCGTCGACCTCGTTGTGGAAGTCGAGGATGCCGGTGTCGTCTTCCGACGGCTCCAGGAGCACGGCGCCGCCGGCGTCGCCGAAGAGGACGCAGGTCGACCGGTCGGTGTAGTCCATGATCGACGACATCACGTCCGACCCGATGACCAGCACCTTCTTGTGGGCGCCGCTCTCGATGAACTGCGCGCCCGTCGTCAGCGCATAGAGGAACCCCGAGCAGGCCGCAGAGACGTCGAAACCCCAGGCGCGGGTGGCCTCGATCTTGTGCTGGACGATGCAGGCGGTGGCGGGGAACATCATGTCGGGCGTGACGGTGGCGACGATGATGAGGTCGACCTCGGAGGCGGGGATGCCGCGCTTGCGCAGGGCATCCTGGGCGGCGGCGGCGGCGAGGGTGCTCGTCGGCGTGCCCTTCTCGACGATGTGCCGCTGCTCGATCCCGGTGCGTGTGCGGATCCATTCGTCCGAGGTGTCGACGATCTTCTCGAGGTCCGCGTTGGTCAGCACGCGCTCCGGGATGCAACGCCCGAGCGCGGTGATGCGGGCCCGCTGCTTCTGCATGGATCTCGTCTCCTAACCCAAACGCCTATTATACGGGGGCTAAGACATACTAGGGCGTGCCTCTGTCCCTGCGTCTAGCGGTACGAAACCTCCTGCGCCAGCGCCGCCGCACGCTCCTCACCGGCTTCGCCCTGGCCATGGGGATCGCCCTCATGGTCCTGGGCCGCGCCTGGACGGCGGCGATGGAGCACGCCGTGGTGGACCCCGCGAAGGACGGGACGCTCGGACACGTGCAGGTTTTCGCCGCGAACGCGGCGGCCGACGAGGGCGGGCAGATCTCGTTCATCATGCCGCACAACAACTACCGCCTGATCCCGGAGCCGCGCCGCGCGATCGAGCGTGTCCTCGCCGCCGAGCCGCGCCTCGAGGCCGGTCTCGCCCGCCTCATGGTGGGGACGCTCCTGTCGTCCGGGGAGACGTCGATGGAGGGGCTTCTCATCGGCATCGATCCCGCGGCGCGCCCTGCCGTGTATCCGGCCCTGGGTCTGGCGAAGGGGCGGCACTTCGAGACCGGCGAGCACGGCGTGCTGCTGAACCGCGGCGTGGCGCGCCGGCTCGGCGCGGACGTCGGCGATACGGTAGTGGCCCTGGGGACGACGGCGGACGGCCGGCTGAACGCGGTCCGCCTGAACGTCACCGGCCTGTGGAGGATCCCCGGTCTCGAGGCTTACGAGTGGGGCGCCTGCTACGCGGACCTCGCCGCCGTGCAAGAGCTCCTCGACGTCGGCGACGCCGCCGGCGTCCTCATCCTGCGGCAGCGGGATCCGCGCGCGGCCGCCGCCCCGATCGCGGCATCCCTGAACCGCCGCTTCGCTTCGTCGCTCGAGGCCCACACGTGGGAGGACCTGGGCGGCCCGTTCATCGGCGGCATGATGCTCACGCGGTTCGTCGCCCACATCATGGACTTCATGATGGCGGCGATCGTGGCCGCGGGCGTGCTGAACACTGCAATGATGTCGGTCTTCGAACGTACAAGAGAAGTGGGGACCATGCGGGCCATCGGGGTGCTGCGCGCCCGGGTGCGCAGCCTGTTCCTGCTCGAATCGCTGATCCTTGGCGTCGGCGGTGCGGTCGTGGGCACCGCCGTCGGGGTCTTGCTCATCCTTGTCTTCGGCCACTACGGGATACCGGCTTTCAGCGAGGCGCAGCGATACTCGTATGGCGGCGACTACCTGTACCCGCAGCTGGCCTGGGCGCACGTGGCGTGGGTGCCGGCGGTGATGACGCTGGTGTGCGTGGCCGCGGGATTCGGGCCGGCCTGGACGGCGGCGCGGATGCGGCCGGTGGAAGCGCTGAGGCACGTTTAGATGAAGATGCGGCGGGTCGCGCGGGCGGTACTGATCGTGACATCCGTGGCATTCGCGGGCCTGAACGCGCTGGCCTACGTCCACGCACGATCGTTCACGTCGTTTGCTCGCGGGGGGCAGCGCACGATGGACCCCGATCGGATGAGCTTCGGTCAGCGGATGCAGGTCCTCGTCACGGGGCCGGTGGTGCCCCGTCCCGCCATCCGCGAGACCCCCGCAAACTTCGATTTGGAGTTCGAGACGCATCGCTTCCGCACCGCCGACGGCCTCCGCCTCGAAGCCTGGCGCCTGCCCCG
>Ga0075421_100005295_pt1 | contig 15575 bp, 7 predicted proteins | sample SoiMetdeltSBSDD5_FD_75292 | JGI IMG/M metagenome (GOLD analysis project Ga0075421, IMG submission 75292) | Bulk soil microbial communities from a Populus tree surrounding site in Tennessee, USA - Soil MetaG P. deltoides SBSDD5 | ecosystem: Environmental > Terrestrial > Soil > Tree plantation...
TCGTCGCCGCCCATCGGCCCGTGCTCGGAGGCCCACAAGCGGCCGGTCACCGGATCGAACGCGAACCCCTGCGGGTTGCGATGGCCGTAGCTCCAGATCGTCTCGATCGCGCCCGGCTTGCCGACGAACGGATTGTCGCGCGGCGCCGTCCCGTCGTCGTTCACACGGTGGATTTTCCCCATCGGCTTCGACAGATCCTGCGCCTCGTCCGGGTGCCCGCGGTCTCCAATCGCGTAGAACAGGTGCCCGCGGCCGTCGAAGACGAACCGCAGGCCGTAGTGGGAGTTCTCCGGGTAGAACAACTCCGGCGGCGCCTTGTAGATCGTCTGCTGCTCGACCCAGGCGTTGTCCTTGATCTTCCCGCGCACGACCGCCGTCATCGAGCTTTCCTTCGGGCCCGCTTCCGAGTACGCGAGATAAATCCAGCCGTTGCGCGCGTAGTCGGGATGCACCTCGACGTCGAACAGGCCGCCGTCCTGACGCACCCAGACCGTGGGGGTGCCTGAGACGGCCGGCAGCAGCTGGCCCTTCTCGACGATCCGCAGCCTGCCCGGCCGCTCGGTCACGAGCATCCGGCCGTCGGGCAGAAACGCAATCCCCCACGGCGTCTCGAGTCCTTTGGCGACGACCTCGAGCCTGACGGTCTGCTTCTCGGACTTGACGATCTGTCCGTCGGGATCGACTTTGAGCGGCGGCTTTCCTTTCTGCGCCGCGGCCTGCTGCCGGATGTAGTAAACGATCTGCCGCAGCTGCGTTTCGTCGAGGATGCCCTTGAAGGGCAGCATCGGCGTTCCCACTACGCCGCCCATCACCACTTTCATGATGCTGGCGTCGTCCGATCCATGCTTCCACTCGTCGTCCACGAGGCTCGCGGCGACGCCGCCCTGCAGCGCCGGACCGTGGCAGCTGGCGCAGTACTGCGCGTAGAGCGCCGCGGGCGGGCTGGGCTTCTGGAAGCCGAGCGCCGCCTCGACGCCGGCGAACATGGCGAGGCCGAGCAGGGCCATGGCTGCGCCACACCTGACCGTGATCGTCATAGCGCGGAGGTTAGCCGCAATACAGCCGCGGATCAAATCTCACGAGCCGCGGATCGGCGCGGATCACTCAGGGCAGACGAGCCGCGGATCGGCGCGGATCACCAGGGCAGACGAGCCGCGGATCGGCGCGGATCACTCAGGGCGCGCGAGCCGCGGATCCGCGCGGATCACCCAGGGCAGACGAGCCGCGGATCGACGCGGATTACAATGCGGCGATGCGCACGCTTGTCGTCGCGGCGGCACTGGGGGCGCTGACAGCGGAAGCCGCTCCGGCCAAGATCTCGGTCACGAGCGCCGCACGACGAGTTCAGCCTGGTGAGGTCGTCGTGCTCACGGTTCGAACAACCCCGCCGGTCGGGGCCCTGACGGCGCGCGCGTTCAACCGGGATTTGGCGCCGTTTCGCGTGGATGCGTCGAGGTGGCGGGTGCTCGTCGGCATCGACCTGGCCGTGAAGCCGGGGAAGCACGAAGTGACCATCGCGGAGAGCGATAGCGCGCCCGTCAAATTCCCCCTCGTCGTGACTGGGCGCGCATTCGGAGTCCGGAAGCTGACCGTCGATCCGGCCTTCGTGACGCCGCCGCCCGAGGCGGCCGAGCGCATCGAGCGGGAAGCGGCGGAGCTCGAGCGGATCTGGGCTGCGTCCTCGGCGTCGAGGCTCTGGGCCGGCCGGTTCGTCCGGCCGGTGCCGCACGCGGCGAACAGCGCCTTCGGGACTCGAAGCGTTTTCAACGGCGAGCCACGGAGCCAGCACTCGGGCGCTGACTTCAGGAGTCCTGCGGGCGCGCCAATCAAAGCGCCCAACGCCGGACGAGTCGTCCTGGCGTCGTCGCGCTACTTTTCAGGGGATACCGTGGTGATCGATCACGGCCTCGGGCTGTTTTCGCTCTTCGCCCACCTGTCCGTCGTCAGCGTGAAGCCGGGCGATCTCGTCAAAGCGGGGGACGTCGTTGGCGAAGTGGGATCCTCGGGCAGGGTGACGGGGCCTCACCTGCACTGGGCGGTCAGGATCAACGGCGCGCGTGTGGATCCGTTGTCGCTGCTGTTTGTGCTTGCGCTACCGTCGAATTAGTCAGAAGCCCCGCGGCCGCACCCAGAAGCTCTCCTGCCACATACCGCCGGGAGCGATGCTCTGCAGCTCCTTGTAGAGACCCTTGTGCGCGAGGTTCATCGCGTTCGTGATCCCCACCATCGGCTCGAAGCAGATGAAGTTGCGATTCTGGGCCGACGCTCCAGGGTTCTGCGTGCCGGCGGGCGCCGGCTTGGGCGCGTAGACGACCATCGCGCGGTAGTTGGGCCCGACGACAACGTCGAGCTGTTGAGCCTTGCCTTTGACCGTCATGACCGCTCGGCCGGATGCGTCGCGGATCAGATCGCCGAACACGTGATCGAGATCGTAGTCCTTCAGCGAGGCCGCTTTCGGATCGGGCATGTACGTCTCGATCGGCTGCGTCTCCCCTGTCGGCACTTTGTTCTGCGCCAGCAGCCACTGGGTTCGCGCCCCAATTGACACGGTCCACTCGTCACGCGGCGAATCGGTCAACTGGAAGTACGGGTGGTAGCCCACTGACACCGGCATCGGCTCGACGCTCAGGTTCTCGATCTTCGTCGCCACCTCCAGCACGCCGTCCTGGAGCGTGTACGTCATGTCAATCGTGTGGGCGAAGGGAAACTGCTTCATCCACATCGGGTTCCGATAGAACTCGAGCCGGCTGGTGAGCCGGGCCGATCGCCCATCCGCCTTGACGTCGACGACCTTCCACTGGTTGTTCGTAGTTAGAAAGCCGTGGATCGGAATCGCGCCGCGGACGTTGCCAAGCTCCATGTCGAACGGGTAGCGCTTGCCGTTGGCGTAGAACGCCTGCTCGTCGAGGCGGTTGGCCCAGGGGCCCATGAACGGGATGCCCTGCATCGCCGGTTTGGCCTTGAACTCCTCGACCGACGCGAACGGCCAGCGGAGGATGTTGTGCCCCTTCACCTTCATCTCGAAGGCGATGTTGCCAACCGACGGCACGATGGAGACGGTCGTCTGGTGCCTGGTGTCCTGAAGCTCGACGACGTCGCCGCGCTGACGCGCGGTGTACTGCTGCGCCAGGGCAGGGGCGGCATGCGCGAATGCGAGAACGGCGGCCAAAAGGAGACGGGCGCGAGCTCTGGAAGTCATCGGCCTAGAACCTCGGAATCTCTATCTTCTTCCCACCCTCGAGCGCCGACTGGTGCGCGCAGATTCCCACCATCGTCCAGTTCACCGACGTTGCGGCATCGGGCATTGCCGGCTGCCGTCCGGTGCAGGCCATCAGGAAGTTGTGAACGAGGTGCGGATGGGAGCCGCCATGGCCGCCGCCTTGAAGAAACGACAGGTGGTCGGCATCCTGAATCGCGGCAGGCTGCGTGAACCGGCGGATTGGCTCGGGTAACAGGTGCGCGTAATCGGGAACCTTGACGCGCTTCGGGATGTCCGGCTCGCCGAGCGGCTTTTCCGCCGTGCTCTTGGTGTGGATCACCGGTTCTTCGTTCTCGACCTGCTGCCACTCGAACGATTTCTTCGAGCCGTAGACGTCGAAACTCTCGCGGTATTGACGAGCGGTGTCGAAGAGGCTGCGCGTCACCTCGGCGCAGACATCCGAGTCGCGCAGCTTGAACGTCGCGGTCTCGATCGCGAACGGGCTGCCGTATTTCGGAATCAGCTTCTCGTCGATGCGTCCGGAGCCATGGCAGACGACGTGCTCGGCGTGCTTGCCGAGGATCGCCAGACACGGGCTGACGCAGTGAGTGGCGTAGTGCATGGGAGGGAATCCCTCCCAGTATCCAGGCCACCCGTCCATATCTTGCTGATGGCTGCCGCGCAGGAACTGAATGCGTCCCAGCTCCCCCTTGTCGTACAGCTCCTTGGCGAACAGGTACTCGCGGCTGTACACGACGGTTTCCATCATCATGTAGACGGTGCCGCTCTTGCGCTGCGCCTCGACGATCTGACGGCACTCATCGATCGACGTCGCCGCCGGCACCGTGCTGGCGACGTGCTTCCCTGCTTTCAGCGCTGCGATCGACTGGGGCGCATGATCCGCGATCGGCGAGTTGATGTGGACGGCGTCGACGTTCGGATCCTTCAGCAGCGCGTCGTAGTCGGTGTACCTCGCCTTCACGCCGAACCGATCGCCGCACGCGTCCAGCTCTTTCCGATCGCGGCGGCAGATCGCGTACATCTCTGCGTTCGGGTGCCGTTGGTAAATCGGAATGAACTCGGCGCCGAACCCAAGGCCGACGATCGCTACCCGGATCTTCCCGTCACTGCGTGTCATCGGAGACCTGCCCCTCCGCGGCCGCCGCGGCCGGCCGGCGCGACGACGCGAAGTACGCCGTTCATCAGTCGCCAGTGGCCGGGGAACGTGCAGACGTACGGATACTGGCCCTGCTCGGCGGGAGCCCGGAACTGGAACGTCAACGTCTGGCCGGGATCGACGAGCTTCGTCGAAAAGAGCACCTGTGGAATCTCCGGTACGTATTGCTGCGCGAGCGCGTTGGGCGATTGCGCGAGCCGATCGGCGGCCACGCCGATCGCGTCGAGCGACCCTGACGCCCCGAGCAGGAAGTTGTGCTGCATCTGATCCGAGTTCACGAAGACGATCTCCACGAGCTGGCCGGGCGCCGCCGTCAGCTCGTCGAGATCGAACTTCAACTGTCCCGGCAGCACGCCGAGACGGAGGATGACGTCCGGCGCCTGCGCCGCCGGAGGCGGCAGCGCGCCGCTGGCGGCGCCGCCGCTGTCGGTGAACGCGACGTGCGCGGCGAGCTCACCGGGACGGGTGTAGAGCGCGCCCGCGTTCGTCTGCCGCTCGACGCGATACTTCCACGTCCCGGCCAGCGGCACCCTGGTCTCTCCCGCCTGGACGAACATCGAATCGGGCGTGCCCAGGAATCCGCCGTCGCCGCGATTGTTCTGAATCCGCACGGTGATCGTGTTGCGGCCCGCCCGCAGCGTGCCGGCGGGGAGATCGTAAGTCGGCGGGACGAAGCCACGGCCGGTTCCGGCCGCTGCGCCGCGCCCGCCGCCCGGTTGCGGCGTGACCGACAGCCCGTTGATCCACACCTCGGACGAGCTGCTCACCCGGCCGAGCGTCAGGCCGGATGGCGCCGCCCCCTGCGGCCACTCGAGCGTGCGAGTGAACCAGACGACGCCGTCGAAGTCGGGAAGGCCGCGCGATTCCCAGTTGCCAGGCACCTGCATGTCCTGCCAGGCGCTGAGGTCCTGCGCGGAGGGCATGCGCCAGTCAGGCTTGGTGGCGCCGAGCCGGAGCGGCACCGGCAGCTCGGTGAACGGCAGCGCGGCGGGGTCTGCACGGTAGGACGTGAGAAACGGCCCCTTGTGACGCGTGGCGGCGATGTAGAACGCCCGGCTCAGCCAGCGATCGCCGTAATTCTCCGGTTTCTGACTTTCTTTGTAGAGCGCGCTGCCGATCTCCGCCGCCGCGGGCATATCGGCGAGCGCGAGCGTGGCGGCGAGCCGGGTATGAAGATCGGGATCCTGCAGCAGCGGAAGGATCGCGGCCGCTTCGGCGGCGCCTTTCGGCAGCACCATCGCTGCGGCCTTGCGCACGCCGGCAGCGGGATGCTTCAGCGCCTGCACCGCCGCGCGATACGCATCGGTGCCCGTGCTCTCGAGCTCGCCGAGCCCTTTCAGCGTCCACAGCGCATGAAACGCGCCGCCGTTGATGCCGACCGCATCGACCGACGGGTTGCGCACGAGCGACAGCAGCGAAGAGACGACGTCCTTCTGGCCGCGCTCGACGAGCAGGCGCTGCGCGGTCAGCCGCCAGAACATGTTGTCGGACGCGAGCGCGTCGACCAGCCCTCTGGAATCCGAGCGCGACAGCGATCGCGGCTTCGACGCGGGCGCGCCCTTGTACGACACGCGGTAGATGCGGCCGCGCTGCCGATCGCGCAGCGATGTCTCGAACGCGTTGCCGGGTCCATTGCTGAATCCCGGCGGCGTCGGGTTGTGCTGGGTGATGAAGTTGTACCAGTCTGACACCCAGACGGCGCCGTCCGGACCAGCCTGCGCCTGCACGGGGGCGATCCATTCCTCCGCTCCGGCGAACAGGTTCCACGCGTCGCGCGTGACGAAGCCGGCTCCCTGCTTCTCGAGAATGCCCTGCCCGACGAGGTGGGCCGTCGGTTCGGTGATGAACGCGATCCGGTTCCAGTACTCCTTCGGAAACGCGCGCGCGGTGTAGACATGATGGCCGGCCGCGGCGGTATATCCGCCGTGGACGTCGACCTGCCGGATGTACGGCGTCAACGGATGGACGGCATAGAACGCTGCGGTGCTCTGGTAGCCGGGACCTCCGGCGCGGCCGGCCGGCAGACCCTGGAGATTCTCGAAGTACCGGTTCGGGATCGCCGCGTAGAAGCTCGGCTCGTTGTTCGCGGTCGAACCGAAGACGTCGAACGTCTCGGTGAATCCGAGGCCCCACGTGTTGTTGGTCGAAGCCGTGACGAACTCGAAGTCGCTGCCGTCGGGCCTGAAGCGGAACAGCCCCTGGCTGAACTGCATCGGCTTGCCGTTCATCTGGCCTTTGAACCCGGAGTAGCCGACCGAGCCCCAGATGTAGTTATCCGGCCCGTACTGAAGGTTCGACGGGCCGGCGTGGGTGTCGCCGATCCCCCAGCCGGTGCTCAACACGTCGCGCACGTCCGCCTTGTCGTCGCCGTTGGTGTCCTTCAGAAACAGGATGTGCGGCGCCTGCGACACGACCACCCCGCCGTTGGCGAACGTGAGGCTCGTCGGGATGTTGAGGCGATCCGCGAACACGGTGAACTTGTCCGCGCGGCCGTCGCCGTTGGTGTCCTCCAGAATCTTGATGCGGTCGTCCCCCGGCTGGCCGTTGAGGATCTTGTTGGGGTAATCGACGGTCTCGATCAGCCACATCCGTCCGCGCTCGTCGAAATTGAACGCGATCGGCTTGACGATGTCCGGCTCGCTGGCAAAGAGCGTGACGGCGAACTCCGCCGGCGTCTGGATGAACTTCATCGACTCCTGGACGCTCAGCGGCAGCTGATACCGCGGCGCCGGATCGCGGGCCTCGTAGTTCGGCACCGGCAGCCCTTCGACGTACACCGGCTCGGGCAAGCCCAGTTGTTTCCACGCGGCGCGCACCGGCTCGTCGACGGCGGCGACGATCTGCTTCTCGATCGCCGCGGCCGCAGCCGCGGAACCCAGGCTGCCACCGGTGGAATCCGCCGCCGCGAAAATCACCCGGCCCTTCTCCGCGAACGGCCGCACGGCGCGATCCACCTCCGGAGCAGCGTCCTTCTGCGTCCCGAGGAGCAGCACGGCGTCGTAGTGCGCCATCCGGTCGGCCGTCGCCGCCTCCGGTGCCGTACTCACGGTCAGCTGGATGCCGCGGCGCGCGAGCGCCGAGGCCAAAGCCGTGAGCTCGGCCGCCGCGGACGGATTGCCGAGGAACAGCACTTTGATCGCCCTCCCGGACGAGGCGGGAGACCCGGCGCCCGGCGCGCGCGTTTGCGCCCGCGGCGCCATGCCGACGACTGTGAGCGTCGCCGCAGCCACTCCAGTGCACACGACCGCCGTCAAGCGGCGCGGCGAGACGGTGTTCCAGCGCATCACCGGGAATCCTCCCTCCGAGTGGGAACGAGTGTCGAGGCCTGGCTGAGAGCCTTGGCGCTCTCGATCAGCTCGAGGTTGCGTTCGTACGAGAGCTCGGCGCTCCGGTCGGGCGGGTAACGGTGCTCCGCGTACACCGGATACGCCTCCGTGCGCAGGTGCGACAGCATGTCATGGCCGCGGCGCGTCGCGCGCTCGTGCCGCAGCGCCTCGATGTCGATCGCCGCAACCACTATGCGCTCCCCCGGACCCGGCGATGCGTCCGCCAGCATCCGTCCGTCGAAGTCGACGATCTGGCTCCCGCCCGGCCAGGAGTACGGCGGGTAGTGCCGCAGGCTCGCCCCCTGATTCGAGGCGACGACGTAGGCACAGTTCTCGAGGGCGCGGCAGCGGTTGACGATCGACCACCAGTTCATCGGCTCGGTGGCGCCCCACGGATCCATGTAGGCCGAGACACGCACGAGCACCTCCGCGCCGTTCGCCGTGAGCTGCCGGATCGCCTCCGGAAACAGCCAGTCATAGCAGATCGCACAGCCGATCCGGCCGATTGGCGTGTCGGCGACGGGAAAGAGCGGCGCGTCGTAGCCCTCGAGGTCGTGCGGGCTCGAGTGCACCTCGTACGGGATCCAGGGGTTCACCTTGCGGTACTTATAAAGGATGCCTTCCGGGCCGATGAGACAGGTCGTATTGAACACCACCCCCGGCCATCTCGGGTCGGCCTCGATCATCGTCCCGCTCTGAATGTAGACGTTGTGCTCGACCGCCTTGCGGTGGAGCCGATCGGTATGCTCGTTGGGGATCGGCACGGCCAGCCGGTCGCGAAGCTCGGCGACGGTCGGGAACACCGGCGCCGCGTGGGCGAACTCCGGAAATACGATCAGCCGTACCGGCAGGAAGGGCGCGCTGCCGGCCACCGCGGCGTCGATCATCGCCAGCATGCGATCGGTGTTGCCGCGCATGTCCCGCCGGTCGAGCGGGTTGGGCAGGTCGGTCTGGCACGCGGCGGCTGAATAGCGGATCACTGCAACTCCCAAACGGGGTCAGATCTTGTTTCTTGCACGTTTGTCCTCTAAACGGAGGACAAACGTGCAAGAAACAAGATCTGACCCCTACCTCAAAGCCGCGTCTATCGACGGCAGCCCTCTGCGCACGACCCTGGTGTTGTACCGCTCGTGATATTCGCGGTGCAACCGGGTGCGCGGGTAGTGCTCGCCGGCGCCGTAAGGATAGCCGCTCATCGCCGCGAACGGGAGGGGGGCCACGAGGTCGGGCTCGGCCGACCGCGGGTTCATCTCCTTGCTCCAGCCGTGGGCATAGAGCAGGAACGTGCGCGCCCAGCCGGACGGCAGCGCCGGCAGCGCACGCTCGTCGAATCCAACCGCGAGCTCGTCGCCGGGGCGTGAGATGACGTACAAGTCATCGGCGTCACGCAGCAGAGGTCTGACGTCCCCCTCTCGCGTGTACCGGCCGGCCAACACCATCCACGGGCTCCGCGCGGAGACGCGGGCGTAGTCGTAGCCGTAGGGCTCGCGGCCATCCGGGGATTCCTCGGCCGAGAACCCGCGCCATCGCAGCTCCGCCGCGGCCGGGTCGAGCCGCGTGATCGTCGTGGGAAACGCGCCCCCGGACGAGTCCACCAGGATCCGATCCCAGTAGATCCGCATGTTGGTGGAAATCCGCACCTCGCGTGACGCCGACAGCCACTTGCCGCGCATGGGGACGACGATGGTCTGCGGCCGGCCGACCGGGAAGCCGATCTCGCTAATCACGGTCCGCCAGGCGCCATGGAGGTCCTTCACCTGCACCGACGGCGGCGCCATCGCCGCGCCCTGCTGCGACGCGGCGACGTTGTCGTTCGAGAACGCGTAGTCGGTCCAGCCGGTCAGCAGCAAGACATCATCAGTGCTCGCGGGGCCCCACCCCCGCTCGCTCTCGCTCGGCGGCCGGCCTCTGGCCGGCTCCCCTCCGGCGCCTCGCTCGGGCCGCAGGCGCTTCGTGATGCTGGACGGGTGCGTGCCGAGATCGATCGTCAGCGAGTGCGGCTCGGCGTAGCCGCGAATGCCAAGCAGCCCGAAGTCGTCCGGATAGCGGCGATCCAGCGACGCGATCCGCGACAGCACGTCGTGCCCATGCTCGTCGTACGCGCGCAGCGGCGGGCGCGCGTCACGGGTCGCGGTGAGCGCCAGCGGCGGACGCGGCGGCGATCTGAGCCCTTCGTTGGGGAACACCTCGACGCCCGCCGGGTGATCGACGGCAACGAGCTGGAGCCGATCGACGAACAGCGCCTCCTCGAGCTCGTTCGTCACGCGCAGCTCGTAGCGGCCGTTCCGCGCCTTGAGCTGATTTCCGCCGATGCGCACGTATTCGTCGGGATCCGGCGTGTTCCACGCGCCCGGCGCGATCCACGCCCCCATCTCACTGCCGCCCATGAAGTCGGTCACGAACTCGAACCGTTCGCCGTTCCAGGTGAAGAGGTAAGGACAAGACGACGGCTTACGATCGAGCTCGGTGACGCTCATCACTCCGGCTTTCAACGGCGTGGACGAAGAGGCCGCTTCGGCCTGCAGGATCCCCGAGGGCCACAGCACACGAACGACGTCGACCTCTTTGCGTTCACCAAGCCCGAACAGGATGTCCGCCGGCGCGGCGGCCGGCGTCGACGAGAACGTCTCGAGCTGCTGGCGCAGGCTGCCGGCGCGCATCTCGATCCTCGCGCCGATCCCGCTGCGGTTGCTGACCCGCGCGGTGAGCCGCACTCGAATCGAGGCGCTGCGGCTGCCGCCGTTGTTCCGCCAGGCCCGCAGATCGCCATCGGCGAGCCGGAGCACCGCATCGGTATCGCCGTCGCCATCCAGATCGCCGAGGGCGAGGCCGGCGGGCTGACGGTCTGCCGGGAACGATGGCAGCCGCGCCGCGTCCGAGACGTCGGACCACTTCGAGCTGCCGGCGTTGCGGAACAGCCGGGCGCGGCCGGCGGCAATCGTCAGCAGATCGAGCAGGCCGTCGTTGTCGTAGTCCACGAACTGCGCCGCCACCGCGCCGCGCGTGCCATCCGGCGCCGCGGTGATTTGAAATCGCGTCTGGCCGTCGCTCGCGGCGATCAGCCCGGGTTGATCCGCCCTGCCGAAGAAGAAGTCCGTGAACCCGTCCTTGTTGAAGTCGCCGGGCGCCAGCGAGGAGTATTCGCCCGCGCCCGGCAGCCCGGCTGGCTCGGCCGCGTTGCGAAACGATCCGTCCCGCATGTTGCGGTACAGAAGCGGGGGGCGTCCCGCCGCGGCGATCAGGATGTCGATGTCCCGCCGGTTGTCGTAGTCGGTGGCGATGGCGGCGACGGCGCGAACCGGGGCGCTGATCCCGGCCTGCACCGCGATGTCGGCGAACGTGCCGTTCCCGTTGTTGCGGAGCAATTGCGTCGGTTCCCCGGCGATCAGGAGATCGAGATCGCCGTCGTGATCGAAGTCGGCAAAGACCGCGGTCGAGCCATTTCGCGCCGCCGCAGCGAGGATGGCCTTGCGGGTGACGTCCTCGAACACCCCGGCGGCAGTTTGCCGGAGCAGCGCGTGCCCGCCGGCGCGGAGCACGAACAGATCGAGCCGGCCGTCGTTGTCGTAGTCGCCGGCGATCGCGCCGGTGCGCACGCCTTCGCCGGTCGCGGCGAGGCCGGCGCGTGCGGTGTCGTCGCAAAACACCCCGCGCGCGTTGCGCAGGAAGCGCTGGCCGGCGCCACTCACCTCGAGCAGGTCGAGATCCCCGTCGCCGTCGGCGTCGAACAGGGTCACGCCGCCGGCGCCGCCCGAGGCCGGCCGCGTCGCCGGAAGCATGTCCGCGGTCGCGTCGGAGAACGTCACGTCGGGAGCCGCAGCGCTCACCAGTTCCGGCTCGGCCCCGGTGGACGCGATCGCTTCCGCGTACTTCCCTTGCGCGAGGTAGGTCTGGGAATAGGTGATGCCGTATGCGCTGTCGCGGAGCGCCTCGAACTCCTGCATCGCCTTGCGGCCCTCTTCGGCCTTGCCCGAGCGCATCAGCCCAAGCGCAATGCTGTACGCGGCGGTCACGTTGAACGGCTCGGCGGCCAGCGCTTCGCGAAACAGCAGCAGGGCGCGATCGTACTGGCGCTGCTGGAGGGCAATCTGTCCCAGGTTCACCTTGGCGCCGGCGTCCGCCGGATCGATCTTGAGCACGCGCTCGAATGCCGCGACGGCCTCATCGAGGTTGTCCTCCGCCCTGGCAATCAGGCCGGCGACGTAGTGTGCCTGAGGAACCGCCGGCAGGCGGCCGGCGGCGGCGCGCGCCTCGGCCGCGGCGGGCTTGCCGCCGTAAAAGAGCGCAATCGCCAGGTTCAGCCGGGCGACGTCCAGCCCGGGATGGCGCGTGAGGGCGTCGCGGAACGACTGCGCCGCCCCCTCGTAGTCGAATTGTTCGAGGAGCGCGACACCGACGTTGTTGGCGCGGTACGCGCGCTCGCGGTCCGCGCTGACCGGCGCTTGATCATAGAGACGGCTCGAAACGACACCGATGACCGCAACGACGGCGAGGACGGCAAGCCGCACGGTCATTTACCGGCTCCCGGCGCCGACGGCCACGCTCCGCACGATCCCTTTACCTTCCTGGATGGTGACCGCCTGATTCGCCGGCACCGGCGGCAGCTTTTCGCTCTTGCCGGTAGGCCACGTCACCTCGATGCCGGCGACCTTCGCCGTCTGTCCGAGGCCGAACGTCAGCGGCAGCTCGCTTTGGGAGAGGTAGCTGGAACCGGTCTTCACCATCGACCATCTGGCAGGGCCTCCCTCGACCGTCACGCGCACTTTCGCGCCGATGCCGTCGCGGTTGGTCTGCGTGCCGATCGTCGTGACCCGCAGCATGCGGTTGACGCCGCCGTCGTTCCGCAGCAAGCGCGCCGGCCCGTTGTTGGTGGTGATGAGCAGATCGAGGTCGCCGTCGTTGTCGTAGTCCGCGTAGGCGGCGCCGCGGGCCACCGCGCGCTGCTGGAATGCCGGTCCGACGCCGGAGGAGGCCACCTCGAACTTCTTCTTGCCGGCGTTGCGGAAGAGATGCGGCGCTTGAGCGTAGGTCACGTTGCGCTGCACCGCGCCGATGTCGTCGGCGACGTGGCCGTTCGCGGCGAAGATGTCGGGCAGGCCGTCGAGGTCGTAGTCAAAGAAGAAGCACGCAAACGTCAACGTCAGCAGCGACGCCTTCCCCACCGTCGACGTCGGCGCCTCGTCTATGAAGAGGCCGTTGCCCTCGTTGGCGTAGAGCGACATCATCTCGTTCGAGAAGTTGCCGATGATGAGGCTCTGGCGCCCCGAGCCGTCGTAGTCAGCCGCATCCACGCCCATGCCCGCGCGGGCGACGCCAGCCTCGTTGAACGCCACCCCCGCGCTCAAGCCGACGTCGGCGAAGGTGCCATCCCCCTTGTTGCGGTACAGCCGGTTCGGCTGAGTGTCGTTCGCGGCGAACACGTCGAGCATTCCGTCGTTGTCGTAGTCGATTGCCGCGAGCCCGAGCATCTTGTTCGAGGCGTCGAACAGGCCGGCCTTCCGCGTGACGTTCTCGAAGGTGCCATCCCCTTTGTTGCGATAGAGCGTCGGGCTCTGCCCCTTGTACGACTCCGGGGTACAGTACGACTTGGTCCGCCCGTCGAGCGTGCAGTACAAGTCCTGCGCCGGCGACCACTCCACGTAGTTTGCCACGAACAGATCGAGGCGGCCGTCGCGGTCGTAGTCGAACCAGAGCGCGCTGGTCGAAAACCCGGGATCGCCGACACCGGCCTTCGCGGTCACGTCCTCGAACTTGCCGCCGCCGGTGTTGCGGAACAACCGGTTCGGGCCGAGCGCCGTCATGTAGACGTCGACGTCGCCGTCGTTGTCGAAGTCCGCCGCCGAGACGCCCATCCCGTACATCTCGACGCCAAGGCCGGAGGCGCGGGTGACGTCGGTAAACGTGCCGTTGCGGTTGTTGCGATAGAGCGCCGGGACCGACGCCGCTGCGCGCGCCCCGCTCGCCGGCCAGTTGGTGGATTGCGCGAACAGCACGTCCTGCCAGCCGTCGTTGTCCACGTCGAGGAACGCGCACCCCGACCCCATCGTCTCCGGCAGAAACTTTTTACCCACGGCGCCGCTGTTGTGTTTGAAGCGGATGCCGGCAGCGGCGGTCACGTCGGTGAAGACGCGATTGTTCGCCGCGGGGGCCGCGTACGCCAGAAGGGCGAGAACGAGGACTCCTGCTGCGCGCTTCACTGCTGGCCACCCGTCGCACGCACGTGCTCGTGGATCTGCTGGCGTTCGTTGTTGTCGTGCGGGTTGAGTTGACGGTACGGCCCGGTAATCGACTGCGACGACTCGTCTGCCTTGAACCGCTCGTACAGCACGCGCTCGCGCGCCGCGGAGGCGGCATCGCCGAGCCCCTGATACGCCAGCATGAGGTTGTAGTGCGCCTGCAGATCCTCGGGGTCGATCGCCAGCACTTTCGTGAGGGCGTCCACCGATTCCCGGAACTGCCGCTTCAGGAACAGCACGCGCCCAAGCTGGTTGAGCACGACGCGGTCGCGCGGGTACTTGTCCGATGCCTTCCGGAGATGCGCCACCGCCTCATCGTACCTCCCCTGCGTCTTGAGCGTCGTCCCGAGGAAGAAATGCGTCTTCGCGAGCTCGGGGTCGATCTCGAGCGCCTTCCGCAGCACCGCTTCCGCCGCCGCCGTGTTGCCTTCCTGGGTCCGCGCGCGTCCGACGTTCACCCAGCCGTCCGCGTAACCCGGGTCCATTTCCGTGACCTTCAGGAAGACCGCTTCGGCGTTCTTGATGTCCCCCTGCAGCAGCAGGCCGATGCCGTAGTCGTTCCAGCGCTCGCGCACTGACTTGTCGGTGTAGGCCTGCACGGCAGGGACGGCGGTTCCCGCCGGCGCGACGGAAAGAACCGCCTGCGCCTGCGCCATGACGGTGATGGGGATGTCGGGGATCGCCTTGATCTCGCCGGAGACCCTCGACGTGTCCCCCTTGAAGATCCATCGGCCGTCGTCGTGTGCCGGCGAGAGGGCGTAGGGGCCCTGCGCAGGGTCGCGGATGCCGGCGAAGGCCCACTGGGTGTTCCACCAGGCGAACTTGCGGTAGTTGAGTCTGGCCTTCACGGTGATGCGATCCCCGGCATCCTCCGGGATGCGGAGCCGATAGTGGACCGTGTCAGCCGCGCCCGGCGGGATCAGGCGGACGTACGCCAGCGAGCGCGCCGCCCAGGCGTTCCGCTTGTTGATCGGGTTGCCGTGCTCGTCGAGCAGCAGGCTGCGATAGAAGTGCGCGCCGGGCTCGACGCGCCCCTTGCCGCCGGCTTCGACCTCGCCGCTGTGCAGCAGCTTGCGGCCCTTGTCATCCGTCACCTCGAGCTCGACCCAGACGTCGAACGCGTCCACCGTGCCGCCCGGGAAGAAGTGGCCGACCTTGCGGGTACGGAGCACGACCTCCAGCCGCACTGATTCGCCGCGCCGGACGACGGCGTTGACCTTGTCGAGCGGCGCGACGACCTCGTTCGGGGTGGCGAGAAACGCCCGCGTTGCGCCGAAGTTCATCGACTCTTCACCGACCGCAAACGTGCTGGCCAGCTGCTGCTCGGCCGCCGCGTCCCGCTTCGCCGTCGCCGGCGGCGCCGCCGCCGTGCGCACCAGGCCGAAGACATCCATCGTCACCTGGCCGTCACGGAGGAAGTCCTGAACGGCTTTGAGCTGCACCGGATCCTTGTTGACGAACGGCAGGGCGGTGTTCGCCGCGGCGAACCGGTGCGACTTGATCTTGCCGTTCTTCGCCGCCGGATCGTTCGACGGCACCAGCGGCATGTGGCAGTCGGCGCACTTTTGAGGCTTCGCCGGGTAGTAGAACGACCGCGCACCCTGGCCGGACACGCCGGAGGCCTGCCAGTTGTCGTA
>Ga0075421_100005299_pt1 | contig 15570 bp, 18 predicted proteins | sample SoiMetdeltSBSDD5_FD_75292 | JGI IMG/M metagenome (GOLD analysis project Ga0075421, IMG submission 75292) | Bulk soil microbial communities from a Populus tree surrounding site in Tennessee, USA - Soil MetaG P. deltoides SBSDD5 | ecosystem: Environmental > Terrestrial > Soil > Tree plantation...
CATTACCTTCCTTTCCCTGGAAGTCGCAGGCAAGCGAGTGGAGTTCCTCAAGCAGGCGCTCCCTCGCTTGCGCACGCTCGTTGCGTTGTCGAATACCGACCACCCCGGGGAGAAGTCAGAGCTGCATGCCACTGAAGCGGCCGCGCAGAAGCTCGGGGTGAACCTCGTTTACGCCGCTTTCTCGCAATCTCCCTTCGAGGCGAGCCCGGAGTTCGACAAGGCGCTCGAGAACGTGCGCCGGGCGCAGCCCGACGCAATGATCGTGTTTCCTGAAGGTGCGACGTTGGCGAACCGCGTCCGCCTTGCCAACTTCGCCATCGCAGAGCGATTGCCGTCAATGTTCGGCTGGAGCGAATATGCCGCCGCGGGCGGATTGATGAGCTACGGGGCGAGCCAGCATGACGCGCACGCGCGCCTCGCCAGCTACGCCGACAAGATCCTCCGGGGCGCGAAGCCCGCGGACCTCCCCGTCGAGCAGCCGACGAAATTCGAGCTCGTGATCAATCTCAAAACCGCGAAGGCCCTCGGCGTCACCATCCCGCCGTCACTGCTGCTGCGGGCGGAGCGCGTGATCGAGTGACCCGAGAGTCGCGGCACCTACCGAGGTGTCTGGCGCCGCGTTGCACCGGTGGGACATTTGACTCCCACAGCTCGCCTGCATACGGTCGCGGTATGCACCGTCGGCGCTTCTTGATGACGGCTGTCGCCGGTGCGCTGGCATCGCTCGCCGCCGAGGCGCAGCCTGCGACAACGATCTGGCGAATTGGGCTTCTGACCGACTTCGCCTGGGAACCATTGCGGCAAGGACTGCGCGAGCTGGGTTACGTGGAAGGCAAGGATATCGTTTTCGAGCTTCGACGGTCCCACGGGCGAAGCGACCGGTGGCCCGCGCTCGCCGCGGAGCTCGTCCGTCTCAAAGTCGACGTCATCGTGACCCAGGGCACACCAGGGACGCTCGCCGCGAAGCAAGCAACCACCACGATTCCCATTGTCATGGTGGCTGCCGGCGATCCTCTGACGACCGGGGTCGTCATGAGTCTCGCCCGCCCGGGCGGCAACGTCACGGGCTCCACCCAGCTCGGGGCCGGTTTGGCGGCAAAACGCCTGGAGATCCTCAAAGACACGCTGCCAAAGCTGTCTCGCGTCGCCTTTCTCTGGAACCCGGCGAATCCAGACCAGAGCTCGCACTTCCACGAGGCGCAGACTGGAGCGCGATTTCTCAATCTGACACTCCAGTCCGCGGAGGCGCGCAATCGTGAGGAGCTCGAGCTCGCATTTGCAGTGCTGATGCGCGAGCGGCCGTCCGCACTGCTCATGACGGCCGACAGCGTCCATCAGCGTCTCATCGACGAGATCCTCGCGTTCGCCGCGAAAAATCGATTGCCGGCGATGTACCAGCTCAAGGAGAACGTCGAGCGTGGTGGGCTCATGTCTTACGGCGCGAGCAATCCGGATCTGCTTCGGCGCGCGGCGACTTACGTGGACAAGATCCTCAAGGGCACGAAACCCGGCGACCTGCCCGTCGAGCAGCCCACGAAGTTCGAGCTCGCTATCAATCTGAAGACGGCGAAGGCCCTTGGCCTCACCATCCCGCCGTCGCTGCGGGCACGCGCCAACTACGTGATTGAGTGATGCTCGCCTCGCGCCGCCGCTACGGCGCCTGCTGGGTGTCGATCGGCCGACTCAACGCCGGGTACGCGAGAAGGACCTTGCCCGTCTTCGTATCACTCCTGAAGACCCCGGCCGCCGTGATCCTTCGATGCTCGGCTTCGGCGACCTTTCCGACACCCGGAGCGTAGAACGTGTAGAGCGTGTCGCGGACGGAAACGACCGAGAGGATGTCGATTTCGTACTCCGTCTTGATGAGGGACGCCTGGAAGGCGCCGGCCGGCGTTGTGATCCGGTAGACGCCCGCGTAGACCGTCGTCGCTCGAATCGTTCCGCTGTACCACTTCACCGCCGGGTTGTTCGCGCTGTGGACGTCCATCCTGCCTTCGAACCGTTGCGCCTCGCCCGGGGCCATGCCGGCCATCAAGTAGATCAGCGGGGGCTCGAAGTAGACGACCGCGCGGTGGGGGTGCGTGATCTGGCTGGGGAGCACGAGACTGCCGTCTCCGGTCTCGCGCAGATATAACGTCGATTCGCGACCGATCGTTCGCTTCCACGTTTCGTCCCGCGCCGACGCGCCGATCGGCGCCACGCTCTCGACTTCGATCTGTCCACGGCGTGGGCCGGACGTGATCCGGTACTGCCATTCGCCGGTTTCCCAGCCTGCAAGGGTCGAGACCCCACTCAGGGGCACTGCTTGCTCGGAAGACCCCACGACTCCGTCACCGAGAACCCGAAGCAGGTCCGTGCGCTCTTCGGGCGGCGAGGTGACCTGGACGGTCACCGTCGTGGGCGAGGCGCCCGCTACAGAGCCGACGGCCAGCGTCAGCGCGGTATAGACGAGAACGATTCCGGATCTCGCCGTCGGCCCACCGAGCGCGCCCGGGTGGCGACTTGGAATTAGGGTTGACGTACCTGCCATATTAGGTGTACCTAACTTCTGGGCCGGCCGCGATCGAACGCTGGCACGCCCCCGGTCCCGAACAGCGTGGCCGCCCACTGGACCAGCGAAGGGGAAGGTGAAGGATGATTGTGTCGGCGGATGGGCGGCCGCGATGAATCAACAGGACGTGGCGATGACGGATCGGACCTCCGGCGTTGCGATCGTGAGAACCAAGGAGCTCTTTGGCTCGCGCCGTGAAATTGTCATCGAACACCGGGGGCAAGAGTATCGCCTGCGGATCACAAAGACCGACAAGCTGATTCTGACCAAGTAATCGCGAGCCCGCGTCGAGGCGACTACCCGGCGTCCTTCACCTTCAGGATGTTGAACGTCCGCACGGGCTGCGCGAAGCCCTTGAGGGTGACGGGTTTGATCTCCTCGACCTCGGCGATGGACTGGACCGCGGCGAAGACCGGCTCGCTGACGAGGATCTGGCCGTCGCGGGCCTCGCCGCACAGCCGCGCCGAGAGATTGCAGACGCTACCGATCGCCGCGTAGTCGAAGCGACCCTCGAAGCCGATCTTGCCGAGCGTGGCGAAGCCCATCGCGATCCCGACACCGAAGCCGAGCGTGTGGCCGTACTGGCGCCAGCGCTCGGTGAGCGTCGCCACGTGCTCGCGCATCGCCACCGCGAGGCGAACGGCGCGCGCGGCGTGGTCGGGGAACGGAATGGGATCATTGAAGAAGACCATGACGCCATCGCCGGTGAACTGCTCGACGGTGCCCTCATAGCGGAAGACGAGGGGGCCGAGGGCCTCGTGATAGTCGTGGAGAAAGTTCATGACCTCTTCGGGCTCGGCCTGCTCACCGAAGGCGGTGAACCCGCGCAAGTCGCAGAACACCACGGTGATCTCACGGCGGTGCGACGCCAGCATGACCTCGTCGCCGGAGGACACGATGAGCTCGGCGACCTGCGGCGACAGGAAGCGCTTGAGTCGGCCGACGCGCTCGAGCTCGGCGCGGACGCGGTCGCGCTCGGCCAATCCCTTGGTCATCGTGTTGAACGTGCGGGCCAGGTCGCCGATCTCGTCGCTCGAGTCGACGACCACCGAGTGCTCATAGTCACCCCGCTCGACGCGACGGGCGCTTTGCACGATCGTGAGCACCGGTTTCGTCACCCGCCGCGCGATGACGACGGCCCCCGCCAGCGAAAGAATGAGACCCGCCGCCGTCAGCGTGAGCATGACGAGCTGCAATCGCTGGTACGGGCGGAGCGCCTCGTCGAGCGAACGCTGAAGGACGGCGATGATCCCGCCGTTGCCTTTGCCGCCGACACTCCTGACGAGCGTCACGTACTCGCCATCGCCCATCTGCAGGGACAGGGTCGTATCGCCCCTGTCGCTCGCGCCGGACAAGCGACGGAGCAGCGTCTCGCGCATCGGGGCGGGCAGGGTGGAAGCGAGCGCCGCGAACCCGCCATCCGAGCGCCGGCCCAGGAACGAGACCTGCAGGTTGGTCAGCATCTGCAAGTCCTTCGCAACCGCGTCGTCGATGATGAAGCCGACGGTGATCCACGCGATCGGCAGCGGCGCCAGCACCGGCACCGCGACCATCTGGTACGGCCGTTCATCGATCATCGCGATCGTGGAGGGGTCTTGACGCCGCCCGGACCGCAGGCCCGGGTCGTCGGGAAGAGTCAACGGTGGGGCCTTGCCCGTGCCCTCCCGGTGCAGCGTGTCGGCGAGGATCTTGCCGTCGAGCGAGACGAGCTGCATCACGTCGGCGGCGACACGCGCCTGGTGGTTGTCCAGCACGGAAAGTACCGTGGCGCGATCCCCGCTCGCGGTGGCCGTCTTGAAGGCGAAGTCACCGGCGAGGAGCCGCGCGGCGTCGGCGAGCTGCTGGGTGCGCGCGGTGATCAGGCGCTCGAAGACCTTGCCGCCCACCGCGAGCTCGTCGCGTATCTGCGCGCGCGCGTTGCGCGTCACCGCCACGCTCACGGCGATGAACGTGGCCACGGACAGGAACATCAGCAGCCCGACCACGAAGACGACGACGCGGGTCTGGAAACGCCGGAAGCGCATCGTCAGCGGTACCGGTCGCCGGGCGTTGGGGACGGCGGGCGGGGTGGCCGGAGGTCCGGGTTGAGGCGCACGACGAACTCCACTCGCTGCTTTTTCCCGTCAACGCTCGTGACACGCTGGGTGTCGGGCGCCGCGCCGTTGACGAGCCGAGGATGCCAGACGTGGACTTCATAGGCGCCGGCGGCGATGTCCTTGATCTGCGCGTGGCCGTCGGCGCCGGTCGTGTCGAAGTACGGCGTATCGAGGACGACCACGTAGCCGAGCATCCAGTCGTGGATGTTGCAGCCGAGGACCACGACGCCGGGCTGGTCGAACTTCACCGCCGCCGAATGTTCGCCCTTGAAGAGCGGCAGCTCGAACTTCTTGGCGGGCGAGAACGAGTAGACGTGATGGCGGATGTTGTCCTTGTTCGGAAATGTCACCTCCGTCCCGACCGTGACCGCTCGCACGTGCGGGACGAACTCCTTGTCCTGCTGATCGACGACCGCCCGGCCGGCCCGGGTGGCAGGGCGGCTACCGCTCACGGCCACCACCGAGACGACGGCATCGCCGACCGGCTTGCCGTCCTCGGTTCTCACCACGCCCTCCAGCGATCCCGCCGCCGCCACCGCCGCTCCGCTCGTCGACATGACGACGGCGAGTGCCGCCGTGCACCGTCGCCAGCGGCGGGCGGCGCCCACGCTCACGCGCTCTTTCACCCGACGCAATGCCGCCCTCTTCTTGTCCAGCACCCCGAGCAGTCGTCACGAACGCCGTGTGGAAATGGAGAGTCGAGACTTTGCTGGAGGTACCGTGATCAAAAACTCAGTTCGAGACTCAGTGCCGACCTAGGAAATAAACGGGCTCGCGCCTCGAACAGGAAACTATCGCGTGATCACGCAGTTGTCAATCGGCGGGAACGATCGATTGTGGTCCGGGCAGCCGTTAGCGCGCCCCTCGCCACGGTCGCCGACTCTCGACGAGAATCGGCTTGTCATTCGTGGTCAGCACTGTTCCGTTCGTCTCGCCGTCGGGAATACCATCGCCGTCACGGAGAACATCGCGGCGTGTCGCATCGGGGACGTGCTGGAGAACGATACCGGCGAGGTAGCGTTCGATGGTCTTCAACCGCGCATCGATCTGGTGAGTGCCGTACCAGACGGAGAACACGAGGATCACGAGCAGGGCGTCCATGGAGCTCCAGTGGGTGAACGTCGTGAGTAGGTTCATCGACACGATCAGTCCGAGGAATGGCAGCAGAAAGGAGCTCCAGAATTCCTTCACCACACTTCGCGCACCGCGATCCATGCGTGTCAGCGGGAGGCGTGTCAGCGGGAGGCCTGGACCCCGTCCCCGCTGCGCTTCTGACGAGCGATGGCGTCGGCGGCGAGTTGCTCGAGATGGCTGATGACGCGCTCGTACGGCAACCGCTCGCGTAGCGTCGCGACCTTTTGGACACCGGACGGAATCAGGGACTTCGCGGCGTGGCCGGGGACGCCCAGGATCGCGAACGTCCCCGCCGCTCGATAGTCAACGCCCGCCTCGCGCTGCCACCGCGCGATGATTTCCCGTTCGTGGGGACGATGCGCGTCGTCGAGGATCACGATGGCGCCGTGCAGGCGATCGCCGAGGACGGGAAGCAGACCATAGCGCCCGCCCCGCGTGGTTCCGGGCGGGCCATCGCAGACGACGAGGGCGAAGCGCTCCGGCAAAAGTGCGGGCGGGATCTCGTACCAGTCGAAATCGCCGTAGGGCCGGAGCCTCGCATCGACGACTTGCGTGCGTGGGAATCCGCGCACCGCCCGCGCCACCTTCGCGCGCCACTCCGGCAAGTGCTCGAGCGCCCAGACCTCGACACCGCGTCGGCCCGCGAGCGCGGCGAGCAGCAGCGTCGTCACGCCGCTCCCGCATTCGAGGATCGGGCCTGACGTCGCCAGCGCCGCCGCCACGACCGTGCGCAGATAGTCGGTTTTCGCGGCGAAGCCCTCGTTGCCCCACGCGCGTTGCAGGAGGCCGAGCATTCGCTCGGACGGCGCTCGGTCGGGAGGCGTGCTGGCGAGGCGGGCGATGGCGTAGCGCAGCCGCAGCGCCATCAGCATCGGTCGCAGCCCGCGCGGTACGAACGCACGAAGCATGCGCCGACCACTCCAACACGCTTGATCCAGAAGCGCCTCCGCCGTGACGAACGGTCCGAAAGACAGGGTTCGACGTCTTGCCCGACGAGCGCGGAGCAATGACCGCACCAAACGCGGGCGCGGCCCATAAAACCTTGAAATGTCGCAGCAGGGCGTGGGAGGGAGGGCACGCCGTCCCGCGTGGGCGCTGACAAACTGGCCACGTTGTGCCGGATGCGATTCGGGCGCCCAGAATGACCCCACGCGGTACGGACCGCGAACTCCACCGCTTGAGGAGGGCGGCGGCCGCTGCTAGGCTCGCGGACCGATGAGGTGCTCGATCGGATTGCTCATTGCGCTCGCCGTCATGGCCGCGCCGCTCGCGGGCGAGACGCAGCAAGGCGGAGCGCCGCGCATCGGCTGGCTCACGAGCAGCGTCGTGCACACGCGAAACGTCGATGCGTTCCGGCGCGGAATGCGCGACCACGGTCATCGCGAGGTCAACCTCGAGATCAGAGCCGCGGGGGGCGACGTGGATCGGCTGCCTCGGCTCGCGGCAGATCTCGTCGCGCTGAACGTCGATGTCATCGTCACCGACGGTGGTCCCGCCCTGATGGCCGCGCGGCGGGCGACCACGAGCATCCCCATCGTGATCGGCGCCGCGGCGACCGAGCTCGTCGATCAAGGCGTGGTGGCGAGTTTGGCCCGCCCCGGGGGCAACATCACCGGCTTCATCATTTCCACCGGTGTCGAGCTCTACGGCAAGCGCCTGGAGTTGCTGCGCGAGGCCGTACCGACGTTGACGCGGGTGGCCATCGTCATGAATCCTCGGAACCAGGTGAGCATGCGCGCGCGTCCGAGCATCGAGGCGGCGGCGAGAGCCCTTGGCATTCAATTCGACGTCATCGAGGCGTCGAACGCAGAACAACTCGAGCGAGCCCTCGCCGCGAAGACGCGCGGCCGCGTGGACGGGCTGTTGACGGCCGCGGATGCGTATCTGTGGAGTCTGCGCGACCGGATCGTCGCCATCTCCACTCGGCAACGGCTTCCCGCGATCTACCCCGAGGCGGAATTCGCGGAGGCGGGCGGCCTCATGGCGTACGGCCCGAATGTCCCCGACAACTTCCGCCGCGCCGCCGGGTACGTCGACAAGATCTTGAAGGGCACCAAACCGGGCGATCTCCCGATCGAACAGCCGGCCAAGTTCGACTTCGTGATCAACATGAAAGCCGCGAAGACGCTTGGAGTCACGATTGCGCCCTCGCTGCTGCTGCGGGCCGACCACGTGATCGAGTGAGACACCGGCGCCGCGTTCTTGCGGCGGCGACGCCACGCCCTGGGGCGGACATGGACCGTCGTCAGTTCCTGCTGATCTCGCTGCTGGGCGCGGTGGCGACACCGCTCCGCGCCGAGGGGCCGGCGCTGGGAAAGGCGGCACGGGTTGGTGTTCTCTCGGCGGGGCCCTCGACACCGCTCCCGGACTACTTGATCGCGTTCCGCCAGGCATTACGTGAGCGCGGCTGGATCGAGGGTCAAAATCTCACGCTCGACGTTCTTTACGCCGAGAATCGATACGATCGCCTCCCTGTGCTGGCGCGCGAGCTCATCGTCCGGAACCCCGACGTCATCTTTGCCGTTGCATCGCCCGCCATTCGGGCCCTCACCAGGGCGACCACCACTCTGCCGATCGTGATCGAGACGCTCGGAGACGCCGTGAGCGCCGGCCTCGTGGGCGATATCGCGCGGCCGGGCAGCAACGTCACCGGCGTCTCCGGGTTCGCGCCGGAGCTGAGCACGAAACGTCTTCAGCTGATCCGCGAGATCTTGCCGAAGGCCGACGCGGTGGCCGTGCTCGCGAATCTCTCCAATCCGACGACGCCTCCGGTCGTTCATGCCACCGAGGCCGCGGGCCGGCAACTGGGAATCCAGGCTCACGTCGTCGACGTGCGCGCGGCCCGCGACGTGGCCGCCGCGTTCAGCACGATGGTGCGGCAACATGCAGACGCGATCGTCGTCGTCTCCGACCCGATGCTGAACAGTCAGACGCGTGAGATCGTGGAACTGGCGGCGCGACATCGGCTGCCCGCCGTCTACGAGCAGCGGTCCTTTCCCGAGGTGGGTGGCCTGATGTCGTACGGCCCCGGCCGGCTGGAGCGGTTCCAGCGCGCCGCCGTCTATGTCGATCGGATCCTGCGCGGCGCGAAGCCGGGCGAACTTCCCGTCGAGCGGCCGACGAACTTCGAGCTCGTGGTCAATCGCGCGGCGGCGAAGGGTTTGGGACTTACGGTTCCCCCGTCGGTCCTGCTCCGCGCCGACGCGGTTCTCGACTGATCACTCCACCGCGAAGTCGAACACCTCGTTCACGTTGATCTGGCCGCGACTGGCGGCGACGAACCCGTACTCGCCCGGCTTCAGCGGCTCGACCGGCCGCATCCGAAATCCACCATTCGGGCCAGGTTCGGTGTTGAGCTTGATCGCGTACTTCGGATCGACACCCTGCCGGAACGTCGTGCCGCCGTACGTCCATCCGCCGCCGCCGCTGCTCATGGGAAGGTTCCGATCCCGTTTGCCGGGCTTGAGGCGGACGAGGATCCACACTTGATCGCTATTCGGCGAAACGAAGACTGGCTCGCGGTCGGAGATCCGATACTCGGCGCGGTTGTCCGGCAGCACGACTTCCTGCTTCGATCCACCGAACGGCTCCACGCTGAATTCCGCGCTGCCGATCACGGATTTGAGCGGCTTCTGCGCGCCGCCGACCACGTGCGCAATCGTTGGGCCGGCGGGAGCAGCGGGCGCGGCCGGTGGAGGCGGAGGCGCGGCCGCGGTCTGCGCTGGGGGCGCGCCCCCGACCATGGCCTCGATGACCTTGTCGGAGACACCCGCGCTTTTCAGCCTGATCAAGCCGTCGGTGCTCGTGTCGAACTTCTTCTGCGAGGTCCGAACTTTCTGGATGATGATGCTCTCCGCCAGACCGGCCTTGACCATCTTGATCACGGCATCATTCGTCAGCACTTCCTGAGCGGAGCTCGAACCGCCCGTAATCGCCAGGAACGCCGTCAACACCAGGCTCGCCACGACGACCACACCGAGGGGCCGTGTCCTGAGTACCATCTTGCTTCCTCCCGTACGCTGTTGAGGTGACGCGCGCGGCAGAATATAGCACGTGCGCCCGGGACGGGCGGAGGGAGGCAGGCCGTGGAGCCACTCGTGGGAATCGTCGGAGACTTCGATGCGAAGAACCACACACATCAGGCCACCAACCGCGCGCTCACCGACGCGGCCGTCCCGTACGAGTGGGTATCCACGACGGACGTCCCCGTGCACGAGCCCGAGCGCCGGCTGGCGCGATACGGGGGCATCCTCGTCGCGCCGTCCAGCCCGTACCACAGCATGGATGGAGCGCTCGCCGCGATCAGATTCGCTCGCGAGCGTGGTGTCCCGCTCGTCGGCACCTGAGGAGGCTTCCAGCACGCGATCGTCGAGTTCGCGCGCAACGTCCTCGGGATCGAGGACGCCGACCACGCCGAAACGAGCCCGGATGCGCCCACGCTCGTGGTGACGCCGATCGCCTGCTCGCCCGCGGGACAGTCTCAGCCGGTACGACTGGTGGCGGGGACGCGGGTGGGCTCGCTGTACAGTGTTTCCGAGGTCGTCGAGGAATTCTGGTGCAACTACGGGGTCAACCCGGAGTATGTCGAGCCGCTGGTCTCCGCCGGCCTCATCCCTGCCGGATTCTCATCGGACGGCGAGATCCGGATCATGGAGCTCAGCCGGCATCCGTTTTTCGTGGCCACGCTCTTCTTGCCGCAAAAGCGTTCGCGACCCGGCGAGCCTCATCCGCTCCTCGCCGCCTTCGGAAAGGCGGTCGCGGGGACGCTGTGAGTCCCGGCCAGTCTTCGCCACACCAGCACGTGGCCCATCAGCGCGGCGGTGACGAGGACGGTGGGTAGCCAGACAAAGGGCGGGTACGTGACGAACGTGTTCAACTGTTCGTCGCCGAACCACCGGAACAGCGGTGTCGAGAGCACGGCGATCGCGACGACGTTGACGAGCAGCGCAAACCCCACCACGTTCCACAGCCCGACGACCCACCGTGGCACTGATGCCCGCGCGAGCCACACTCCGAGGACGGCCGCGCTGATCCCGGTGAGGATGTCGTAGTTCCGGCCCGAGTAGCTCATCTGCACCGGCATGATGCCTTCGACATATGCCCGATGCATGACGAGCTCCAGGGGAAGCCGGAACGCCTGGAATCCCACGAGCACCCAGAGCGGCAAGCCGCGCACGAGGAGCGTCCCCAGGGAGGAGTACGGGACGACGACACCGACGACGACAATGGCGAGCACGAACACCGCAAACGGTGGTGGTCTCACATCGACCCGGCGCAGGACGCCGCTGGCCGCGATCAACCCCGTCAGGACGAGCCAGGCCGTCACCGCCGCACCCAGACGCAGGGTCCGCCGTCGCCGCACCGTGACCGCTTCGCCGAGTCGTTGTCCCGCCCACGCACAGGCCGCGATGAATCCCGCCGCGATGACGACTGGGAGGACGACGAAACCACCGGTGACGAGCCCCGATGCCTCGAGGAACATCTACGTCTCCGTCGCTTCTCTGCGTAGCGCAGCGATGCCGCCCGGGACGGAGCGCGCACCCCGACGCCGCCGAGCGTGCTCCGGCGTGCGTTACCGCCCGCGGATCACGCGGGCGGGTAGCGAAACGGCTTCCAGCCGATTCCTTCGATCGGGGTCGGTGTGTACTTGGCCGCTTCGATCTCTCGCTGTGCGCGCAGCGCGGGCGCGGCCGCCGCGCGCGACGGTGTCGCCGGAGCTTTCGCGTGACCGACAGTCGTCGTGCGAGCCGCCACCTTCGAGCTCGCGGCACTCCGGCTCGGCGACGGCTTCGTCGCCGGTGCCTGCTTGCGCTTCGCCTTGGTCGAGACCTTGTTCTTGCTCATGCCGCGTATTCTACCTCCCGCCTCGACGGGTACCGCCCGTCTACGGCGCGGACAGCGTCACCGCTTCTTCCGCATAGGCAAACGCGGTCTTCGCCTTGCGGATGGCATCGCCGTGATCCTTCTTGGTCTTCGCGTTCTCGTGATGCGCCTTCGCCTCGGCGATGAGCTTGCGCGACTCCTCGATGAGCGGTCGCGTCTCCGCGTTGGGCTTCGCCTCGGCCTTCTTCAGCATGTCCTCCGCCTGCTTGATGACGACCGGACAGTTGAACGCCGAGGCGGGGACGACGACCGCGAGCACGGCGAGACCCGCCGCGACCACCGCCACCGTGAACCTTCTCATCCGCATCGTCTCCCTCGTGCCGTCTCGAAGTGGTCGGGGTGAGAGGATTTGAACCTCCGGCCCCCTGCTCCCAAAGCAGGTGCGCTACCGGGCTGCGCCACACCCCGCCCCGCGGCCGCAAACGTGCGATCCGACGACCCAGGATATCTCATCCGCCGAGCAACCGTCTCGCTGCGGCGATGGCGCGGCCGCGATGGCTGACCTTCGCTTTCTCAACATCCGAGAGCTCGCCGAAGGTCCGCCCGAGCGGAGGATAGATGAAGACAGGATCGTACCCGAACCCGGCGGTGCCGCGCGGGGCGTGCGCGATGATGCCCTCCACCACGCCCTCCGCCAGCTGCTCCCTGCCGCCGGGCTCCACGAGCGCGATGACGCACCGGAATCGCGCCGTCCGCCGGCCGGACTCCACGCCTTCGAGGGCGGCGAGGAGCTGACGCGTCCGCTCGGCGTCGCTCAGCCCCGGCCCGCCATACCGCGCGGAGTGGATGCCGGGCCCGCCGCCGAGTGCATCCACCTCGAGCCCGGAGTCGTCGGCGAGTGTGAGGTCGCCGGTGAGCACGGCCGCCGCGCGCGCCTTGAGCAGCGCGTTCTCGGCGTACGAAGTCCCGGTTTCCGCGGGAGATACGGCATCGGGCCGGAGCGCGCCCAGCGTGACCACCTGGAACGGCACGCCGTCCTCGAGCAACTGCGCGAGCTCCGCGCCCTTCGCGGCGTTGAGCGTGGCGACGACGAGGCGCGCGCGACTAGAGGCGGAAGACGGTATCGCCACGGGCGTCGAGCGCGCGGCGCTGGAGCGTCACCAGTTTCCGGATACCGCTGGCGGCGAGACCGAGCAGCTCATCGAGACGGTTCCGGTTGAATGGCACCTGCTCTGCGGTGCCCTGGACCTCGACGAAATCGCCGGCACCGGTCATGACCACGTTCATATCGACCTCGGCCGCGGAGTCTTCCACGTAGTTGAGGTCGAGGACGGGCTGGCCGCTGACGATCCCGACGCTCACCGCCGCCACGCAGTCACGAACCGGCGCCATCGGCTGGACGCCGGGAATCCGGGCGAGGGCGTCGGCAACGGCGATGAATCCGCCCGTGATGGCCGCCGTGCGCGTCCCACCGTCGGCCTGGATGACGTCGCAGTCGACCCACACCGTGCGCTCGCCGAACTTCGCGCGATCGATCACTGCGCGCAGCGCTCGTCCCACCAGCCTCTGGATCTCCTGCGAGCGTCCGCTCGGGCCGCGATTCTCGCGTGGGCTCCGCGTGTTGGTGGCGCGCGGCAGCATCGCGTATTCCGCGGTCACCCAGCCGAGGCCTTGTCCCTTCAGGAAGGGCGGGACCTTGTCCTCGACCGACGCCGTGCAGATCACCTTGGTGGCGCCGAACTCGACCAGCACCGAGCCTTCGGGATGGCGAAGGAAATCACGGGTGACGACGATGGGGCGGAGGTGATCCGGCGCACGACCGTCGGCGCGCGCCATGCGCGGCTCGTCAGCGGACGCGATCGAGCGCGGTGCGCATGCGCTCGTCGTAGTGCCGCTTGTACTCGGCGAGAGCGCCCGCGATGGCGCGCGCGATCTCGTCACGGTAGCGCGTCTCTTTCAGTCGCCGCTCTTCCTTCGGATTGGTCACGAAGCCGATCTCGATCAGAATGGCGGGCATGGCGGCGCCGCCCAGCACGTAGAACCCGGCCTGCTTCACGCCGCGGTTGGGAATGCGCAGCGACTGCGTCATCGAATCCTGGACGATCTCGGCGAGCCGCGACGATTCCACCTGGAACTCGGACTGCGCGAGGTCCCACAGGATCATTCGCACCGCGTCGGCGCGCCCGCGCCCCGCCGGCGTCTCCGGCTGGCCCGCCGCGTTCTCCTCGGCCGCCACTTGACGGGCGGCGTTGTCGGTGGCCTCGGACGAGAGGAAGTACGTCTCCACGCCTTCCGACGCCGACTCCCGGTGGGCGTTCGCGTGGATGGAGACGAACAGATCGGCGCGCCGGCGGTTCGCGAAGCTGGTGCGATCGCGCAGGGGGACGAAGTGATCGGCGTCGCGCGAGAGCAGGATCTTGACGTCGAGTCGATCTTCCAGCAGTCGCGCCACCCGTCGCGTGACGTCGAGCACCAGCTCCTTTTCCATGAGGCCGGCAGGGCCGATGGCGCCGGAATCGCTTCCCCCATGGCCGGCGTCGAGGACGATCGTGCGGAGCGGTCCGAGCGCTTCCCCGCGCTGGTCCGGCTGACTCTGGTCGAGAGGACGGGCGAAGTCGAGGACCAGACGCGGCGGATCGGCGAGCATGCTCGCCTTCGCTTCCGCCATCGCGCCCTGGAACAGGACGCGGAGGACTGTTTCCGCCCCTACCCGCTCGAGCCGGACGTCGCCCACCAATCCGTCGCCGACCGATTCGGTGCGCGGCGTCGCCTTCAATCCACCCAGCCGGACCCTGACCTCGATAGGCGTCGGCGTCTCCAGGCGGTACGACACCGGCCCCGACGTCTCGACGACCACGCGTGTGAAGGACGGATACGAGCGGACGCGGATCTCGGCGAGCGCGGCCTCCGGACCGGTTCGCGGCGCCGCCGCCGGCGTGGCCGGTGCCGCTGCCAGCGCGGGGAGCACGGACTCGACGAACTCGGCCGGCACCAGCCACGCCGTGCCCTTCACCCGCACCGGAGCGTCGAGCACGACCGGCTTGCCATCGACGACCACGCGCGACCAGTTACGAGTAAACGTCACGAGATGGCCGGGAGACCGGAGTTGCGCGCGCACACTGTCAGGCGTCGTCTCGACCTTGCCCCGGAGCGCGTCGGCGATCCGCGCGAGATCGACGTAGGGGCGGCCTTCGTGATTGATGGTGGGAAGACCCGCGCTCGCAGACCCCGCGGTCATGAGGACCAGCGAAACCATCATTAGAATCCGGAGCGCCGCCATCGGCCGTCATTCTAGCAATCGCCGGCGCGGCGCCGGAGCGTTAAATGGGGGGCCGGTGAATTATCTTTACAGGCGGCGGCGTTGCGAGGCGGTCGGCGCTGGCGACTGCGAACGGTGTGCCGGCTCGGAGGGCGGCGTACATCTGCGCGCGGCGGGATGGCTGCACGCGCGCAGATGGAGGCGCTGCGCTACTCTTCCATCCCGCCGCGGCGCTTCGTCGATCCAGCGCGACTGGATTTACGACGGCGACCGCCCGCGCTCCGCGTACCGCGCGCACCGGACCGGCTGCGCGTGCCGCCCGCGCGTTTCGTGCCCGCGCGTTTCCGGCCACGGGACGCCGCACGGCCTCGCGACGACTGCGATCCCCTCGAACCGCGACTCGACTTTCGCGCCATGGTGCAATTCCTCCCACGCAGTTTCACGCCTCCGAGTGCATCGCACGTGCCACCAGACGCGGACGACAGCTCGGAATCGTGCTGGGGCCTTCGCCATCCGACCATCCGCCATTGTTCCGAGATCGCGTGCGCGTGCAACATGTGAGAGCGTAGGAAGCACCGCGATACCGTGCACCGAACGGACGCGCGCTGCCGGACGAGGAGCGCGCGAACACGGAGATGACCATGTCGGGATTGCTCACCGCTGACGCGCTCGACGCGCTCGATGCCTACTGGCGCGCCGCCAACTAC
>Ga0075421_100005300_pt1 | contig 15569 bp, 11 predicted proteins | sample SoiMetdeltSBSDD5_FD_75292 | JGI IMG/M metagenome (GOLD analysis project Ga0075421, IMG submission 75292) | Bulk soil microbial communities from a Populus tree surrounding site in Tennessee, USA - Soil MetaG P. deltoides SBSDD5 | ecosystem: Environmental > Terrestrial > Soil > Tree plantation...
AGAAGGTCGACGCGGGGCTGGTGACGGCGATCGTTCGGGGCGAGGTCGGGGCGGTGCGCGCGGCGGTCGAGGCCGGCGCGGCCGCCGGGGGGCGCGTCGGCGAGGTGGTCGCGACGCACATCATCCCGCGCCTGCACCCGGAGGTCGACGCCGGCTTGCCGGTGTTGACCACGGGCGAGACGACTCGCAAGCCGATCAGCGGCTCGGTCCGGGCGCGGGACTAGCATGAAGAAGTCGTTCGAGTTTACCGGCCGGGAGATCGACGACGACATCCGCGCGCAGGTGAGCCGCGTCTTCCACGAGGCGCGCTGGGTCATCACACAGTTGGTCCTCCCCGGCGCCGAAGTCAAGTCCCCGACCATCGAGCAGACGGCCGCGAGCCCGCTCGCCGGGATGATGCGCGACGTCTTCGACCACGCCGCCGGGCTGCGCGAGGTCCCGGACGTCTACAGCACCTGCACGCGGCTGCTCCGCCTCCTCTTCGGCAAGGCCCCGACGCGCGAAGACGAGGTGCCGCCGCTCTTCTGGGCGACGCCGCTCGGCGCGGCGATCCGCGAATGCTCCGGGTCGTTCGCGGGCTTGAGCGACGACGAGATGTTGAGCGAGCCCGAGGCGGCGCGGCTCCTCGGCGTCGGGCAGATGACGCTGCTCGGCTATAGCCAGAGCGGGGAACTGCCCCCCGCGGGCTGCGTCGGGCCCCGCCGGCTCTACACCGTGGGACAGGTCAAAGAGTTTCGGCGGCGGAGCTACGGCCGGCCGCTCGCGGGCGCGGAGGGCGAGGGCGAATCAGGCGCGTGACAGTTCGAGGAGGGTGATCTCGGGCGGGCAGCCGTAGCGCAAGGGGACGACGACGGTGCCGAGGCCGCGGTTGACGTAGATCTGGGTTTCGGCGAGACGGGCGTGGCCGCGCATGAAGCGGCGGCTCGGGCGGGAGAGCCAGCGCGCCATCGCCGGGTTGCGCCGGCCGGCGAGCAGCCGCCAGTCGATCTGGCCGCCGTGCGTGTGGCCGGAGAGGACGAGGTCGACGCCGGCGCGGGCCGCCTCGCGGATGATCGCCGGGTTGTGCGCCAGCAGGATGCGCGCCTCGTCGCGGCGCGTGCCGGCGAGCGCCGTCGGGAGGTCGTCCCGCTCGACCATGAGGTCGTCGATCCCGGCGACCCAGATGCCGGCCCCACCGCGCGCGAGCCGCACCGCCTCGTTGCGCAGCACCCGGATGCCGGCGCCAGTCATTGCCCCGGCCATCGCCTCAGCGTCCGTCCAGTGATCGTGATTGCCGAGGACGGCGAAGACCCCGCAGCGGGCCCGCAGGTGGGCGAGCGCCCGCACGCAGCCGGCGATGTAGTCGCGCGAGTGTGAGACGTAATCGCCGGTGAGCGCCACCAGGTCGGGCTCGAGCGCGTTGGCGCGCCGCGCCGCGGCCACGATCTCGGGCTCGCCGAGGAAGGAACTATGGTGAATGTCGGAAAGCTGGACGATGCGGAAGCCGTGGAACTCCGGGGGCAGTTTGGCCAGCCGGATTGGCTGGCGCGTGACCTCCACCTGGTAAGGCTCGAGTGTCGCCGCCTGCAGGATCGCGGCGAGGGTCCGCCGCGGTCGGGAGGCGCGCCGCATTCTCCAGCGCGCGAGCATAGTCGGTTTCATCCAGCTAAAGCCTCCGTCGGCGATGAAGCTCTGATGGCTTCTCTGATAGTCCCGCGGATTATACGCGCCCGGGCGCCCCGGCGACAAGCGCGGCCGGAGGCAGGGCATTTCACTCGCGCATGAGAAAAGTGCAACGAAGCTTCATCCTGTGGTTGCTGCTCGGCGCCGCGGCCTTCGGCCAGGAGCGGGCGGGGCGGGTCGTGCTCGTGCCGCTCGACGACCGGCCGGCGGTCGGCCAGTTCGCGCAGATGATCGGGGCGGTGGCCGATCACGACGTCATCATGCCGCCGCGCCCGATGCTCGGGCAGTTCACCCGGCCGGGCGACACGGCCCGGATCGATGAGTGGCTGCGCGCGCAGGATTACTCGCGGGTCGACGCCCTGGTGGTCTCGGTCGACATGCTGGCCTATGGGGGACTCGTCGCCTCGCGCGCGCCGGCGACGCCGCTCGCGGCGGCCGAGCGACGGCTGGAGTTCTTCCGCTGGTTCCGGTCGCGGCATCCTCGGGTGCGAGTTTACGCCTTCGGGACGATCATGCGTGTCGCCCCGACGGCCGACGCCGCCTCCCGCCCCTGGCGCGAGCCGCTGGCGCGCTGGGCCGAGCTGGAAGACCGTGTCCCCAAGACTAAAGACGCGGGGCTCGCCGCCGAGCTGGCCCAGTTGAAAAAGGATCTCAACCCGCGGCTCATCGAGGACTACCTCGCCGCTCGGCGGCGGAACCTCCGGATCAATCAGGCGTCGATCGGGCTCAAGCGGGCGGGGCTCGTCGATGTTCTCGTCCTGCTGCAGGACGACGCGCGCCTCGACGGCCTGCACCGGCAGGATCAGGAGGCGCTGCGGGGGCAACTCCCGCCGGGCGTGCAGATTTATAACGGCGCGGACGAAGGGGCGCTGACGCTGACGAGCCGCGCGATCCTCGACAAGTACCGGCGGCCGGTCAAAGTCGCGGTCGTCTACTCCTCGGAGAAGAGCCGGCAGGTCGTCGCCCCGTACGAAGACCGCCCGCTGCAATTCACGGTCGAGAGCCAGATCCGAGCCGCTGGCGGCCGGATCGCGCTTGCGGGCGAGGCCGCGGACTACACGCTCTACATCAACGGGCCGGAGACGACCGCGGCGGAGTTCGAGGCCTTCCTCGGGCGCCTCACCAGGGATTTAAAGGCGAACCGGCCGGCGGCGCTGGCCGACGTGCTCTTCCCCGCGCCGCACCGCAGTGGGGCTGACGAGCGGATCATCGAGGCGCTCCGGCGCGAACGGCTCTATGACCGCTTCACCGGTTTTGCGGCCTGGAACACGGCCGGCAACACGCTCGGGACGGCGATCCCGCATGCCAACATGCGCGTCCTATTCCTCGAGCGCTTCAACGACGGCACGGCCCGGGCGGCGCGGGCTGAGGTAGCCCACCTCGAATTACTCCTCCACCGTTACGCGGGCGATTATCTCTACCACGATGTCGTCCGCCCGGAGGTCAACCGGCAGCTGCGCGAGGGAAGGAAGATCCCGACCGACGAGTTGAGCCCCGACGTCTACGCCGAGGTCAACCGCGAGGTGGCGGGGCGCCTCGGACCCCTCATCGAGAAATTCTTCGCCGAGCAATTCCGGGACCGGACATACCAGCGGTTAAAGGTCACCGGTCTGCGCGACGTCAAGATCTACCTCCCGTGGGCGCGCACGTTCGAGGTGGTCATCGAGTACCGGATGGATTACCAACCGAATCCGTGAACATCCGTCGCATCCGTGTCATCCGTGGCCCAGCTTCTCCCGCATGACGGCTTTCCTCATCATCCTCATCTTCGCGGTCTGCGCCGGGCTCATGCTCGCGCGGAAGGTGCCGGCGATCCTGGCGGTGCCGGCGATGGCTGTCGCGGTGGCGGCGGTGGCGGGCACGCCGCTCCCGAAGATTCTCAACGATGTCGTCGCGGCGGGCGCGGCACGGCTGGTCAACGCTTACCTCATGGTCTTCGCCGGGGCGATGCTCGGGCGCGTCGTCATGCAGACCGGGATCGCCGAGGGAATCATCAAGCGCGCGGCCGAGTATGGGGGGGACCGGCCGCTCGCCGTCGCGGTCACGCTCATGCTCGCCGTCGCGCTGCTCTTCACGACGCTCACCGGGCTCGGGGCGGTGATCATGGTCGGCGGGCTGGCGCTGCCGATCATGATGAGCATCGGGGTGCCGCGCAAACTGGCCGGGGTTCTCTTTCTGCTCGCCTACGCGCTCGGCTTTGTCTTCAACATCGCGACGTGGGGCTTCTACCGCGAGACGCTCGGGCTCGATCCGCAGGCGATCAAAGGGTTCGCCGGCGCGCTCGCCGCGGTGGACGCGCTCTCGGTCCTGGTCTTCCTCTTCGTCGCTGCGCGCAGGATGAGCGCCTACGGCGCGTGGGCCGTCGCCGTCGGCGAGGAGGCGGGGGCGGGGAGGCGCGACGTGCCGGCGGGGGCGCTCCTCGTGCCGCTCGTGCCGCTCGCCCTCCACATCGGGCTCGGGTGGGAGGTCATGCCTTCGTTCCTGGCGGGGGCGCTCCTCGGCGTGCTCGTCACCCGGCCGCGCGAGGCGGTGCGCCAGCTCTCGAGCGCGGCGGTGCGCGGGCTGGAGGACGTGGCCCCGGCGGTGATCCTCATGATCGGGATCGGGATGCTGCTCGCGGCGACGACGCTGCCCGCGGTGCAGGAGTCGCTCCGGCCCCTGGTGGAGCGGGTCGACTTCCGCTCGCCGGTCGGCTACGTGCTCTTCTTCGGCCTGCTCTCGCCGCTCGCGCTCTACCGCGGGCCGCTCAACCCGTACGGCATCGGGATCGGGGTCTACCTGCTCATCGGGACGCTCGGGCTGCTCCCGCGGCTCGCCCTGCTGGCCGCGGTCATGAGCGTCGTCCAGGTGCAGAACGTCTGCGACCCAACCAACACTCACAACGTCTGGGTCGCCAACTACGTCGGCGTCCGCGTCGAGGCGCTGACGCGCGAGACGCTCGGCTACAAGGTCGCCGTCTGCCTCGCCGGCCTGATCATCGGCAGCCTCTGGTACTTGAGGTGAGCGGCCCGCCCGGTGTAGTCTCTGCACACCCGCCCGCAACCAGCGCGGCAACCGAGATCGGCGAACACCAGGAGGAGGTCATCACTTTGGTCATAGCGATTCTGCTCGCCACCGCCCTCACTGCTGCCTTGACGCAACAGCCCCCGGCGCGCCAGCCGGGCCAGCAGCGCCCCCAGGAGCAGGCCGCGCCGCCGGCCGAGCAGCAGCGCCCTCAGGCGCAGCCGCTGCCGCCGATGCCCGACGTCCCGCCCGCGGTGACCAAGCACCAGGTGACGGTCGGCGGGAGTGCGATCAGTTACACGGTGACGACCGGGATGATGCCGATCAAGAACCAGGCGGGCGAGACCGAGGCGCAAATCTTTTTCATGGCCTACACGGCCGACGGTCAGGGCCCCGCGGCCGCGCGCCCGCTCATGTTCTCCTTCAACGGCGGCCCGGGTTCGTCGTCAGTCTGGCTGCACCTCGGGGCGCTCGGGCCGAAGCGGGTGAGGATGCTCGACGACGGCATGATGCCGGCGCCGCCCTACCAGCTGGTGGAGAACGAGCACACCTGGCTCGACCAGACGGACCTCGTCTTCATCGACCCGGTCGGGACGGGCTACAGCCGCCCGGCGCGGCCAGACCTCGGGGCCAAATTTTTCGGCCTCAACGGGGACTTGGACTCGGTCGGCGAGTTCATCCGCATGTACCTGACGCGCTACGAGCGCTGGGCCTCGCCGCTCTTCCTCGTCGGCGAGAGCTACGGGACGACGCGCGCCTCGGGGCTCGCCGGGCTGCTCATCGAGCGGGGCATCGCCTTCAACGGGATCGCCCTCGTCTCGACGGTCATGAATTTCGGGACGCTGCTCTTCGCGCCGGGGAACGACCTGCCCTACATCCTCATCCTGCCGTCATACACGGCGACGGCGTGGTACCACAAGAAGCTCCCGGGGGAGCTCCAGCGCCTTCCGCTGCGCAAGGCGCTCGACGAGGCCGAGAAGTTTGCCGCCGGCGACTACACGGTGGCGCTTGGAAAAGGCGACCGGCTGACGGCGCCGGAGCGGCAGGCAATCGTCGAGCGCCTGGCGCGGCTCACGGGGCTCGACCCGCGGTTCATCGAGAACAACAACCTGCGCGTCGACCTCGGGCGGTTCAATAAAGAGTTGCTCCGCGACCAGAGGCGGACGACGGGGCGGCTCGACAGCCGGTTCAAAGGGATCGATGCTTCGGCCGCCTCGGACCGGCCGGACTTCGACCCGAGCAACTCGGCGATCCGCCCGCCGTACACGGCGGCCTTCAACCACTACGTCCGCGCCGAGCTCGGCTACAAGAGCGACCTCCAGTACCACATCCTCGGCGGCGGCATTGGCCAGTGGAATTGGAACGTCACCAACGGGTACGCCGACACGAGCGCGGCGCTGCGCAGCGCCTTCGCCAAGAACCCGTACCTCAAGGTCTTCGTCGCCTCGGGGTACTACGACATGGCGACGCCCTACTTCGCGACCGAGTACACGCTCGACCACATGGGGCTCGACCCGGGCCTGCGCGCGAACATCAAGACGGCCTATTATGAGGCCGGGCACATGATGTACATCGACACCAAGTCACTGGCGCAGCTCAAGCGGGACGTCTCCTCGTTTATCCAGGGGGCGCTCGGGATGAGGCCGTAGGAGGCTCACGCGGAAGACGCGGAATCAATGGAACAAGCGGAAATACCCCTGATGGTTTTTCCGCCTGTTCCGTTGATTCCGCGTCTTCCGCGTGAGATTTTGACTTAATGAAGGTGCGCATCGGCATCGACGTGGGCGGGACCTTCACCGACGTGGTGGTCATCGACAACGAGTCTCACCGGCTCGTCGGGCAGCTTAAGTTGCCGACGACGCACGCCGCCCGCGAGGGTGTCGCGCTCGGGATCGTCACGGCGCTCGAGCGGGCCATGGCTGAGTTCGACCTCGGCCCGGATGACGTCGCGTTCATCGCGCACAGCACGACCCAGGCGACCAACGCGCTGCTCGAGGGCGACGTGGCGCGGGTCGGAATCATCGGGATCGGGGGCGGGCCGGAGGCGTGGCTCGCGCGGCGGGCGACGCGGGTGCCGCCGATCGCGCTCGCGGCAGGCAAGTCGCTCGCCCCGGCGCACGCCTTCGTTCGGTCAGAGGATGGCGCCGGCGGGGCGGCGTTTGCGGGCGCGGTCCGAGACCTCGCCGCGGGCGGGGCCGAGGTGGTCGTCGCGAGCGAGTCCTTTGGGGTCGACGCCGGGGGGCGCGAGACGGCGGCGGCCGAGACGGCGCGCGCCGCCGGGATGCTCGCGACGACGGGCCACGAGGTGAGCGGCCTCTACGGGCTGCGCGTCCGCACCCGGACGGCCGTGATCAACGCGGCGATTCTGCCGAAGATGATCGAGACGGCCGAGATGACCGACCGTTGCGTCAGGTCCTCGGGAATCCGCGCGCCGCTCATGATCATGCGCTCGGACGGTGGGGTCATGAGCGTGGCAGAGGTCCATCGGCGCCCGATCCTGACCATGCTCTCGGGGCCGGCGGCGGGGATCGCCGGGGCGCTCATGCACGAGCGAGTCTCAGACGGCATCTTCATTGAGGTCGGCGGGACGAGCGCCGACATCTCCGTCATCCGCGACGGCAGCCCGGTAACGCGCCCGGCGCGCCTCAACGGACACCGGATGTACCTCAACACGCTCGACGTGCGGACGCTTGGGGTCGGCGGCGGGAGCATGGTGCGCCTCGCCGGGCGTGGAGACGCGACCGAGGTTGTCGATGTCGGGCCGCGCAGCGCGCACATCGCGGGCCTCGGCTACGCCTGCTTCACCGAGCCGGAGGAATTAGCCGGCGCCGCGTGCGAATTGATCCGGCCGACCGCCGGCGACGCGCCCGACCATGCGGTCTTGCGCACCGGCGACGGCCGGCGGGTGGCAGTGACGACCACCTGCGCCGCGAATTTGCTCGGCTACATCGGGCCGGGGCATTTCGCCGGCGGGAATAGGGAGTCGGCCGCGCTCGCCTTCGGGTTGCTGAGCCGAGAGTTCGGCGGGTTTGCCGACGGCGGGGAGGCGGCCGAGGGGGTGCTCCGGGTAGCCTGCGGCAAAGTCGCCGGGGCGATCGAGGAGTTGATTGCCGAATACCACCTCAGCCGCGACCAGGTGGTGCTCGTCGGCGGCGGCGGGGGCGCGGCGGCGCTGGTCCCTTACACGGCGAAGCTCATGGGGCTCGAGCACCGGATCGCGCGCAACGCCGAGGTGATCTCGCCGATCGGAGTCGCCATGGCCATGGTCCGCGACGCGGTCGAGCGCAACATCGTCGACCCGACGCCGGAAGACATCCTCCGCGTGCGACGCGAGGCGACTGAGGCGGCGGTCGCGGCGGGCGCCGTGGCCGAGAGCATCGAGGTCCAGGTCGAGGTGGACAAGCGGCGCAACCTCGTCCGCGCGACCGCGGTCGGGACGACCGAGCTGCGCCGCCGCGAAGGCGGGCGGGCGACGCACGGCGTCGAGGACTGCCGGCAGGCGGCCGCGCGTTCGATGCGGGTCGCGCCCGGTGAAGTGAGGCTTGCGGGCGAGACTGCGGGATTGACGGTCTTCGCCGCCGAGCACCGGGGCCGGGGTCTGTGGGGGCTCTTCGACTCGCGCCGGCCGCTACTCCGCGTGGTCGACCGCGCCGGGGTGGTCCGGCTCCAGCGCGGTGCGGCGCGCGTCAGCGCGACCACGCTGGCGGGCCTCGAGGGCGAGCTGGCGCGGGCCGTGGATCAATTGACCGATTACGGGGATGCGGGGCGCACGATCCCGGACATTTTCGTCCTCTACGGCGCGCGCATCGCCAACTTCTCCGGACTGGCTGACCTGGCGCAGGTGAAGGCGCTCGCCGAAGTCGAGCTGCGCTCGCTCGACCCGGAGACGGGGCTCCTGGTGGTCGCCTGCCCGAAGCAGGGATAGGTACATGAGCAAATTGCGGAACAGAACACGGATGAGACAGATGCGACAGATGACCGCGGATCGATCCGCGGTCATCTGTCGCATCTGTCTCATCCGTGTTCTCGTCGCGGCGCTCGTCCTGGCGACCGCGGCCGGTGCCCAGGAGCGAGGCGGGGGGCCGGAGAATACGGGCGAGACGGCGCGCGCCCTCGATCTCATCCGTGAGGCGCGCGAGGCGCTCGGCGGCGAGGAGGCGCTGCGCAGAATGCAGAGCCTCTCAGCGTCCGGGAGGCTGCGCCGCTTCGTTAAGTATGTCACCGTCAAAGGGCCGGATAAGGTGGAGGAGAAGGAGAAGACGCTGACGAGCAAGGTCGGGTTCGACTACGTGGCGCCGGACAAATTCCGGAAGCGCGTTTCGGGGAGTACCCTCAACGGCTACGGCTACTCCTACGTCGAGGTCGTCAACGGCGGCCGCGCGTGGCGCAATCCTCCGCTGCCGGTCGCCTCCTCGCACCGGGACCGGCGCGTGATTGACGTTGATGACGTCGAGCGGAGCTTCATGAGACAGGCGCAGGGCGTGCGTCAGCAGCTAACCCTCTACTCTCTGGGCTGGCTGCTGCAGGCGATCCCGTCGCTCCCCCTGGAGCTTAGTGACGCCGGGGAATTCCGCGTCGAGGACCGGGTCGCCCGAGGAGTCCTCGTCGAAGGCGACGAGGGCTTCCGGGTCGTGTTGCTGCTCGACCGGCAAACGCGCCTACCGCTGGCGCTCGCCATCTCCTATATCGAGGCGCGGCGCGAGCCGGTGATCGTCGAGGTCGCGAGTTTCAACCGGAAATACGTCTCCGACACCCACGCCCGGGCGCGGCGCGAGCGGGCGGCGCGCTCGACGCGGCCGCAGCGGCGCGAGATGCTGCTGCGCTTCGAGGACCATCGCCCGGTGGCGGGCGTCCTGCTGCCCCACCGCGTGACCACCACCCTGGACGGCATCGTCCAGGAAGAGCTGGTGATCTCGGAGTTCGAGGCCAACCGCCCGCCCAAACCGAAGGACTTCGAAGGGGAGCCTGGGCCGAAATACTGACATGGGAAAAGAGACCACCCTTCATGACACGCCGCTCGACAAGCTCTTGCGCACCTACGCCGACGCCGACGAAATCGTCTTCGAGCGGGCGGCCGGCGCCGAGGCCGAAGCGGCGGCCGAGCTCTGCCGCGGCGCGCGCCGTCGTGCCGAGTGCCTGAGGCGGCGTTTCGGCGGCCGCCGGGCGGCCGAGGTCGCGAGCAGTTACGGGGTCGAGGTGACGTCCGCGGAGTGGGAGACGGCCGGCGGTCGGGTCGTTCACCTGGCCGAGTGCTCGCTCCGGCCGCCGCGCATCCTGATCAACGCGGCGGCGATCAAGACGTGCGCCGGGGCCGCGCGGGAAATGTCCTGGGGGCATGAGGTGCAATGGTTCTCGGAGGGGGAGATCACCGAGATCGCGACGGCACACGAGCTCTTTCATGTTCTCGATCGGCAGCCCTCCTCGGCCGTCGCGGAGTTCGCCGCCCATGCTTTCGCCCGCGCCTTCACGGGGCTGCCATTCTCGCCGCTCCTCTACCACGAGTTGCTCCGGGTGCGGTCGGTCAGATGAGCTACTTCCTCGGGGTCGACGGAGGTCAGAGTCACACGACGGCGCTGGTGGCGGACGCGCGCGGGCGCATCCTCGGGCGCGGGCACGCCGGGCCTGCGAATCACTCGCGCGAGCCGGGCGGCCGCGAGCGCCTCATGCGCGCGATCGAGGAGTCGGTCGGCGAGGCCCTGCGGGGCGCCGGACTGCTCGGCGCGGGGGCGGTCGGGAAGGTCAAGTTTGCCAGCGCACACCTGGCCATGACGGGCGAGCCGGAGGAGAAGGCGGGGGTCGTGCGGGGCCTCCTGCGAGCCGAACGCCTGCGTGTCGGCCACGACGCTCCCGGCGCGCTGGCCGGGGCACTGGCCGGGGGCGAAGGGATCATCGTGCTTGCCGGGACCGGGTCGGTGGCTTATGGCGAGGCAGGGGCAGGCGCGAAGCGACGCGCGGCGAGGATCGGCGGCCACGGCTACGAGTTCGGCGACGAGGGGAGCGCCTTCGCTATGGCCCGCGCGTCGCTCGCCGCGGCCCTGCGCCGCGAGGACCGGGGTCTCGCGGCGGACGCCCTCGCGGGCGCGCTCCAGGCCCATTTCCGGCGCGGAAGCCTCCACCTCATCGCCGTCGATTATTATGCGGGAGAGATTTCGCGCGACCGACTCGCCTCGTTCGCGGCGCGAGTCGGCCGGCTGGCCGAGCGAGGAGGTGAGGCGGCGCGGGCGATTCTCGACGACGCGGCGCGGGGGCTGGCGGAGATGGCCGCCGCCGCCGCCGCCCGGCTCGAGGTCGGTGACGCGCCGGTGACGGTCTCCTACGGCGGTGGCGTCTTCCGCAGCCGGCGACTGCTGCGGCGTTTCACGGCCGAGGTCGTCGGGCGCGTGCCGCGTGCGGCCGTCGTCGCGCCACGCTTCGGCCCCGAGGTCGGCGCGCTGCTGCTCGCCTACCGTGACGCGGGCAGGAGGATCACCCGCGCCCTCCTGGCGAACGTCGAGGCCGGGGCGGCGGACTCTTAATAGGAAACTCCACGAAGTCACACGAAGGAGACACAAAGCGGGAAAAGAGGTATCCTTGTCCTTCCTTACGTGTCTCCTTCGTGTGACTTCGTGGAGAAGGTCTTCTGGTCTCATGCGACGAGACGCAGTTCTGGCCGCCGCTCACCCGGACATTCCGGCCCGAGTCAGCGCGACCTCGCGCCCCGACGCCGGCGGGGAAGCCGCGTCGCGCGGCATCTGCCCGGTCTCGATGAGCGCCTTCATCCGCGCCAGATCGGCGTCCATTTCGCTCTTCGGGTCGGCGCCGAAAAGCCCGGCCAGGGCATGGCCCACCGCCCCGCCCGGCGGCTGATAGCAGAGCTTGATGTGAACCCGGGTGCCCCCTCCGGGGTTGGGTTCGAAGTGGACGGTGCCGTGGCTCCCGATCGCCGACCCTGGTACAGTCCTCCAAGCCATGAGCTTGTTCCGGGCGAACTCAGTGACCTCTGCCGTCCACCCGACCGACACGCCGGCCGGCCCGACGACCGTCCAGTGCGAACGATCGCCGCCCGTCGGCCTCACTTCCCGGACGTTGGACATGAAGCGCGGGAAGTTGCGGTAGTCGGCCCAGAAATCAAAGACCTGTCCGACCGGCGCCTTGATGTTGATCGTCTTCTGAACCTCGACTGCGCGGCAGTCGCGCCCCACGCCGACCAAACTCTTCATCTCCAGATTGGTCAGCCCGCGCACTAAGAGGCCGCAGCCCAAAGCCCCGAAGGCCATGCCGACAGAGTCCCGGCGTTTAAGGCACCAGGCCGTGAGGGCCCCGCCGGTTACCCCCGCGAGCAGCCGCGCCGTCGGCGACCAGTTGGCCGGCATGAAGGGGGAATTGCCATTCGGGCGGGTGCGCCCGCCCTGCAAGCCCAGCACGTCGCCGGCCTCGGCGTGAATCGCGAGCAGATTCTCGACCTCCTGAACGCCGCGCACCTTGGAAACGCACGAAAGTAGATCGTCCACTTCGTCGGCCAGGACCTGGCCGCTCAGACTCACCCGACCGTTACCGGCCGTGACTTCAATGGCGTGCGGGTGCGACACCGCCCGCCCCAGTCTCGACCGCACGCGGGCTGCCAGCACCTCGTCGGAAGCCCCGTCGTGCTTGAGCAAGTGACTCCCCTCGGCCCACAGCCCGCGGGCCCGGTGGCCGAGGTCGCGCGAAGTCGTCCCGGTCGCGTCGCGCATCGCATGGGCGGTATGCACCAGGCGGTCGCGCACGAGCGCCCGCCGCCGCCTCCCTCGGTTGGGGTCAAGCATGTACATCAGCCCGGCGCCGAGTCCGAGGCCGCCGAGCACCAGCAGCCCTGGATACAGGTCGAACCCCTCCGCCCGGTTTCGTGTTTTGGGCTTGTCACCCCACGGGGCCGTCAAGTTTGTCCAGCGATTCATCGTTCACTCCTCTCATGTCTTCGTCTGTTTTCACCGGCTTCGGCGCCCCCGAGCCGCGCATCGCCCGAGCCAATGTCGGTGCTCCGGCCGCCACCATACCTCGCGTTCATCAATTGGATCAGTGTCTGGGTTGAATTGTGAAGCAAGCGGCGAGCCAGCACGGAGATCAACACTTTGTGCAAGTACGGCTTGGCGCTTCGGTCATCGCGGACCCACCGGGCAAGGGGGCAGAGCATTCAACCTGACCGAACTACGTCCGCTAGACAAACATGACTGTACGGATTCGAGCGCGAACGACTCACCCGCTCTGGCCCCGGCCCACATTGGGGGAAGGCCGGATTGTGAAAGGCGCTGCAATCTTATTAACCATATCTCAGCCGCTAACATCGCCCGCTGCGCTGAGACTTGTCGGTCGACGGCGCCGTCACCGCCGCGCGGCCGATCACCTCTCTGCTCGACTGACATTCTGGTCAGTCAATGTTCTCTCCTTGTGCCTCTCGCCGAACGTCGGTCTGAAGATCATTGATGCGTGACACCTGCGCCGAAGATTCAGACCCATGCCGCGAGCGCCCGGTCTCCCCGAAATGCATCGCTCACCCGACGTCTCCGTTACGGAGCGCTGAAGCCCCCGGATTTATTCGCGGGGAGGAGCGCACTCCGTGGTAACATTCCTCCCGAGCGGATGGCGCAGCTGCGCCACCTTCTCGAGCAGCTTTCGGATCACCTTAGCCCGTCCCGTTGAACGCGGGCCGGCTGCGGCAAATCGCCCGGAGCAGATTTCGATCGCCTTATGACCGGTACTGTCGTCGAGCGATTGCGGGGCGGCCTGATCGTCTCCTGTCAGGCGCCGCAGGGGAGCCCGCTGGACGACCCACGGATGATCAGCGTGCTGGCGCTGACGGCCGCTGAGGGTGGCGCCGTCGGTGTGCGCCTTAACGGGCCTGACCATGTCGCCGCCGTGCGCCGCCTGACGGGACTGCCGATCATCGGCATTGACAAGGTGGAGACGGCCGGATCTGAGGTCTACATCACGCCGACCTTCGCCGCGGCGCGCGGGCTGGCCGAGAGCGGCGCCGACCTCATCGCGCTCGACGCGACGCGCCGGAGGCGGCCTGGGGGGGAACTCCTCGGCGAGTTGATCAGGCGCGTGCGCGGGGACCTCGGGCTGCCGGTGATGGCCGACGTCGCGACCGAGGAGGAAGGGCGCGAGGCGGCCGAGAGCGGCGCGGACATCGTCGCGACCACGCTCTGTGGCTACACGGCCGAGACGTCCGGCGCCGCCCTCCCGGCGCTCGACCTGGTCGAGCGGCTGGCCTCGCGCTTGGGCGTGCCGGTGATTTGTGAGGGTGGGGTCGCCTCTCCGGAGCAGTTACGCCGCGCCTTCGATTGCGGCGCCTTCGCCGTCGTCGTCGGCACGGCGATCACGGGCGTCGGGCGGCTCGTCCGCCAGTTCGCCGCCGCCGCCCCCCGCGCCCGCACGCCCTGAGCGGCCAGCCCGGAGCCGGCCGCTGACGTTAAAGACGGCGGTGGCGGCCACCTCATCTCATCTTTTTGCCGATCCCTGACAATATTGTATGTTGAAAGCAGTCATCGGGTTGAGGTATGATGTGGCTCCAATTCGGATCCCGCCTCTGGCCGTCTCACACGGCAGACTCATGACGAGCGAGGCAGTCGCCGGCGAGCAAAGAAAAAAGCCGGGACTTCGACACAGGGCTGAAGCGACGCAACTCTAACCCGTTATCTGATCATCTAACCACCGCTTCTTTGAAAGATTTGGAAAAGCCCGCGATTAGGGAGTGAATATAGAATAAAGAGACTCGGGCTGACGCAGCCCAGAAGTTGCCCCATTCCCGTTGTCGGGCATTGAGGAGGAGGCGAAGTCAATGGGAAATCAGATCGGACAGAAATCGGCCGTGAGCTCGACCTATCTGAATCCGGACCTCAAGAGTTCACAGGCGCAGGAGTTTGAGGACAAACTTTCGGCCCGCATCGTCGGGCAGGAGCGCGCCGTCCGGCGGATCACCGGCCTCTACCAGATTTACCTCGCCGGGTTGGCGCACCCGGGCCGTCCGATCGGGACGCTGATCTTCCTCGGGCCGACCGGGTCGGGCAAGACGCGCGTCGTCGAGGCGGCCGCCGAAGTCCTCTTCGGCGACCCGAACCTGATCACCAAGATTGACTGCGCCGAGTTTCAGCATTCGCACGAGATCGCCAAGCTGATCGGCTCGCCCCCGGGCTACCTCGGCCACCGCGAGACCTCGCCCATGCTGACGCAGGAGAATCTCGACCGCTCGCACAGCGACCAGGTCAAGCTCTCGCTCGTCCTCTTCGATGAGATCGAGAAGGCTTCGGACGCCCTCTGGCAGCTACTCCTTGGCATCCTCGACAAGGCGACCCTCACGCTCGGCGACAACCGGCGCGTCGACTTCTCGCACTCGATCGTCATCATGACCTCAAACCTCGGCGCGCGCGAGATGAGCGAGCTGATCTCGGGCGGGATCGGCTTCGCCCCGAAGACCGGGGTGGTCGACACCGAGGTCGACCAGAAAATCTACCGCACCGCCGTCGACGCGGCCCGCCGCAAGTTCTCGCCGGAGTTTATGAACCGGATCGACAAGGTGGTCGTCTTCCGGAGCCTGCGCGACGAGCATTTGCGTCAGATCCTCGAGATCGAGCTCAACGCGGTCCAGGAGCGGATCATGCGCGGCTCGGGCGAGAAGTTCCTCTTCAAGTGCACTGAGGCGGCGAAGAAATTCCTGCTCGACGAGGGGATCGACTTCAAGTACGGCGCGCGCCACCTCAAGCGTGCAATCGAGCGCTTCCTCGTCTACCCGCTCTCGAACCTCGTCGCCACCAGGCAGGTCGGGCTCGGCGACCTGCTCGTCGTCGACTTCTCGCCGGAGATCGGCAAGCTGGTCTTCTCGAAGGAGACCGGCGGGGCGCTCGTCGCCGACCAGCACGAGGCGGACGCGGGTGAGGAATCCCTCG
>Ga0075421_100005301_pt1 | contig 15566 bp, 19 predicted proteins | sample SoiMetdeltSBSDD5_FD_75292 | JGI IMG/M metagenome (GOLD analysis project Ga0075421, IMG submission 75292) | Bulk soil microbial communities from a Populus tree surrounding site in Tennessee, USA - Soil MetaG P. deltoides SBSDD5 | ecosystem: Environmental > Terrestrial > Soil > Tree plantation...
GGCGAACTCGATCACCTCGATGCCGCGCTGGATGTCGCCCTTGGAGTCGGCGACGGTCTTGCCGTGCTCGAGCGAGAGCGTTTCGGCGAGCTCGTCGACGTTCTTGTTGACCAGGTCGATGAACTTCATCAGCACGCGGGCGCGGCGCTGCGGGTTCCACGCCGCCCACTCCTTCTGCGCCTCGACTGCGCCGGCGACTGCGGCGTCGACGTCGGCCGACGACGCCATCGGCGCCTTGGCCTGCACCTCGCCGGTGTTGGGGTTCATCACGTCGGCGGTGCGCTTGGACTGTCCGGCGGTGCGCTTGCCGTCGATGAAATGCGAAATCTGTGTGGTCATGAGTCTGTCCCTCGCCCGAATGGCTGAATACTAGGACATCCTAGTATCTCTTCGGCAGGGTGTGCAAGGGGGCCCAACTGAGCACCAACAGCGCGAGCGGAAGCAGCACCGCGATCGTCAGCACCGTCGTTTCGCCGATGGCCTGCGAGGCCGTGTAGTGGTCGTGGTGGGTGACGTGGAACAGCAGGTGCGGCACGGCGAACATCAGGTACGCGGCCAGCGAGGTACGCACCATGACGCGATCCATCGTGATTGCGGCGACGGCAGTGACCAATCCCAGTGCGAGGTTCATGGCGCCGTAGTCGCGCATCAGGTGTTCGGCGAACGGCGGCGCCAGGTCCACCCAGGGGACATAGTCGTAGAACACCCGCGGCGCCAGCGTCGCCACCAACCCCACCGCCAGTTCGACCAAGGTGAGGAACCACATCCCGGCCCGCAGGATCATTGCGGCGCCTTCCGTCGGTGAGGTTTGAGGTAGTGGTTGATGGCGTCGGCGTAGGGCAGGTGTCCCGAGGCGAGCTGATCGGCCATGTACTCCTCGAACGTGATCGTGCCCGCGGCGTGCCCCGGCGCCAGGTGCCCGCCGGCGCGGAAGGCGCGAAACACCTTGCCGGGGAACCGCACCGGCATGATCGGCCGTCGCTTGCCGGCCATCTCGAGGTAGCTGCGCGCGAGATCCGCGAAGGTGCGAACCTGCGGGCCGGCGAAATCAGGTGCGCGTCCGGCCGGTTCACCGAGGGCAAGACGGGCCAGTCGCGGGCCGACGTCGCGCACATCGACCGGTTGGTCGCTCACTCCCGCGGGTATCGCCATCACCGGCGGTTTGGTCAGCATTCGCATGACGACCGCGATCAGGTCGTGAAATTGCGTGGCGCGCAATACAGTCCACGGCAGGCCGGACGCGGCGATCAGTTGCTCGTCGGCGAGCTTCTGCCGGTAGTACCGGAACGGCACCTGGTCGACGCCGACGATCGAGATGTACACCAGATGCGGCGAGCCTGCCCGCTTGGCGGCAGCGACCAGCTGCTCTACGGGGTCCACGCACGCGACAATGGTGTCGACGCCCGCGACGGCTGAATCCAGCCCGCCGCCACTACGCACGTCACCCCTGACATGTTCGACATCGGCGCTGCGGGGCCGCCGTCCCCGGCTCAGCACGCGCACATCGGCACCGGCGAGCTGCAGGTGCTCCACCACGACGCGGCCGAGCGTGCCGGTGCCGCCGGTGACCAGGATTCGGGTCGTCACATAGTTATGAACCGGGCAGCCCCACCGGATGTGACAGCTGCGTGCCAAGGAATCGAAGTTTGTCGGGATTGGCGACGATCCGCAGCGCCACCACCCGGTCGTCGGTGATCTCGAAGAACAGCACACCGGCCAATGTCGAGCCGACGAATCCGAGCACCGCCGGCTCGCCGTTGATCTCCGCGCCGAAGTCGAGCCGCACGTCAGCGATCGGTCTGCTGAACGCGCCCGCCAGATAACGGGCCACCCGATCGCGCCCGGTCACAACTCGGCGCGCGGCACCCACCTGACCGCCGCCGTCGGCGGTGGAGCTGACGTTGTCGGCCAGCATCGCCGCCAGGCCGGGGACATCACCGCCGCGAGCGGCATCCAAAAAGCGTTCGACGAGCGCGCGCCAGTGTGCGGGATCCGGCCGGAACCGCGGCACTCGTTGGTCCAGTCGCTGTCGTGCGCGTCGGTGCAACTGGCGCGCGTTGGCCTCCGACGTGTCGAGGATGTCTGCGATGTCGGCGTGGCTGTAGGCGAATGCCTCGCGCAAGACAAACGCGGCGCGCTCAGCGGGGGTAAGCCGCTCCATCAGTGCGAGCATCGCGATGGATACGGCGTCGCGCTGCTCGACGGTTTCTAGCGGGCCGAGTGCGCCGTCGGCGGTGAAGACGGCCTCGGGAAGCCAAGGGCCGGTATAGGTTTCGCGACGCGCGCGGGCCGAGGTGAGTTCGTTGAGGCACAGGTTCGTCAGCGCCTTGGTCAGCCACGCGGGCAGTGACCGGATTGCATTCCGGTCGGCGGAGTGCAGGCGCAGATACGTGTTCTGTACCGCGTCCTCGGCTTCGCTCGCCGAGCCCAGCAGCCGGTACGCCAGCCCGAACAGCTGCGAGCGATGCGTTTCGAATTCCGCGGCGAAGTCGGTCACTGAGTCAAGAGTGCCACGCCGCGCTGGTGAGGACGTGACGCTCAAGGAATTCCAGTTGATCGGCGACGACCGCCTCATGCTGCGGCCCGTCGTAGATGTCGAAGTGATCTACGCCGGGATACAACCGCAGCTCTCCGCGTGGCGCGCGCTTGGCCGCGGCGACCGCCGCGTCCGGGCGAGCGACCTGATCGGCGGCGCCGACGCACACCAGCCATGGGCACGTCAGCCGTGCGGCGAATCGACCCAGGTTAAAACGGCGCCCCAACAGCCACCGCGACGACACACGGTTGCGCCAGTGTGAGTCCTCCCCGATCGCGACGACGTGGCGCCAGCCGGCCTCGCTTTCGGGTGCGTTGATGAATGCCGCTTCGTCCGGCTGGCCCACCGCCGGCATGTACTCGCCGCGGCTCGCGGCGAGCATCATCCTCGCGCGGACGCGCGGCTTCGCCCGTTATGCCTGGCGAATGTCCAGGAACGGCACCTGGCTGATTACCGCCGCCACCTCGCCACCGTGGACGGCCGCCGCCAGTGCGTTGCCGCCACCCATCGAGGATCCAAATGTGACAACGCGTTTCGCATCGACGCCGGCCCGTCGACGGGCGAACGCAATCGCGTGCCGCCAGTCTTCGAGCTGACGCCCGGGCTCGAACAGATCTGGAGTACCGCCGCTGTCTCCGAATCCACGGTGGTCGAAGACGAGCGCGAAGCAGTTGCGCTGTGCGAAACGCTCGGCGAACGCCCCCAGTCGATCACGTCGGGTACCGGAGAGTCCATGCGCCATCACTACGATCGGCGCGTCGTCCGAGTCCGTCGTCTCAGGCTCGTACTTCCATGCGGCGCACGCGTCGCCCGCAACGTCGAACTGCACATCGATTCGGTTCACACCTGGTAGACGCGGGCGGACGATCAAATGTGAGATCGCAGTTTGGCGACGAACGCCTGCGTCTCTTCCCACGTGGGCAGCAGACCCGCGGATTGCGCCTGCGCAAGACTGGGCGCGTCGCGGTCGCGGTCGGAGAGAATCGGCTGGTCGACTCCAGCGGGCCACGCGATGTCCAACGCGGGGTCGAGCGCGTTGATGGTGTGCTCGCGACCCGGGTCATACTCCGCCGAGCACAGGTACATCACCGTCGAATCATCCTCCAGCGCCAGGAACGCATGGCCCAGGCCCTCGGAGAGGTAGACCGAACGGTGATGCTGATCGTCGAGCACCACCGCGTCCCATTTCCCGAATGTCGGTGAGCCGACCCGAATGTCGATGATCACGTCGAACACCGAGCCGGTCAGGCAGGTGACGTACTTCGCCTGGCTCGGCGGCAACTGCGCGAAATGCACACCCCGCAACGCGCCGGCCGACGACACCGAGCAGTTGGCTTGGCGCAGATCGAGCCGGTGTCCGGCGAACTCGGTGAACCCCGAATCGGTGAACCATTCGAAGAACAGGCCACGCGAGTCGGTGTGCACCTGTGGGGTGATTTCCCATGCGCCGGGGACGCTCAATTCGCGGGCTTTCACTGGCCGCGCTCCTCGTAGCCGGCCTCGACCGCGTCTTTCAGTGGGCGCCACCAGGATTCGTTGTCGCGGTACCACTCGATGGTGGCACGCAGGCCTTCTTCGAAATCGGTGTGCTTTGGGCCCCAGCCGAGTTCGTGGTACAGCGGTGATGGGTCGATCGCGTACCGCAAGTCATGGCCGGCCCGGTCGGTGACGTGGTCGAAGTCGTCGGGGTCACGGCCCATCAGCCGAAGGATGGTTCGCATCACCGACAGGTTGTCCCGTTCTCCTTCTGCGCCAATGAGATACGTGCGGCCGACCTGGCCGTCGGCGATGATCCGCCACACCGCGCTGTTGTGGTCGTCGACATGGATCCAGTCACGAACGTTCGCGCCGTTGCCGTAGAGCTTCGGCCGCCGCCCGGACAGCACATTGGTGATCTGGCGGGGGATGAACTTCTCCACGTGTTGATACGGCCCGTAGTTGTTTGAGCAGTTCGATATCGTTGCGGCCACCCCGTAGGACCGCACCCATGCGCGTACGAGCAAGTCGGCCGCTGCCTTGGTCGACGAGTACGGGCTCGATGGGTTGTACGGCGTCGACTCGGTGAACCGTTGCGCAGAACCGAGTTCCAAGTCGCCGTACACCTCGTCGGTCGACACGTGATGCAACCGCACACCGTGTGCGCGCACCGCCTCCAACACCGTGAAGGTGCCGACGACGTTGGCGTGCAGGAACGGCTCTGGATTGGCCAGGGCGTTGTCGACGTGGGTCTCGGCGGCGAAATGCACGACGGCGTCGGCCTCGGCGATGAGCTTGGACACCAACTCGGCATCGGTGATGTCACCCTGCACCAGCCGGATGTCATCTGCGACCGGGGCCAGTGATTCGCGGCTGCCCGCATAGGTCAGCACATCGAGCACCGTCACGCGGTCGTCGGGGTGCTCGCGCACGATGCCGTGCACGAAGTTAGCGCCGATGAACCCCGCTCCGCCGGTGACCAGCAACCGCATGAACCCACCGTAGCGGTCGTGGTCCGGTCAGCCCTTCAGGCCAAGCGGACGCGCCAATTCGGTCAGCGTCGGCAACAGCTTGTCCTTGCCGCCAAGCACCTGGATCAATACCGAATCGGCACCCGAGTCCAGATGCTCGTTGAGCCGCTTGGCGACGTCGTCACCGCTCCCGTGCGCGACCACCGCGTCGATCAGCTTGTCGCTGCCGGGCTTCGCGATGTCCTCGTCCGTGAAGCCGAGCCGCTTCCAGTTGTTGAGGTAATTGCTCAGGTTCAGATAGAAGTCGACGGTCTTGCGGCCGATCGCGCGGGCTTCCTCGGCGTCTGTGGTCAGCACCACCTTGTGCTCGGGCGCCAAATACACCGTCGGCCCGATCCATTCGCGTGCCTGCGCCGTGTGCTCCGGCGTCGTCAGGTACGGGTGCGAACCCGCACTGCGCTTTGCCGCCAGCTCGTGCACCTTCTTGCCCAGCGCGGCCACGACCCGACGACTGGTCGGCACCTTCTTGGCATCGAGCACGTCGAGGTACTCGACCAGCGCGTCGTAGGGCTTGAGGTACTCCTGGGTGTGCTCGGGATGGCCGACACCGACGCCGAGCAGGAAGCGGCCGGGGTGAGCGGCCTCAATGCGGTGATACGACTCGGCGACCGTGTTCGCTTCCGCCGACCAGATGTTGACGATGCCAGTGGCGACCTGCAGCGTCTCCGTCTGGTCGAGGATCGGCTCGACGAACGACAAGTCCGCGGCCGGCGATCCGCCAACCCACAACGAGCCGTATCCGAGTTTCTCGATTTCGACGGCCTGCTCCGGCCCGGGCGATCCGAAGGTCCATACCCCTACGCGGCCAAGGTCGGGCTTGAGTTCAGTCATGCAAGTCTCCTTCGATTACTGCAGGCCCAGCGGCCCGGCAAGTTCGGCGAGCGCGGGCACCAACTTGTCATCCGACGTCAGCACCTGCACCGGCACGTGATCGGCGCCCGCGTCTAGGTGCTCCTTGAGCCGTGCCGCGATGGCGTCCACCGTCCCGTAGGCGACGACGGCATCCACCAGACGATCACTACCCGGTTTTGCGACGTCTTCATCACTGAACCCGAGACGTTTCCAGCTGTTGAGGTAATTCGTCAGGTTGAGGTAAATCTCGAGCGCCTTGCGGCCGACCGTGCGGGCCTTGTCCGCGTCGGTGGTCAACACCACCTTGTGCTCGGGCGCGATGAACGCGTCGGCTCCGATGAGCTTGCGCGCCTCGGCCGTGTGCTCGGGCGTCGTCAGATACGGATGCGCACCGGCAGTGCGATCCGCCGACAGCTTCAAAACCTTCGGGCCGAGGGCGGCGACGACGCGGCGGTTCTTCGGCACGCCGTACTCGTCGAGCTTGTCCAGGTAGTCGTTGAGCGCATCGATGGGCTTGCGGTACTCATGCCCCGCCTCGGGGTGGCCGACGCCGATACCCAGCAGGAAGCGGCCGGGGTACGCCTTGTCGATTCGGTGGAACGACTCGGCGACGGGTCCGGCGTCCGCGGTCCAGATGTTGACGATGCCGGTGGCGACCTGCAGCGTGGTGGTCTTCTCGAGGATCGGCTCGACCCAATCCAATTCGGCTGGCGGCGAACCGCCGACCCACACGGCGCCGTAGCCCAGCGCCTCGATGTCTTTCGCTTGATCGGGAGTTACTCCGCGTCCGAAAGATCCGAATCGGCCGAGGTTGGGTTTCTGGGTATCAGTCATGGTCCGGTCAACCCGCGGCGCGGCAGCGGCTATTCCGCTGTGGCCGGAAGTTCGATCGGTGTCGGTAATTCGGGTGCCGGCGCCACCAATGGCAGCAGGACGATGAACTTCGTGTGCCCAGGCTCGGACTGCACTCGCAGGTCGCCGTGGTGCTTCTCCACGACGATCCGACGGGCCAGATCCAGCCCGAGGCCCGTGCCCTCGCCGAACGGCTTGGTGGTGAAGAACGGGTTGAAGATCTTCTCGATGATGTCCGCGGGAATGCCGGGACCGTCGTCGCAGATCTCGACGCGAATCATCTCTTCGTTCTCGCGCATCGTGCGTAGCGTCAGCGTGCCGCGACCGTCCATCGCCTGGATCGCGTTGTCGATGATGTTCGTCCAGACCTGATTGAGATCGCCGGGGTAGCAAAGCAATTCGGGCAGCGACTTGTCGAGATCCTTGACCATCTTGACCGCGCCGTCCTTGCCGACCTTGTCGCCGAACATCATCACGGTGCTGTGCAGCAACTCGTGGATGTCGGCGCTTTGATACTCCGCCCGGTCCATCTGGGAGTACTGCTTGGCCCCGGCCAGCAGCGCGGAGATCCGCTTGCTGGCCTCGGCGATCTGGTTCATCAACAGCTCGGTCTCGATGGTGTAGCGCAGCCAACCAATGGCGCCCTGCAGCGACGCCGTCGCGTCGACCTCGTCAACCGAGGCCGAGACGCGTTCGAGCCAGTCGGTGTCGAGGCCGGCGTCGACGAATGTCGGGGCATACTCCCATGCCCCCGACAAACCGCGATCCTCCAGCCAGTCGCCGATCTGCTCCTCGCGGTCCGATGCCTCCAGCGCAGTCAGCTCGACCGACTTGGACTTCGCGACCTGCTCGGCGACCTCGTCCTGGATGCTGACCAGCACGCGCAGGGCCTCGGGGGTGAACTTGCCGTCGGCCAGCATCGCCAGCTTGTGGCGCATGCCGGCCACGCGGTCGCGCAGGTCCGCGACCGCGCGCGCCGTCGCTGCGGCCGGGTTGTTCAGCTGGTGGGTGAGCCCAGCCGACAACTGGCCGAGCGCCAGCAGCTTCTCGCGCTGGCCGATGATCTGGCGCTGTCTGAGGCCGCCGACCAAATGCCCTTCGAGAAGGTGCACGGCCATTGGGAACTCAGCCTGCATGAAGCGGGCGAACGCGTCGGCGTCCAGCACGAAGAACCGTGATGGCTTGGTCACTCGGACCGATGCTGCGTAGGCACTTTCTGCGCCGGGTATGTATGCCGACCATGCGCCGCAGTACACACCGCGCTGCGACGTGCGGGTGGTTTCGATGTCCACGCCGCCCGAGCGCTTGGACATCACCAGTTCGCCGTCGAGCAGGACGTACAAGCACGTCGCGGGATCGCCTTCGGTCACGATGGGGCCGGGCTCGAAAGCCTGGATATGGCCGTTGTCACACAGCATCTTCAGCTGCTCGTCGGTCAGGGCCTCGAACAGGAACAGCGTCCGCAGTTCGTTAGGCAGACATTTGTTTGAATCGCCCATCATCCGCTCCTAGGCCTCGGCCAAATACCGGTGCACCAACATCACCGCCATCGAACCTTCGCCGACGGCTGCGGCCACCCGTTTGGCGGATTCGGCGCGCACATCACCTGCAACAAACACACCGGGCACACTTGTTTCCAAATGGTGCGGCGGACGGTCCAGTGTCCAACCGCTGACGTCCTTGAGATCCGGTCCGGACAGGATGAATCCGTGGTCATCCTTCGCCACTACGTCGAGCCAATCGGTGCGCGGCGCGGCGCCGATGAAGCAGCACAGCCGGTCGCAGGTCACCGTTTCCTTCTCGCCACTCTGCTTGTCGAACAACACCAGGCCGGTGAGGTGGTCGTCCTCGCCGAGCGTGTCGACCACCTCGGTGCAGACTCGGACGGTGATGTTGTCGTTCTTCTCGATCTGCCGGATCAGGTAGTAGGACATCGACGTCTCCAGCGACGGGCCCCGCACGAGGAGCGTCACCGATTTCGCTGAGCGGGACATGTACATCGCCGCCTGCCCCGCCGAGTTCGCGCCACCCACGATGTAGACGTCCTCGCCCTTGCATTCCGATGAGTCGGACACCGAGGCGCCGTAGAACACGCCGCGACCCACGTAGTTGCAGGCGGAGTTGTCCGGGTCGTTCCAGCACCCGTTCACCTGCAGCTCGCGGTACTCGACGCCGGTGGCGAGGATGACCGCCTGGGCGCCAACGTCGCTGCCGTCCTCGAACTCGATCGTGCGCGCCGTTCCGCTGTCCCCGGCGTGCAGCCTGACCGCCTTGCGGGTGGTGATGACCTCAGCGCCGAACCGTTCGGCCTGACGTCGGGCCGCGGTAGTGAGCTCGGCGCCCGAGACACCGGTGGGGAAGCCGAGGTAGTTCTCGATTTTTGAGCTGCGGCCGGCTTGTCCACCGGTTGTCGTCTCCTCGATCAACACGGTTTTCAGGCCCTCGGAGGCGCCGTACACCGCGGCCGCCAGGCCAGCGGGTCCGCCGCCGATCACCGCGAGCTCGTACATCTCCAGCGACGGGCTGGTCGACAGGCCGAGCATTCCGGCGAGCTCGGCGTCCGTCGGCTCGACGAGCGTCTCGCCCTGTTCGGTGATGACCACCGGCAGCTGATAGCCGTCCAGGCCAGCGGCGTCCAACAGCTGCTTGCCCTTGGCCTCGTCGGCCATGAACGAGCGGAACGAGTGCTGGTTGCGCGCCAGGAACTGACGTACCTCCCACGACCTCTCGTTCCAGCGGTGTCCGATCACCTTGGTGTGCGGAATGGCCCGGTCACCAGTGGCGTGCCAGGCCTCGAGGAGCCCGTCGATCACCGGGTACAACTTCTCCTCCGGCGGGTCCCACGGCTTGAGCAGGTAGTGGTCCAGGTCGACGACGTTGATCGCGTCGATCGCGGCATGCGTGTCGGCGTAGGCGGTCAGCAGCACGCGACGGGCGAGGGGGTAGATGTCCATCGCCTCTTCGAGGAACTCGATGCCGCTCATCTGCGGCATCCGGTAGTCGGCGACGAACACCGCAACGGTGTCTCCGCGCAGCTTGAGTTCGTTGAGGGTTTCCAGGGCGTCGGGCCCGGACTCGGCCCGAACGATTCGGTAGCGCTCGCCATAGTGGCGGCGCAGGTCGCGAGCGACAGCGCGGGAAACCGCGGGGTCGTCGTCGACGGTCAGTATTACGGGTTTTCGGGGGGCAGAGACTGGTCCAGTCATCGGTTATAAGTATGCTCCCGCTGTCCACCGGATATGTCGGCCCCTTGGCCGCCCTGGCCTGGCACTTCAGCGATTTTGGGGCAGGCCGCCGAGCAGGTAGTATGGACCAACGGTGCGGTTTCCGCGCCGACTCTTGCGTGCCCCTGTTCTGGAATTTCTGGTTACCGGCTCACGTTTTGTAGTCGGACGAAGGCTGCGCCAACAGGCGCCAACGATCTACAGGACACGGAGGATCTCCGAAAGATAATGGCCAAGAAAGACGGTGCCATCGAGGTCGAGGGCCGGGTGGTCGAACCTCTGCCCAATGCGATGTTCCGCATTGAGCTGGAGAACGGACACAAGGTCCTTGCCCACATCAGCGGCAAGATGCGGCAGCACTACATCCGCATCCTGCCCGAGGACCGCGTCGTGGTGGAGTTGTCTCCCTACGACCTGTCCCGGGGTCGCATTGTTTACCGGTACAAGTAACTAGACGAGAACAGGATCGACCGAGCCGTGAAGGTGAACCCGAGCGTCAAGCCCATTTGCGATAAGTGCAGGGTGATCCGTCGGCATGGGCGGGTCATGGTGATCTGCTCAGATCCGCGCCACAAGCAGCGCCAGGGTTAAAGCGCACTTGGCGATGAGCCGCTTGCGCGAAGAGCGCAGGCGGGCCGACAACTTAATGACGAAATCCCAGTACCACTGAGCGGATTCGCTGCTCATCCACGTCCGGCACGGAGGCCGGACCCCATCAGACGAGGGAACGGACTGGGACCAGACCTCCGCATAGAAGAAGGAAAACTGCCTGATGGCACGCCTCGTGGGCGTTGATCTCCCGCGCGATAAGCGCATGGAGATCGCCCTGACCTACATCTACGGCGTCGGCCGTACCCGCTCCCAGGAGATCCTGGAAGCCACCGGCATCGACCGGAACCTGCGCACCAAGGACCTGACCGACGATCAGGTCACCCACTTGCGCGACTACATCGAAGGCAACCTCAAGGTGGAGGGCGATCTGCGCCGCGAGGTGCAGGCCGACATCCGCCGCAAGATCGAGATCGGCTGCTACCAAGGCCTGCGGCACCGTCGCGGCCTGCCGGTGCGCGGCCAGCGGACCAAGACCAATGCGCGCACCCGCAAGGGCCCGAAGCGCACCATCGCCGGCAAGAAGAAGGCCAAGTAACCGATGCCACCAGCCAAGAAAGCCGCCCCGAAGAAGGGCGCCGCCAAGACCCGTCGCAGGGAAAAGAAGAACGTCCCGCACGGCGCTGCGCACATCAAGAGCACGTTCAACAACACGATCGTGTCGATCACCGATCCGCAGGGCAACGTCATCGCCTGGGCGTCGTCGGGCCACGTCGGCTTCAAGGGTTCGCGCAAGTCGACCCCGTTCGCCGCGCAGCTGGCCGCCGAGAATGCCGCCCGCAAGGCGCAGGAGCACGGCGTGAAGAAGGTCGATGTGTTCGTCAAGGGCCCGGGCTCGGGCCGTGAGACCGCGATCCGATCGCTGCAGGCCGCCGGCCTCGAGGTCGGCGCGATTTCCGATGTCACGCCGCAGCCGCACAACGGCTGCCGTCCGCCGAAGCGGCGTCGGGTCTAGGAGGAGACAGAACTTATGGCTCGTTACACCGGACCCGCGACCCGCAAGTCGCGCCGATTCGGCACCGACCTCGTCGGTGGCGATCAGTCGTTTGAGAAGCGTCCCTACCCGCCCGGCCAGCACGGCCGTGCCCGCGTCAAGGACAGCGAGTACCGCCAGCAGCTGCAGGAGAAGCAGAAGGCTCGCTTCACCTACGGCGTGATGGAGAAGCAGTTCCGCCGCTACTACGAAGAGGCAGTGCGTCGCCCCGGCAAGACCGGCGAGGAGCTGCTCCAGATCCTGGAGAGCCGGCTGGACAACGTGGTTTACCGCGCCGGCCTGGCCCGGACCCGGCGGATGGCCCGTCAGCTGGTCAGCCACGGTCACTTCACCGTCAACGGTGTCAAGGTCGACATCCCGAGCTACCGGGTGTCGCAGTACGACATCATCGACATCAAGGACAAGTCGCTCAACACGCTGCCGTTCGAGGTTGCGAGGGAGACCGCGGGCGACCGCCCGATCCCGGCGTGGCTGCAGGTTGTCGGCGAGCGTCAGCGCATCCTGGTGCACCAGTTGCCGGAGCGTGCGCAGATTCAGGTGCCGCTCGCCGAGCAGCTGATCGTCGAGTTCTACTCGAAGTAAAGACTTCTCAGCCGTCCGGATGACGGCTGGGACACGCGGCATCAAATAGTGGGTGCCGTGAAGGAGGAAAAAAACATGCTGATCTCTCAGCGACCCACCCTGGCCGAAGAGGTCAAGGCCGAGAATCGCTCCCAGTTCGTCATCGAGCCGCTGGAGCCCGGATTCGGTTACACCCTTGGCAATTCGCTTCGGCGCACGCTGCTGTCGTCCATCCCGGGCGCGGCGGTCACCAGCATTCGCATCGACGGTGTGCTGCACGAGTTCACCACCGTCCCCGGCGTCAAGGAAGACGTCACCGACATCATCCTGAACCTCAAGGGTCTGGTGGTGTCCTCCGAGGAGGACGAACCGGTCACCATGTACCTGCGCAAGCAGGGCCCCGGCGAGGTCACCGCGGGCGATATCGTGCCGCCGGCGGGCGTGACGGTGCACAACCCCGAGATGCACATCGCGACGCTCAACGAAAAGGGCAAGCTCGAGGTCGAGCTCGTCGTGGAGCGCGGCCGCGGCTATGTGCCCGCCGTGCAGAACAAGGCATCGGGCGCCGAGATCGGCCGCATTCCGGTCGATTCCATCTACTCGCCGGTGCTCAAGGTCACCTACAAGGTGGAGGCCACCCGTGTCGAGCAGCGCACCGACTTCGACAAGCTGATCCTCGATGTCGAGACCAAGAGTTCGATCACCGCTCGCGACGCGCTGGCGTCGGCGGGTAAGACGCTGGTCGAATTGTTCGGTCTGGCACGCGAACTCAACGTCGAGGCCGAGGGCATCGAGATCGGGCCGTCGCCGGCCGAGGCCGACCACATCGCCTCGTTCGCGCTGCCGATCGATGACCTGGACCTCACGGTGCGGTCGTACAACTGCCTCAAGCGCGAGGGTGTGCACACGGTGGGCGAGCTGGTCGCCCGCACGGAGTCTGATCTGCTGGACATCCGCAATTTCGGCCAGAAGTCCATCGACGAGGTGAAGATCAAGCTGCACCAGCTGGGTCTGTCCCTCAAGGACAGCCCGGCCACGTTTGATCCGTCCGAGGTCGCCGGCTACGACGTCGCCACCGGCACCTGGAACAGCGACGCCGGCTACGACCTGGACACCGACCAGGACTACGCCGAAACCGAACAGCTCTAATCACGCACCGTCTATAGGAGTCTCCAATGCCCAAGCCCACCAAGGGCCCTCGCCTCGGCGGTGGGTCCGCCCACCAGAAGGCGATTCTGGCCAACCTGGCCACGTCGCTTTTCGAGCATGGCCGGATCAAGACCACCGAGACCAAGGCCCGGGCGCTGCGGCCGTACGCGGAGAAGCTGATCACCCACGCCAAGAAGGGTGCGCTGCACAACCGGCGTGAGGTGCTCAAGAAGATCCGCGACAAGGATGTGGTGCACACCTTGTTCGCCGAGATCGGGCCGTTCTTCGCCGACCGCAACGGCGGCTACACCCGCATCATCAAGGTCGAGAACCGGAAGGGCGACAACGCCCCGATGGCGGTTATCGAGCTGGTGCGGGAGAAGACGGTGACCGACGAGGCCAACCGGGCCCGTCGCGCCGCCGCTTCGAAGAAGGCCGCGCCTGCGAAGGCAGCTCCGGCTGCCGAGGTTGTGGAGGAAGCTCCGGCTGAGGAGACCGTCGACGAGGTCAAGGCGGAGGACGCCGCCATCGAGGAGGCGCAGACCGCTGAGGCAGCCGAAGAGGTTGCCGAAGCTGCCGACGAGGCCTCGGCCGAGGAGCCAACGGCTGAAGCCGAGGACAAGGCCGACGACGCCAAGTAGCGAAGCTGTGAACGAACCCGCCATCGATTCCGGTGGCGGGTTTGTTCGTCTTCGGCTCGATATCGCTTACGACGGAACGGAATTCGCGGGCTGGGCCCTGCAGGCCGGGCAGCGCACGGTGGCAGGCGTTCTGGACGACGCGCTGTCGACGGTGTTCCGGGTACCCGTGCAGTTGCGTGCGGCGGGCCGGACCGACGCCGGCGTGCACGCAACGGGTCAGGTGGCCCACGTCGACGTTCCAATTGATACGCTGCCCAACGCCTATCCGCGTGCGACGCGTGCTGGCGATCGCGAGTTCCTGCCGCTCGTGCGACGTCTCGCGCGGTTCCTGCCTGCCGATGTGCGCATCCTCGACATCGACCGTGCCCCAGCCGGTTTCGACGCCCGATTTTCGGCGCTGCGGCGACACTACGTGTACCGGCTGTCGACGGCCCCGTATGGTGTCGAGCCGCAGGAGGCGCGCTTCGTAACGGCCTGGCCGAGACCACTCGACGTCGAGGCGATGGCGGTGGCGTCGCGAAACTTGGTGGGGCTGCACGACTTCGCCGCGTTCTGCCGTCAGCGCGAGGGTGCCACCACGATCCGCGATCTACAGCGGCTGGACTGGTCCCGCGACGGAGACCGGGTCACCGCCTACGTCACCGCCGACGCGTTCTGCTGGTCGATGGTGCGCTCATTGGTCGGAGCCTTGCTGGCGGTCGGCGAGCACCGCCGCGAAACCGGTTGGTGCGCCACGCTGTTGACGTCGACACAGCGCTCCAGCGATTTCGCCGCCGCGCCGCCGCACGGCCTGACCCTCGTGGGCGTCGACTACCCGCCCGATGACCAGCTCGAGGCCCGCGCCAAGGTCACCCGCGACCTGCGGGTCGTTGACTAAAGCAGCGAGGCCGCCGCGCCGGCTGCTGTTTCGACGGGCCCGCCCATGATGTAGAAGGGCTGAAGGTGTGCGGGCCAGAAGGGTACCCCCGAGCAGGCGGGATCACCCGGATTGCATTGGTCCAGGGTCTTGCCCGCGTACTGAGGCGGAACGGGGGTGGGCAGATTGAGCGCTCGCGCGGCATTGCCGAACGTCGCCACCCCGATCACACGCTGGTCAATACCCGGTGATAGCCCGTTGTTGAGAACCTGGAAGGTCACGGCGCCGCCGAGCGAATACCCGCCGAGGATGAACCTGGTGTTCGGGCAATTCGCGGCCATCGATTCGATGTGGCCGGCCATGTCTGCGACACCAGGAGCGATATCCAGGTTCGCCGCGGGATAGTTGACCGCATACGACGCGATCGGCCTGCCTGACTTGGCCTGCAGCGCCGCGACGAAGGCGTCCCCGACCGCACCCAGACCGGGCGGCTCGCCTTGTCCGCGGCCGAATACCACCTCGACGTCCGGGCAGTCGGCCGCCGCCCGGGGAAGCAAGCCGGGAGTGACGAGGACCGCCACGACGGCAGCGGTGGTCGTAGCCAAAACGGTTATCCACCGCATCGGACGGGACATCTGGACTCGGCCAGGGCGGACAACTCATTACGCCAGGTTACCGTGCGTGTCGCGCTGCATCTGGCGACTAGAGCCTGCCGGCGACGAAATCGGCTGCCTGGTTGGCCATGCCGGCGCTGATGTACGCATTGGCGAGGTGGGCGGGCCAGT
>Ga0075421_100005302_pt1 | contig 15565 bp, 16 predicted proteins | sample SoiMetdeltSBSDD5_FD_75292 | JGI IMG/M metagenome (GOLD analysis project Ga0075421, IMG submission 75292) | Bulk soil microbial communities from a Populus tree surrounding site in Tennessee, USA - Soil MetaG P. deltoides SBSDD5 | ecosystem: Environmental > Terrestrial > Soil > Tree plantation...
ATCACCGGGAACAAGTTGGCCCAAAGGCTTCAGCAGGAAGAGGCCGCACTCCGAGCAAGCGAGGCGCGCTTCCGCGAGCTGGCCGATACCACGCCGGCCCTGGTGTGGCAATCTGGAGTGGACCGGCTCTGCAACTTCTTCAACAAACCTTGGCTGGAGTTTGTCGGACACACCTTGGAGGAGGAATTAGGAGATGGTTGGGCCCGAGGCGTCCATCCCGACGATCTTCCGGGGTGTCTCGCTGCCTACTACCGCCACTTCGATGCGCGGCAGCCTTTCACCATTGAGTACCGTGTCCTCCGGGCTGACGGCGAATATCGCTGGTTGCTGGACCAGGGGGTGCCCCGCTACTCGCCAACCGGTGAGTTCGCCGGCTACATCGGGTCATGCATCGATATCACGGAGCACAAGCAAGCGGAGCAAGTGTTACGCGAGAGCGAAGCGCGGCTGCGCGAACTGGCCGACGCCATGCCCCAGATCGTCTGGACCGCCACGGCGGAGGGCCGGTTGGATTACTTCAACCACCGCTGGTATGAGATGACCGGGGCCAGCGAGTCGGTACTCGCCGAGCAGAGTTGGCTGGCGATGACCCATCCGGACGACCGGCAGGAGACCTGTGAGGCCTGGCTGCGGGCAGTCGCTACCGGAGAACCCTGCGTGGTCGAGCATCGGCTCTGGGTGGCGGCCAGCGGTACCTACCGGTGGCATCTGGCTCGCGCGCTGCCGGTCCGGGACGCCACCGGGACGATACTTCGCTGGTACGGATCGTGTACCGACATCCAGGACCAGAAGACTGTTGAAGGGGAGCTGCGCGTGGCGCAGCAGCAACTCGAGGCCCGGGTGGAGCAGCGGACTGCTGCCCTGTCGGAGGCCGTGGTGGCGCTGCAGCAAGAGATCGTCGAGCGGGTCTCGGCGGAGCGGGCGCTCAAGAGCTCCGAGGAGCGGTTCGGCAAGGCATTTCATTCCAGTCCGGATGCCATGGCAATTGTCGACCGGAAGGACTACCGCTTCCTCGAGGTGAACGAGAAATGGGAGGTAATGTTCGGCTTCGCTCGTGCCGAAGTGATCGGCCGCTCGGCCGAGGAGCTGGGCCTCGTGGTGCAAGAGGACCAGGGAGAGCGGGGACGGCTACAGCTGGAGACCGAAGGCCAGCTGCGAGACTTCGAGATGGAGCTCCGCACCCGCTCCGGCGAGATCCTCCAGGTCACGGTGCACACCGAGACAGTCGAGATGGCGGGCGAGCCCTGCTACATCGTCCTCATCCGGGACGTGACCGCCAAGAAGCGGGCGGAAGCAGCGGCCGAAGAACAACGCCAGGAGCTGGCGCACCTGAGCCGGGTGGCCTCACTGGGTGAGCTGTCCGGTGCACTGGCCCACGAGCTGAATCAGCCGCTCGCCGCCATCCTGGCCAACGCCCGGGCCGCCCAGCGAATCATGACTCGCCACAGCCCTGACCTGGCGGAGTTGCGGGTGATTCTGGAGGAAATCGCGGTGGACGACCGCAGGGCCGGTGAGGTGATCGGACGGCTGCGGACGCTGCTGAAAAAGGGGCGGGGCCGTCCCTCCAAACTGGACCTCAACGAGCTGGTCGCTGAAGTGAGGCGTTTGCTGCACAGTGACCTGATCCGGCGGAGAGTGGCCACCGAAACCGACCTGGCCCCCTTGCTACCGCCGGTGCTGGGAGACCGGGTCGAGCTACAGCAGGTAATCCTTAATCTGCTGGGGAATGCCTGCGATGCCATGGCGGATACACCGGCCCCTCGGCGACTGGTCAGGATTGCGACCGGTCTGACGCCGACCGGCCAGGTTCAACTCACGGTGGAGGATCGGGGCAGCGGAATCCCGCCGGAGCGGCTGGAGCAGATCTTTGATGCTTTCTTCACCACCAAAACGAGCGGGCTGGGGCTGGGGCTGGCGATCTGCCGATCGATCGCTACGGCACACGGGGGGCGGCTCTGGGCAACCAATAACGACTCGGGTGGAGCGACCTTTCGTCTGGTGCTGGACCAGGCGGACTACGGCCGTGGCTTGGAGGGAGCCGGAGCCGCTGGCCCCGATCAGTCCGAGCGGTAATCGATGACCCGGTAGAGGACCTCGAGCAGGCGACCTTCGTCGAAAGGCTTTTGCAGGTACGCGGCTGCGCCCGAGGCGAGAGCCCGGTGCCGAACCAGAGGGTCCTCCATAGCGGTGACGAACACGATGGGCACCGGGTCCCCATCTTCCGACAGCCGGGCCTGAAGCTCCAGCCCGCTCATCCCGCCGAGATGCAGGTCGAGGACAATGCAGTGCGCCCCGGTGCGCTGCTGCAGGAATTCCTCCGCCGATGCGAAGGTCTCGATTCGGAATCCCCACAAGCGAAGCAGTCGGGCGATGGCGGTGCGGAACGAGGGATCGTCGTCGACGATAACTACCAGAGGCGATTCGGCGGCAGCATCGGCCGAGGTCGAAGTGGTATCAGCGGGGTCTAATGCTCCGTCACCCTGTACCGGTGACTTCGACATGACTGGGCCTTCCCGATGTTGAGGGATAGCCCGAAGGTACTCCCCGCGTCGGGCGGTCAGCCACTGTACTTTGGTCGAGTTGGCTTAAGCCGTAGCCTGAGAGGGCTCAGCCGATGGAATGGAGTCTTGCCGCAGACGATCGGCCATCCGCACCAGGTCAGTCACCGAGTGGGCTTGCAGCTTCCGGGTGAGATTGGCGCGGTGCAGCTTCACGGTCCCCTCCCTGGTGCCGAGGAGTCCGGCAATCTGCTTGTTCAACAGTCCCTCGGTGACCAGCTGAAACACTTGCCGCTCCCGGGGCGTGAGCAGATCAAACCGGCTGCGCAGCTCCCGATATTCCGTCCGGGCCCGGCGCAGCTCCCGGCATCGATCCAGCGCGGCGTCCACAGCGCGGAGGAGTTGGTCCTCGTCGAACGGCTTTACCAGAAAGTCGGCCGCTCCCGCTTTCATTCCCAAGATACAGGCGTCGAGATCGGCGAATCCGGTCATCAGAATGACGGGGAGCGCGCGCCCGCTGTCGTTAACAGCCCGCTGCACGTCCAGCCCGGTGAGGTGGGGCATCCGAATGTCGAGCAGCAGGCAGCTGGGACAGTCGGGGTCCGGATGGGCTAGAAACGCGGCCGCGGATGGAAATGACCGGACCGGGTGGCCATTGATCCGAAGCAGACGCTCCAGCCCGCGACGGGCCGAATCATCGTCATCAACCACAAAGACAACAGCAGCGGGATCCGGCATAGGACCTTAGGCTGATGGGGATACTGCCCTCAGTATGCTATCAAGTGCCGCCATGCGAAAGGTTGCAAGCTGTCACAACTGACAGTTTCGACCCCTTTCCCAGGGATCTACTGTGCGACAGCATCCCCCTCCAGGATCGCGCTATGGCCCGGGCCCGGGTTCTACTCGCCGACAATCACCCGCCGCTGCTTGCAGCCGTACGCAGGCTGTTAGCCCCGGATTTCGATGTCGTGGGCGAGGCCTCGGACGGAGCCGAAGCTGTCCGGCTGGCTGGCTCACTTCAGCCCGATGTGATGATCATCGATCTGGCTATGCCGCGGATGGGTGGCATCGAAGCCATCCGCCAGATCAGCAGAGCGGGCTCCAGCCCGGCGATCGTGGCGCTTACCGTGCTCTCCGATCCTGCGGTGCTGGCCGCTGCCTTGGAAGCGGGGGCGCGGGGATATGTGCTTAAATCACAGGCTGGCATCGAGCTTATTCCTGCCATCCGAGCTGCATTGGCCGGCGAGGCTCGGGTGCCCGCCTGGCCGACGGGCCACCACCGAAACCGATCTCCCGAGGAGGTCGATCCGGACAACACCGACTAACCTAAGGTCCAGTTCCCGTTCCCTCCCTGCAACCCTACTGTGGCTCTCAGGCTCTTCAACCTGTTGCGCTTAGACCATCGCAACGCCTTGTAAAGGTCAGGCCACATGAGCGCACCGACTGTGTGCCGGCAGAACGGCAGCCCAGAGCAGTGGAGCAACAGCTACTCCAGACCCTCGGTCAGGCGGCCCCGCCTGCTGCTGGCCGACGATCACGATCTACTGGTGGACGCGCTGCGCCATCTCCTGGAACGGGAATTCAGCGTGCTCCGGGGGGTGAGCGATGGCGAGGCCCTGGTGGACGCCGCTGTAGAGCTCCGCCCCGACATCGTCCTCTGTGATGTCAGCATGCCTCGACTCAGCGGACTTCAGGCTGTCCAGAGGATTCGGCAACTTCTACCTCAGGTTCATTGCATCGTGCTCACCATGCACGACGACCCGGCGCTCGCCGCCGAAGCATTCCGGGTAGGGGCCTCGGCCTATGTCCTCAAGAGTGCACCCGCGGCCGAGCTATTACGAGCCATCCGCACTGTTCTGGCCGGACACGCTTACCCCAGCAGAGTGACGGCTGCCAAGCAGCCACCGCCGCCTACCAATCGGCGGCTCTCCGATCTCTGCGAGGCGGAATCCCTGTCGCTGCGGGAGCAGGAGGTCCTTCGACTGGTGGCTGGCGGCAAGACCATGAAGGAGACGGCGGCTGCGCTGGGAATCACTCCTCGGACCGTTGCCTTCCACAAGTACCGGATCATGCGCCACTTGTCGATGCGCTCCAGTGCCGAGCTGGTCCAGTTTGCCGTGAAGCGGCGTCTCGTGTAAGCGAGATGAGCGCCTCCGCGCGATGGCTGGTGGCGGCGCTGGTCTCGGTGGTCGGACTGGCTCCGGCCCACCCCGGTGAAGCGCAGGAGAATCGGGTTCCGGAGGCGCAGGTGGAGCCTGCCCGATGGAGCTTTACCCTCACGCCCTACTTTTGGGCTACCGGTCTCCAAGGGCGGGTCGGGGTTGGCGGCTTTGTCTCGGATGTGAGTCTCAGCGTCGGCGACGTTCTGGACCAGTTCGATATTGCCGTGATGGGGCTGTTCGAGGCCCGACGGGCTCCCTGGGTCGTACGCGCGGACGTGTTCTTCGTGAATCTCGGAGATGAGGTGGAGACGGCCACGATCGAACAGAACCAGCTCATGCTCCAGCCCGAGCTGGGGCGTACCATTGTATCTGGATCCGGCGGCAGTATCGATCTCCTGGTCGGCGTACGCTACTGGAACCTGGACGTGGACATCACGGCCGGTTCCAATGAACTGACCGGTGGGGAGGAGTGGATCGATGCAACGGCGGGGGCCGCCTGGCGCTTCCAACCGGCTCGAAGCTGGCACCTCTTTGTAAAGGGCGACCTCGGCGGAGGAGGTTCTCAGTTCACCTGGCAGGCCTACGGAGGAGCCGGGTACGACCTGGGCCGCTGTTGCGCATTATCGGCGCTCTACCGCTATCTCGACGTGGACTATGAGCAGGATGTGGTCTACGATGTGCACCTCAATGGGCCTGCGCTCGGAGTAACGTTACGCTTCTGAGCTGGGACTCCCACGCCTTCCGGGTCGCCTCGCCATGTCACTTGCGGAGATCATTACCGCTCTCATAACCCCGGGAGCGCTCATCCTGGCGGTCTGGTTCGCACTACAGGCGAGGCAGCGACGCCGGGTGGCTGAGGCTGAGCTGGCCCGCCTCAGCGGCGGCCTGCTCAAGATGCTGGAGGCCGAGCGCACCCGGATAGCACGAGAGCTGCACGACGATATCAGTCAGCAGCTGGCGGTGTTGGCGCTGGAGCTTGATGCGCTCAAGTCGCAGCACACGATCCCTGCAGCCCAGTTGCATCCGGCTCTGGCCGGTATGGCTCAGCGGGTCCGTTCCGTGGCCGCCGATGTTCAGCTCGTCACCCGCGAACTGCATCCCGCGCGGTTGGAGTACCTGGGACTGGTGCCGGCGGTCCAAGCGTTGTGCCAGGATATGGAACATTACGACCTTCGAATCGATGTGACCTCCAACGATTGGCCGGCGGACCTCCCGGCGGCAGTAGCACTGTCGCTCTACCGGGTGACCCAGGAGGCGCTCCACAACGCGGCGAAGCATAGCGGCGCCGGCGCCGTGTCAGTCCGGTTCGACGGGAGCAAAACCACGCTGAAGCTCACCGTATCCGATGCTGGGGTGGGATTCGAGCCTCACCGGATGGATTCGCTCAGCGGCTTCGGAATGATGAGCATGCGTCAAAGACTACGAGGAATCGGCGGTTCTCTCTCGGTGCACAGCGCTCCAGGGCGGGGTACCCGGATCGAGGCCGTTCTCCCCCGTTTCAGCGCTGCCGGCGTCGAGCCCGCTGCTGGCACCGAAGACAAGACCCGCCTTAAGGCAGCCCGCTGAGCCGCCGTGGGTCGCCGCTCGTGGTTCCCTCTGCTTGCCGGATGCATTCTGCTGGCCACCCAGCCGGCTCATGCTCAGACGCAGCAGTCCCCCGAAGCCAAGCGTGAGACAGTTCCCCAGCGGGACCTGATGGATGTCATTGCCCGGGTGCTGCGCGGCAAACCCAAAGTGGGGGATACCATCTCGATCCCGCCTAAAACGGTCATTACCGTTCTGCCGGCAATCTCCGCCAATCCTACCGTGGGTCTTCTCCTCGGCGTCTCGGGAAACGCAGTGACCCGTCTGGGCGAAGACTCCGCCACCCAACTCTCCACCATTTCAGCCTCGGTGAACTACACCACCAAGCAACAGTTCAACGTGTTGCTGCGCTCCAACATCTACTCACCCCGTAATCTCTGGAAACTGGAAGGAGACTGGCGCTACCTGGACTCCAACCAGCCAACCTACGGATTGGGGCCGGCGCTGCCGGATGAGCTGGAGTCGCCGATGGACTACAACCTGCTGCGCTTTTATGAAACCGTTTACCACGGAGTGACGGAGAACGTTCTGGTGGGGCTGGGATATCATCTGGACTACTACTTCGGGATCGTGGACCACCTCGGGACCCAGGGGGTGCAGACGCCCTACGTGCAGTATTACGGGGGGAGCCAGCCCAGCAGCTCGGTCGCCTCCGGCTTCTCCTTCAACCTGTTGAGCGACACCCGTGACAATCCGATTAATGCGCGAAAGGGACTGTACGCCCGGGGCAGCTTTCGAGTGTTTCCCACCTGGATGGGCAGCGATGCCACCTGGCAGTCTATGGAAGCCGAGGTGAGGGCCTATCCCCGGTTGGGGGCCAGCGGCAATGTGCTCGCCTTCTGGGGACTGGGGTGGTTCAGCCTGGGGGGAGTGCCGTACCTCAACCTGCCGGCGATCGGGTGGGACTACAACAACCGGACGGGGCGGGCGTACGCCCAGGGCCGGATCCGGAGCACTAACCTGGTCTATGGCGAGGCAGAGTATCGGGTCCGGCTCTCCCGCGACGGCTTCTGGGGTGCGGTGGCGTTCGTGAATCTCACGACCACGAGTGACCCGGAAACCGGGGCACTACAGAACCCCGATCCGGGCATCGGAGCCGGCCTCCGGCTCAAGCTCAACAAGCACTCCGACACCAACATCACCATTGACTTCGCTTGGGGTGCTGAAGGCACTCACGGCGTGTTCTTCGGCACCGGCGAGGCTTTTTGATCGGGGCGGCACCTGTCACTTCTAACAGACCAGTCCCGTTCAGGGAGTGGGGCTGTAAGAACTGACAGTTTCCGCTGTGACTACCAGTTCATACCCTCCCCATGTCGGATGCAGTCCTATCAAACTCGGAGAAATCAATGCGCAGCACCGTCAGGATGCGTCACGCCATGGGTGCCATTCTCCTGCTCGTAGGGTGTGCACCGAATACGGAAGTGGTGAGCTCCTGGAAAGACCCCAACACGCCCCCACGGGACTTCAAGAAGATCCTCGTCGTCTTCATCAGCCAGGACAAGGGCCTGCGCCGGGCCGCGGAGGACGAGCTGGCCCGCAAGATCGAGGGAGCGGTGCCAGCCTACAGTGTCATACCGGACACGATCCTGGGAGACCGGGCCAAGGCCAAGGCCTGGGTAAAGCGAGAAGGCTTCGACGGAGCGGTGATTATGCGGCCTGTCCGGCTGGACAAAGAGACCACGTACGTGCCGGGACAGGCCTACGTGGTGCCTGCCGGCTACGGCTCCATGTGGCATTATTGGGGGACCGGGTGGGGCTACGCGTACGACCCGGGGTACGTCCAGGAGGACGAAGTGGTCATCGTGGAGTCCAACGTCTATTCGGTGCCAGACGAGAAGCTGGTCTGGGCCAGCCGGACCAAAACCTACAATCCCGAATCGGTGCGCGAGCTGGTGTCTGACATCGTGGACCAGACGGTTGTGGAGATGAAGCGAGAAAAGGCGTTTGCGGCATTGCCGTCTCCGCCGTCGAACCGTGGCTGAACCGCCGAGGAAGCTGTGCCGGTATCACTCTCCGAACCAGTGAGGCAATCCATGAAACGCATGAAATACCTGACCTTGCCGCTCGGTACCAGCATCGCGCTCCTGCTGGCGGCACCGCTCGAAGCCCAGTTACAGGAGGTTTCCCAGAAACGCTTCGAGTTTACCCCGATTGCCGGCTATCAGTTTGGCGGAGCCATCGAAACTAATACCGGGGGATCCTTGGGGGCAGGAGAGCTTCGCCTCAAGGATTCCTTCGCCTGGGGCGTGATCCTGAGCACCTTCGCCCACCTGGGCACCGCGGTCGAGCTCACCTACCTCCGGCAGGCCACCGATATCGAGTTCGATCCCTCTGGAGGGGGGACGAAAACCAACCTCGGTGACTTCTCGGTCAACTATATCCAGATTGGTGGCCGCCAGGAGTTTGGCCAGGGTGGTCCGCTTCGGCCCTTCTTCAGCGGCTCGCTGGGCATTGGAATCTTCGATCCAGGGGGCGATTTGGATACCAGCACCCGATTCTCCTGGAGCCTGGGCGGGGGGGCCAAGTACATGTTCGCCAGCGGAAACGCCGGCATCCGGACTGATATCAAGTGGTGGTCCACTCCAGTCCCCTCGGGCGAGGTCGGCATCTGGTGCGGCTTCTACGCCTGCGTGGCGGCGGAAGGGACCGACTGGGTGGGTCAGGGACAGTTGACCGGCGGGCTGGTATTGGCGTTCTGAGTTCCGGCCCTCGAGCGGCGCTGCTTCACCGATCGGGCTGAGCTCGAGACCAAGCCAGCGCAGTGGGCCAGTGCAGGCCCACTGCTTTTGGGTGCCTACCCGGATGAACGCTTCAACCAGATGCAGGGCGTCGCGGCACCGAGGCTGGATTCTGTTGTGTGGTGTGGACTATCCGTGGCTAGAACTGGAAAACCGCACCGGCGCGAAAGCCGTTTACGGTGTACTTGATCTTCCCCGCTACGTCGATGGCGAGGAAGCGCTCGCCTGAGGTACCCTTCTCCAGGGTGACGGTGTAGAAGCCCAGGTTATAGCCCAACTCCGCAGCGAAGGTCTCGCTGAAGAAGCGACGGCCCGCGAGCCCCAGCTCGGCGACCCCGGCCTTGAAGTTCTCGATCTTGAAGTACACACCCCGGACTTCGGAATCCAGGTACCACTTTTCTCCCAGCTTCCAGCGGCCATAGAGACCGACGGAGAGGGTGGGAGCGGTAAAGCTACTGGACCGCGAGTATTCCGTGATTGTGGTGTCCGCGCCCCCGGAGGTGGTACCGCCTACGGCGTGATCGGGACCAAGCGCGGATCTGCCGCCCAGCCGAGGACCGGCTCGCCGGACAAACCACAATGCGGCCTTCGTGGACGCCGATCTTGCATTTGCGCGGTTGGCCAACGATAGCGGCGCGGCAACGGCGTTCCGAAAATGGGCGCTGTCGACGCGCTCACCTTCGGCGGTGCTGGAATCCTCATTCGAGGTCCCGACGCAATTAGTCAGGCCGTCGCCGGACCTGAACGCTGGGAATGGCACCCGGTCGTGGCTGGAGGCTCCCGCAGTGGGGATCTGGGTTGGACGGTAGGTGAGGCTACAATCGCCGGGTCGGATGGAGTGAGATATTCGAAGTACCTCACGATATGGACTCGTGACGGTCAGGGGCCCCCTCGGTATCTACTGGACGGCGGAAATCCGCGGCCGACGGGAGGACGCTGAGCCCGCCAGTTAGTTTATCCGGCTGAAGCCCCCTCAACCTTTGGCCGGAGCAGCCACCAGACACGGGGGTGTGAGAGCTGTCATGGCTGTCCCTGTGCGGGAGGCGCTGTTTATGGGGTCGGGACCCAAGGCAACGGTGCTGCTTAATGTTTCCGGCGGTTCAGGCGGATGCGGCCACCGAGGAAGCCGTTATTTCCGCCGGCTCGACTTTACAGTGTCAGCACTACACCTAAGCGCAGGTTCTGCAGCGGATACTTAATCTTTCCGGAGAACCCGGTACCGTCTTCCTTCGGGTCGACCGTGATCCGGATCGCGCTGATGCCGTACCCGAGCTCGGCGGCCAGCTTGTCGGACAGGAAGTAGCGTCCGGCCAGGTTTCCTTCGACGACCGACGGCTTGATCCGGTCGATCTTGATCCCGATATAACGGAGATCGGTTTCCAGGTACCAACGTTCGCCCAACAGGAACCGCCCGTACACGCCGATGGAGGCGGTCGGACCGATGAGGCTCTTGCTCGCGGACCTCGTCACCGAGTCGCTGTTTGCGCTGGCAAGGGCGTCGATCTCGAACTTGAACGGCAAGATCCCCACGCCGATTCCCGCGCCCAGCTGAGTTCGTTCTTTCGCCTGGATGGCGTAGCGGTAGGTCAGGAAGGCCTGGTCGGTTCGGAACTTGCTCTTGGTATCGAGGCCGACGTCGTAGGTGGAATCAGCGAAGACGACCTCCCGCTCGAGCGTCCGCTCGGAGGAGCGCCGCGCAAACTGGTATCCGAGCTCGAGCTCGTGCCGGTGTCCCGGGCGCCAACGCACCGACGCGCGGGGCATGAGGCGCTCGCCGGGCAGGCCGAGATCGTCCGAATTGACGTCCGTGCCCTCGCCCTCCGATCCATCCACCCGGATGGTCGTGCCCATGATGACAACGGCGCCTGACAGATCAATCTGCCACTGGTCGTACAATCGGCCGAGACTCGATTGCTCCTGGGCCGCAGCCGGTGCTGCGGCGAACGCCGCCAGACCGAAGAAGACTATCAGACCCACGAGCCAGCTCACCCGGCAATGCGTTGGGCGGGAGAGATTGTCTGTCATGGCACGCCTCGTGATGGGGATCACCCTTCAGCAACATGCACCGCGGCCGCGTCACCGTCGAGAGGAACACGCCTCACTACTGGTACCAGCGCCCCTGCCTCCCGAAGCGTCCAGGTGGTAGCAGACGCTTTGGCTAACCGCCAGCTATGAAACCCGGGCAGTTTCCCCCGACGATGGAGCGCCGACCGCCGGTGCGACCAGGAGTCCTTTGGCTGCATCCGCCCGTGTCATCCGGGAGTACAGCGAGATCTCCGGGTCGAACAGAAATCTGAAGAGGAGCCGCGTCCACGACGTGTGCGCGGCAAGATCGGCGTAAGCTTCGGGTGCGGCGGCGCGGATCCTGGGCAAACGGAGCCGCGGCACTGAGGGGAAGTCATGGTGTTCGTTGTGATATCCCACATTGAACGTCAGCAGATTGAGCTTGCCATAGTAGCTGAAAGTTTCCTGCTCTGACCCGATGCAGTACAGGAAGCCGGGACTCCGGGACAGGAGGAGGGTAGGGTGCATTCTGCGACCCGGATACTGTCACTTGTGACAGTTATCTCCGGCGTGGTGGGGCCCCCACTCTCCAGGCAGGCGGATACACAACTGCACCCAGGAGGAGCTATGCGGATATCTCTGTCGGTACACCGTGCCATCGGTCTCGCCCTCCTGCTGGGCGCCTGCGCGCCCAACACCGAGGTGATCGAATCCTGGAAGGATCCCAACATCGGTCCGCAGCGCTACCAGAAGGTCCTCGGGGTTTTCATCAGCCAGGATGCCAGCCTGCGTCGGGCCGGCGAGGATCAGCTGGCGAAGCGGCTACCCAACGTGATTCCCTCCCACAGTGTGCTGCCGGCAGAGGCCACCGGTGACCGCGACAAGGCCAGAGCCTGGTTCAAGGAGCAGGGGTTCGACGGAGTCGTCATCATGCGTCCCGTCAGGGTCGACAAGGAGACCACCTACGTACCGGGCAGCTCTTACGTTGTCCCTGCCGGGTATGGCTCGATGTATGGATACTGGGGGACCGGCTGGGGCCACGCCTATGATCCGGGCTACGTTCGGCAGGACGAGGTGGTCATGGTGGAAACGAACGTTTACAACGTCTCCAGCGGGAAGCTGGTCTGGGCCAGCCGGACCAAGACCTACAATCCGGAATCGGTGCGCCAGTTGGTCGACGAAATCGTGAACCAAACTGCCGCGGAAATGAAGAAGCAGAAGGTGGTTGCGGACTCCTAGCCGGACTGTCAGTAGTGACAGTTCCCGCTCGAGATCGGCGTTCCTAGGTTCACCGACGGGCCTGCTCGGGCTCGCCGGTCGCTCGCGTCCCTGCTATGTGCTCCGCTAGATCGCTCTTGGACAGGCCCTTCATGAACGGAGGCCACATGCGACTGCTCGGGACAGTATTGCTGCTCGCCGTTTCGGCCCCACTGAGCGCGCAGGAGGTTGACTCGGCCAGTCCCAAAGTTCAGGGGTACGCGCCGGGCCTGCCCACGGCACCGGTTCCTCAGAGCTCGCGAGTCAGCTCGGCGCTGGCCAGTACCATCGTTCTTCCGCTTCGACCCGAGGGCCAGCTGCGCGATGCGATGCGGGTTGCGGAAGAGGATCTCCGCCGGGCCGACACTCGACTCATCCGGGCCAGCCAGGGCAAGGATCACATCCGAACCCGGGCCGACCAGCAACGGGTGGAGCTGCGCCAGATCGAGACGAGGAGGAAACAGCCCAAGGCCGATGAGAAAGTGCTCGACGCTCAGAAGCGTGCCGCTGAGCGAGAGCTGCGGTGGACTCAGGAGCTTTACGCCATGGGTGACGTCGAGCTGGAGGCGGCCCGCGAGGCGCGCCGGCTGGCCCAGGCCAAGCAGCAGGCGCTCGAGCTCGAGCTCCAGCTGACCCAGAAACGAGAGGCCCAGGCAAGCTCGGCCAGTAGCGGATTGAATGTGGTGATTCGCGAGCTGGAGAAGCAGACTCTGGATGCGCAGAAAGAATACTGGAAGCTGGCGCACCAGCTCGCCTCGTCGGAGCAGGACCTGGCCGCCAGGCGGCTCGATCTCTATCGGTCCTCTCTGGAGCGGTAATACGTGAGGCCGGCAACCCTGCTGACGTTACTCCTGGCGCTGCTGGGCTGGCACCCACTCGCCCAGGCGCAGAACACCCAGTCGCCTCAAGCCCCAGATCAGGCGCGGGTGAACGAATCGGTGGCGGAGCAGCCCACCGCGCCGGTCATCGTGGACGGGTTTCCCCTGTTTCGGGTGCGAGGGATCTCGGTGTATCCTGCCGAACGCCGAGCTGCTGCGATCGCAGAACGGATCGCGGCATTAGCTGCGGATCGGAGGATTCCGGTCGAGTCGCTGGTGGTGCGGGAGACACCGCTGGCAGCCGTCCTGGCAGCGAGGGATCGGCAGGTGGTTTCGATCGTGGATGCCGACGCCCAAATCGAGGGTGTCGGTCGAGCCGTTCTGGCGGAGGCCTATCGGAGACAGATCGCGGTGGCGATCGAACGATTCCGGCACGACCGCGAGGCACCGGTCCTTTGGCGCAACATCGCCCGGGCGGCGGCCGCCACCCTGGTCTTGGTATTAGCCCTGTGGCTGGGACTCAGGCTGCTGCGCTCGACCCGCCGAATCCTGGATCAGCGGTACCGAGCCAGAATCCGCGATGTCCAGTTCCAGACCATCGAGATCATGCGCGCTGAGCACCTGTGGAAGGGGTTGCACCGCGCGTTCGTTGGGCTTGGTGTGGTGGCGGTGGTGCTCCTGGGCTACGCCTATCTGAACTACGTCCTGCTCCTCTTCCCCTGGACCAGAGGCCTCGGCACCCGGCTTTCCGATGTTGTGCTCGGGCCGGTGGCAGCCCTGGGCCTCGGGGCACTGCGATACATCCCGGATCTCGTTTTCCTGCTCATCCTGGCGCTGCTCACCCGAGCTGTGCTCCGAGTCGTCCACGTGTTCTTCGGTCGTCTCGGCGACGGAACCCTCAGGGTGGGGGATTTCGACCCCGACTGGGCGGTGCCGTCCGACAGGATTGTAAGGATCGTGATCATAGCCTTCGCGCTGGTCGTCGCGTATCCCCACATACCCGGGTCCGGCTCGGAAGCGTTCAAGGGGATTTCTCTGATGATAGGCCTGATCTTCTCCCTGGGCTCATCCTCTGTCATCGGCAACGTGATCGCAGGGCAGAGTCTCGCCTATCGCCGGGCCTTCAAGGTGGGAGATCGGGTCAAGATCGGCGAGCACGTGGGAGAAGTGTCCCAGGTCCGGCTGCTGACCACCTACCTGCGGTCGCCCAAGAACGAGCAGATTGTGATCCCCAACTCCACCATTCTCAACACCGAGGTGGTGAACTTCAGCACTCTCGCCCGGCAGCAGGGCCTCATCTTGCATACCATGGTGGGGATCGGCTACGAGACCCCGTGGCGGCAGGTGGAGGCAATGCTGCTTGAGGCAGCCGCGCGCACGCCGGGGCTTCTCCGGCAACCCCCTCCGTTTGTGCTGCAGAGAGGGCTAGGAACGTTTGCGATCGACTACGAGATCAACGCGTACTGCGACAATCCGCAGTACCTTCTCGCGCTCTACAGTGCCCTACATGCCAGCATTCTGGACGTGTTCAATGAGTACGGCGTGCAGATTATGACGCCGGCATACGAGGGCGATCCGGAGCAGCCTAAGGTGGTGGCCCGCGACCAATGGTTCACTGCGCCCGCTCGACCGACCGACGTCGCGCCGGTGAGCGAGCGGGCCGGCGCAGGCGCAGCGAAATGAACCAGTCGCCAGAACTCTTGAGGAGGTGCACCATGTCGTGGACCATGCGGTTGGCTCTGCTTTGCGGAGCCACCCTGGCTATTCCGGCTTCGGGATTTGCCCAGGCGCCCACTAATCAGCAAGCTGCCGCACCCCTCTCGGCCGAGGAAGCTCAGGCCTACGCCCAGAGGACGGCGAACCTGGGCCTCATCGTCTTCCCCGCCAAGGGGCAGAGCAAGGACCAGCAGGCGCTGGATCAGAAGGAGTGCTACACCTGGGCGGTGGCCAACACCGGGGTCGATCCCGACAAAGTGAGCGTGAACGCTGATTCCGCTGCGGCCGCAGGCGAGGCCAAGGGGGATTCGGCAGCAACCGGCGCTGGAGCCCGGGGTGCGGCCCGAGGCGCAGCGGGCGGGGCCGCGGTTGGCGCCATTGTCGGTGACGCCGGCACGGGTGCCGCTGTCGGTGCTGTCACCGGGTTGGCGGCGGGACGCCGGGCCAAGAAGCAGGCCCAAAAGCAGGGCGAGCAGCAGGCGGTGGCGCAGGCTCAGTCTCAGGCGGCAGGCAAGATCGACACCTTCAAGAAAGGAATGTCTGCCTGTCTCGAAGGGAAGGGCTATACGGTGAAGTAGCGGGGGCCCTAAGTCGAGTCTTTTCGCTCAGCCTGGCGTTTGGGGGGAGGCAGCGTCAGGCTATCCGTCACCGGATCCCATCCACCGCCCAGCGCCTTGTAGAGCTGCACGACAGCCACCCTGTGCTGCCGCTGCAGTTCCGATTCCTGCAGCTCCGCATCCAGCTGGGTCCGTTGAGCATCGAGCAGGTTGAGATAGTTGTCGACCCCA
>Ga0075421_100005307_pt1 | contig 15557 bp, 11 predicted proteins | sample SoiMetdeltSBSDD5_FD_75292 | JGI IMG/M metagenome (GOLD analysis project Ga0075421, IMG submission 75292) | Bulk soil microbial communities from a Populus tree surrounding site in Tennessee, USA - Soil MetaG P. deltoides SBSDD5 | ecosystem: Environmental > Terrestrial > Soil > Tree plantation...
GCCGAAGAAGAATTACCAAGAGAACCAAGTACAGGCGCTGAACCATCGGCTGCGCTCCCCGACTGGCTCTATCGGGTAGCTGGTGTAACTCAGGAAACATCTCCCTCGCCAGACGAGGAAGATCTCGATTGGCTGCGTCCTAGTGCCGAAATGCCAGCATCTGAAGAATCCCCGGTGAACGAAAGCACATCGCCAATCCCCGACTGGCTGCAAGACGCGGCTGAGATCCCTACCTCCCAAGCAGAAGCCGCTCAATCAGTTCCGCCTGTTGAGCAGGATGCTGACTGGCTGCGCCCTCCAGCAGAGATGCCCGTTGAGTCAGCGATAGCCGAAGGAGTCCCTGATTGGCTGCAAGATGCTGCTCCATCCGATAGACCTGCTGCGGAATCGGAGGGAGAACTCGAAGCCGAAGCGCCACAAGCGCCGCTCATTTCGACTGGGATTCCAGATTGGCTTACTCAAGCTGCCGCGCCGCAGGAGGAAACACCTGCCGAGGCTGCACCTCTAGCGCAAGTGCCAGATTGGTTAGAGCAGAAGTCAGAGGAAATAGAAGCCGCAGAGACTGAGACCGAACCAATCAAGGCACACACCGAAGATCTTGACTGGCTGCGTCCTGCGGGCGAAGAAACTGTCGGAGTTCCAGAGCCATCTTCTGAGCAGACAGAAGCAGCCGATTGGCTGCGTGTACCGAGTGAGGAGCAACCTGCTGAGTCACAAGCGCCGACGGAAGAAGCGGGAGAAGCCGAGCTTCCCGGCTGGTTGAGTGGTTTGGGCCTCGGTGCGGTGACACCCTCAGAGCCAGAAGTGCCTGCACCTACACCCATGTCGGAAGAACCAAGCGGCCCGGAATTAGAGGTTGGAGTGCCGGATTGGCTTGCGGAAATGGGTGGCTCGAAATTTGAACCCGCCCCGGAGCACGATCACGAACATGATGAGGCGGCTGAAGTTGAACTTCCCGACTGGATGCCTGGATTGGAAACAGCCTCCCCTGAATCCGGCCAATCACATCAAGAAGTGATGGTATCGTCGCAAGAAGCTGAATCAACATCACCTACCGCCGAGCCAGAAGTCCCCGACTGGCTGGCTTCGATAAGCGGTGAACCGTCCGCACCTGCTGCACCATCGGCGCAAGCTGAACCCGCGTCGTCTGCCACCGAACCAGAAGTTCCCGATTGGCTGGCTTCGATGGGCGGTGAGACTTCCATGCCAGCTACACCCTCGGCGGAAACCGAACTAACATCACCGGCAGGTGAGCTGGAAGTCCCAGATTGGTTGGCTTCCATGGGTGGCGAACCGTCTGTCCCCGCCGCACCATCATCTGCTGCCGAGCCAGAAGCACCTGACTGGCTGTCCTCTTTGGGCAGCGAACCCGCCGCTCCTGCTGTACCAACAGACCTTGAACCTGAGCCGGAAGCACCTGATTGGTTAGCCGGACTTGGTGGTCAGCCTTCCGAGTCTGCTATGCAGCCGGAGATCCCTTCACCTGCCGAACAGCCATCAGAAACTCCGGATTGGTTAGCAGGTATTGGGACGGGTACACCTGCCACTCCACAAGAAGAAGGTCTTCTCGGTGATTTCGAACCCTCCCCATCTGCTGAACTCAGCACAGATAGTCCAGACTGGCTCGCCGATCTCGATGATATGTTAGAGGTTCCCTCGACTCCGGCGGGCGAGGATTTGCTTGGTTTTCCTGAGAGCCTGCAAATCACTGAGACGGCGGAAGAAGAAGATATTGATATTAGTGCTGCTGAACTCCCGGAATGGCTCCGGGGTGTAGCACCTGGTGATGAGGGTGCATCAGAGCGTGCGGCTGGTGGGTTGTCAGCCAATGTGCCATCTGAACTTGCGGGCCTGCGTTTCGAGGCGATTACCGGGGAGCGCCGTGACGAACCTGCTACAGAGACAGTTGGGGCGCTGAAGGATGTAACGGGGGTTATCCGCCCGGAGCTTCTATTTGATGGAGCATCCTTGCAAGTAGGAAACCTCGTCGATCAACTCATCGTAACCAACGAGCAGCAGCGCCGTATAAGCACCCTCGAAGCGCTTTTAGAACGCGAGAAGCGCGGCGTGGTAGTCGCAGCCCAGCCTTCGACTATTCCATTAGTCCGGCTGCTGATCTCACTTCTGATGCTCCTTACCATCGCAGGGGCAGTCTTCCTGAGTACACAGAATACCGATGTCGTGCCTGATCCTCGTACTAGTATAGAAGTATCGGCGGCTCACGATCTGATTGCGAAACTCCCATCTGGCAGCAATGTGGTTATGGCGTTTGAATACGAGCCGGAAACGGCTGCGGAAATGGAGCCATTGTCAGTAGCAATCCTTCAGCAGCTAGCACGGCGCGGCGATGTTCATGTCTACATGATGACTACACGGGCAGCAGGCCCTGCGATGGCAGAGCATGCGCTTGCTGCTGTCACAAACGGATCGACTGACAGTTGGGTCAACTTCGGTTATATCTCTGGAGGATCAAAAGGGATTAGCGGGCTGGTAATTGGCACATTGCCGGGAGTAGTCTCGCCCATTTCCTATGATTATCGGGGGAAATCTACTGAGGTTACCGCATCCCGTTTGGCTGACCTTAATCCATCTCTGATTGTCATAATTTCATCCAGATGGGATGATCTGCGAGCGTGGGTCGAGCAAGTGGAGCCGAAGGCCGATCTGCCAATGATAGCAGCGATCAGTGCCAGCAGCGCTCCTATGGCCTATCCATACATGCAGAACGAGCAGCTTAAGGCAATCGTGGTCGGTGTGAACGATGCAGTCGCCTATGGCGCGCTGGAAAACTCGGATCGAAGTCCGGGGCTGAGAGCCGCATGGAACGGTCAGGTAGTGGGAAGTGTTGCCGCCGTCCTATTGATCTTGATTGGCAGTCTTATTTACGGTTTCCGAGCTTTCCGCCAACAGCAGGAGCAGGAATGATCTCGCTTTCTCCCGCCCAGGCCGATTTAGTCGGCGGCGCGCTTGGTTTCTTGTTTACTGTGGCGCTGCTTAGCTACCTGATTGGCGATAATCCGCTCTACCGGATTGCTCTCCATATTTTTATTGGCGTATCCGTGGGCTACATTGTGCTGGTAGTGATCTATCAGGCGCTTGTTCCCCGACTCGTCGCACCCTTGACTAGTGGCGATCCGGTGTCAATAGGTTTGGCAGGTGTGCCAGTGATTCTGTTCCTGCTACTCCTGCTGAAGCTCAACCCACGAACTTCATGGCTGGGCAGTCTGGCGGTCGCCTTCATGATCGGCGTCGGTACAGCAGTTGCGGTCGGAGGGGCCATTACTGGGACGCTGCTGCCTCAGAGTAATATGCCATTACTAAAAGGGGATGGTCTTGCTTTCCTAAGCAGCATCATTATTGTAATTGGTACGATCACCACATTGATCGCCTTCCAATTCTGGATACGCGGTCGATCAGCAAGTGGTGATGCCCAGCGCGTAGCTTTGATCCGTTATGCTGGCTATGTAGGTCAAGGGTTTACTATGATTACACTTGGCGTGATCTACGCGGGCATGATACTATCGGGAATTGCCATCTTGAGTGAGCGACTCAGTACACTCTATGGCTGGTTTCTTAATCTCCGTCCTTGATCCCAATCCGGCACTGATCTATGTCGTTCTTATCTGATTTTCTGGATAACGAAGATGTTGAAATTGCGCAGCCAGAGCCAAAGGCCGGGCGTAGCGTCGTCCCAATGGGATCGGTGCTGGCGCTCGATATTGGCAACGTTCATACGCGCGCAGTTCTCTTCGATATTGTAGATGGTCAATATCGCTTTGTGGCGCGTGGGGAAGCACCCACGACCAGCGATCTTCCCTGGAATGATGTATTCGAAGGCGTACGCCATGCGTTTGAAGAAATCTCTGGCGCTACCGGGCGACGGCTGTTAGATGAGAAGAACCATCTGATCGTCCCCGAAAGAGGCGAGTTCCTCGGCGTGAGCTTGTTCGTTGCGACTGCCAGCGCAGGCAAAGCGATCCGTGCGGTACTTGTCGGCCTTGTTCCCGATGTGAGCCTCGCTAGCGGCAGACGGGCTGCTGAAAGCACTTATCTCCATCTGACTGATACCATTAGCCTTGCCGATATACGCAGCCCCGAAGAACAAATCGACGCAATCTTACGTGCCGAGCCTGATATGATTTTGATCGTCGGTGGCACGGATGGCGGTGCGGAAGATTCGCTGCGCCAGCAGATGCGCACGATTGCCCTTGCGGCACGTCTCACCGATCCACAGTTCCGCCCGGTCGTGTTGTATGCGGGAAACAAAGACCTTCAGCCGGAAGTGCGCGAATATCTTGGCGACGAAGCCGGGATGAATGTGGAACTGGCGGACAATGTCCGCCCACGCCTCGACTTGGAGCGGCTGGACAGCGCTCAACAAGAGCTTGCTGGACTGTACAACGCGCAGAAATCGGCCAATACAGGGGGGTTTTCCGATGTCGGAAGCTGGAGCCACGAAGGGGTTCAACCAACGGCACATGGCTTCAGCCGAATGATTCATATCCTCGGTGATCTCAATCAGCATGACGTGCTTGGTGTCGATCTTGGGAGCGCCTCTACAACAGTTGCCGCATCGGTTAAGGGAAGCACTTACCTCAATGTATTCCCTACTCTTGGCATTGGGCACTCTGCGCGTGAAGTCATCAAACAGATCAGGCCAGAAATTATGGCGCGCTGGCTGACCTTTGATCTGCGCCATCCAGATGAGCTTCACGACTATGTGAACAATAAAGCGATGTTTCCGCATATTGTCCCCGCCGATCAATTTGATTTGGAAATTGAATACGCGCTGGCACGCGAGATTGTACGCCGGGCTGTGCTTGGAGCACGCGCTACTTGGCGCGATGTGCGCCGCCGGGGATTGCTGCCCTCCTTTGGTACGATTCTGGTTAGTGGCAGCACACTTACCCGCACGCCTAATGATGGTTGGACGCTGCTCATGGCGCTGGATGGTCTTCTGCCCGTCGGGGTGACACGTATTCTCAGCGATCCATATTCGCTCGCGCCATCGCTCGGAGCAATTGCGGCAGATAATCCAACTGCACTTGTACAGGTTCTCGACACAGGTGCGTTCTACGATCTGGGCACAGTAGTCGCAGTAGCAGGCCGCGCCCGTAAAGGCGAGATTGTTCTGCGCGGCAGCGTTAAGTCGGAGGCATCGAAAGGCCCACAATCGTTCGATGTGCGATATGGCGATATTACAATTATCCCGCTACAGAATGGGGCAAAGGCTGAAGTTACCCTTCAACCACGCGGCGTTGAAATTGAGAGCGGACAGCGCGGCGCGCGGCGGATCACCGTTACAGGTGGAGAGCTTGGCCTTATCCTTGATGCACGCGGGCGTCCCTGGCGCTTCCCACGTGACCCGAAAGAGCGTCAAGCAATGATCGCCAGATGGATAGAGTCTGCGGTTGGACAGCAGGTGATAGGAGAGGCGCGCTGATGGGCCTTGATTTGCCAATTGCTTATTCACAGGCACATGTAACGCCTGTTGCCTCCATCCGGCGTATACAGCGTATGCCGCATAACGCCGTTCCGAAGGTTGCAATGGGGCAGATGGTTAAAGCGATGGAAGTAATCGCCGTTGTCGAGACGCCCGATGAACGCCGCCTATTTGATATTGCTAAGATATTCCGTATCCAACCTGCCTTGGTGCAGCATGTTCTCCGCAAACACGAACGCGATCTAGTCAGCCAGGGCGATGTAATTGCCGAGCGTAAAACTCTATTCGGCCTCCGCAAGAAGCGGATTGTCTCACCGCTCGATGGGCGGATTGCCTGGGTAGGCGATGGACAAGTTCTGCTAGAGGGCGGTAATAAGCGCGTGGAAATTATGGCCTCCGCGCCGGGTCGCGTTCTACAGATAGAGCAGGGTGAGTTTGTCATCATTGAAAGTCACGGGGCAATAATTGAAGCTGCATGGGGCACAGGTGGCCTCATATTGGGCACTCTTAAAGTGATGGATACTAGCCCCTCGTTTAACACCGATACAGGTCGGTTCAACATTGATCATCGCGGATCGATTGTCGTGATTGGATCCCCCCTTACACCGAAGTTCTTAGCAGAGGCTATCGATATTCGGGTCAAAGGGATCATCGCATCGAGTATGCATGCCAGTTTGATTCCTCAAGCGGAAAAAGCTGGTATTCCGATTGCGATTACGCAAGGATTCGGCCAGATTCCCATGAGTGAGCGTGTGCTAGGAATGCTCAATACCCACAATGGGCGGGAAGTTTCAATGGATATGGGTCAAGTTGTGGGCACACGCGATTCGCGCGAGAGTCGTCCTGAGATTATCATACCTGTGGCGGGAGGCCCCGCGAAGCCGGAGGATCGACAAAGCGCAGATCGTACCGAGCAGCATGCGCTGCGAGTTGGGGAGCGGGTTCGCATCCTCCAGCCTCCTTATATGGGTGAGATTGGTACTGTCACCGAGATACCTGGTGAACCGCGTCAGCTTGAAAGCGGACTGTGGCTAACAGGAGCACTCATCGAGGTGGCTGGTTCAAGCAGACCAGTATTTGTGCCTTTTGCCAATCTACAGCAGCTTGGCTAACCTGATCGTGCCGCAAAGCACAGCACAAAGGGGAGAATCATGAACGACGATGATAATCTGTATTTCAGTTTCGACGATGAGGAGGCTGCCAACGAAACGCCTGAAGCAGAAGAAGGGCAGAACCGATCATTTCTCATCGGCGCGCTTGTTCTAGCCGCAGTCTTTGTGCTTGGCATCTGCGCTGTTCTTCTCTATCTATTCGTCTACCGTCCAAGTCAGGTAGCTGGAACGTCGGATATTGCGCTGACTAATGCCGCCAATATGACAGCATATGCTATCACACAGACGGCGCAGTCTCAGGCGCAGACCGGGGCGACGCAGCCTGCTGGAACGCAAGAAGCAACCCAACCTGCGGTTACTACTGTCGAGCCGTCGGCTACCCCGACCCTCGAAGTCGATTTGACGCTCACCGTCGAGCAGGCAACCGGTGAAGCAACGACCGAAGGGACACAGGTAGCGGAGGTAACGCCAGTGGGCGGTACTGCATCACCAACGCCCCTCAAGCCTGCGACAACTCCTGGCGTTACACCGACTTCAGGGATCATTGAAGTCACACCGTTAGGTGGGGCAACTCCGACACGTATCGCCGGTGGCACAACAGGTGGGACAACAGGCGGTATAGGAGGTGCTGCAACCCCAACAGGTGTGGGCGGCCCTATCCAACCTACCTCACAGGCAACCCTCCCAGCAACAGGATTTGGTGGCGGCGGCGGGTTAGCCGGAGCAGGATTGCTCGCACTAGCGCTGGTGGCAGTCGTGGTTATCGTCAGGAATATGCGGGCCAAGTAGCTTTGCCCGGACACGGATGAAGCGATCCTCTGCGGTACAATCAGTGGACTGGCATGGCGGTGCATGCCAGTCCGTTTTGTTGGTGATTGAGTTTTCGTTCCATGAAACTGTCTGAGCCTATCTTTCGAGAAAAAGAAGCGGACCAGCTTCTACAAGCACTCACAACTTCCAACTGCGCTTCGGTGATCGGCCTGAGCAATATGGGTAAGTCGATGCTGATGCGCTCAATGCGGGGTGAGGAAATCGCCGCTCGCTATCGGGAGGAAACCAGGCGAGAAGGTGTCTTCACTTACCTTGATTGCAACGGAATGTTGGATCTCAGTGGGCAGGGCTTCTACGAACTCGTCCTGCGGGGGATGCAGGAAAGCATCCGGCATATTGATCCTGAGGTCGAAGCAGCGCTCCGTAAACACTATCAGCAGGTCATTGAGCCTGATTCACCCTTTGTTGTGCCGCTCAGTTTCAACAATGCGATAACCGCCTTTATTGAAGATGGTGGGCGCGATCTGATCCTGATGCTGGACGAATTTGATGAGGCATTTGACGCGCTGGATGGTCGAGTGTTCCTCAACCTGCGGGCCTTGCGGGATCGCTATCCTCACCGCTTGATGTACGTCACAGCGACTGTGCGCCGTTTGAACTTCAAACGCGGTGATGAGCAGACCGCCGAATTCGTGGAACTGTCCGCAGCGCATACCTTTACCGTGCGTCCGCTTAACCGCGCTGAGACGGATGCAGTCGCAGCCGTATTTGAACAGGAAGAGATCGGGGTTGAGGGTGATCTCTCGCCTGCCGAATTGGATTTTTTGTGGCAGCAGACGGGTGGGCATCCCGGCCTCTCGATGGCAGTCATCAGCCGCTTAGTTGATCTCCGTGCGGCAGCAGAGTCGCCTGCCTCTCAAGCAGCAGCTTGGCAAGATGTTCTCGTCCGCGATGTTACAATCCGCACTGAATGTACCCATCTATGGAGCCAGCTCAGCACCGACGAGCGCGAAACTCTGCTGGCAGTTGCAGTCGGAACGCTCGATAATCGCTTCTCACGCGCGCTGCAATCCTTGGAAGAATGGGGCTTGACCATCACACAAGCGGATGGGACAATTATCCCGTTCTGTGACCTCTTCGCTGACTTTGTGCGGCGTCAGGCAACAATCCAGCGTGAGCTTCCCGAAGGCATCTGGCTCGATGAAGATGCTGGCGAAGTCTGGGTGAGCGGTGTTCCAGTCGAAGCGCTGACTGAGCTTGAATTCAAGCTGATCAAGTTGCTCTACCAGCGCATGAACAAAATCACCGATAAATACCAAATTGTCGAAACCGTGTGGGGCGTGGACTACATCGAGCAGGTAGACGATGCCCGCATTGAGAAGCTGGTCAGCCGGCTGCGGTCGAAAATCGAACCTGATCCGAGCAACCCGCGCTATCTGCTGACCATGCGTGGGCGGGGCTACAAACTATCCGATGCAGAATAAGCGTTAGAAATTTCTATACAATTGCCCTACGCGCGATGTAACCCATTGACACTTGCGGGCTAACCCGTTATAGTGGCTTAGACCAAAAAAATTGTATGCCCATATTGTAATACGTTCCCTACCCTGGCATCCCTAATGTTACTTCGGAGGACCTAGTCCGTGTTTCGAGACAAATTCGGTGCGCCTCGCACCGACACATCACCCGATACTCCGCCGAGTTCTTCTGTGCCAGCCGCTCCTGCACGACCTCCCTCTGAAACCATCCTCGGCACTGATACCCAATTTGTCGGAACGCTTAGCAGCAAAGGTCATATTCGAGTAGACGGCACATTTCATGGCCCGATCACGACCGAAGGCCGCATCCTGCTCACCGAGCAGGCCAATATAGAAGGCGATCTGATTGGCGATTCGGTGATGGTTAGCGGCAGCGTGCGTGGCGACATCTTCGCCCGGAAAATCGCAGTAATGCGCACTGGGCGTGTCTGGGGCAATCTACGTGCAGAACAGCTTGCCACCGAAGAGGGCAGTTTTATTCAGGGCCAGATCACAATGGAAGTAAAAGTCGATGTGCTGGCGGCGATTGCGGATCGGAATGCTGAGAAACAACTGACCGAGATCGATGCAGCAGAAGCACAAATTGATGAACCTCTACCTGAACCAGTAAGTGTGACTGTCCGTCAGCGCAGGTAAGCAGTAATGCTAAAAAATCAGAGGCGACGGCGATGATTACATCGCTTAGTTACCTCTGTTGATTCTACGGCTCGAACGTCACCGTTGGAACCCATTTCTCATTTTTCGTGTTGCACACCTCAAACCATGTATGCCCCGGCTTGAGCGGGATGGTATTCTCCGCCTCGTCCGTAAAGCGGATCATATCTTCTGGATTGCGATGCCACTTCACATTGAAGCGCTGGCCATCGCGTAAAAGTACGGCATCGCCATCACCCGTCAAGTGAACTTCCGGCGATGATAAATTGCTGCCGGGGTCTTCGATAATATCTGAGAGGGTGTATTCAACGTACAGCACAATTACGTTGTCAAAAGCAAGCTGATAATTGTTGATACTGTCCAGGTCGGGTGCTTCTGCTGCCATTGAGCGAGGATCAGTAGTCAGGCTCAACCATTGATTATAAGTTTGATCGTAGCTCCAATGGTGAATAGGACCATCCTCAGGGGAGTCGATGATTGCATCAGTGATGGGTGTTCCGCCCTCAGGCACAGCGAAGCTGAACGCTAGTCCGTTCAGCTTTGGCGGGGTATTCACGCTGCGCTCGTCGGCATACTTCCAGGCATTCGCCGGAACAGCAAACAGCCCATGATAGAAATCAGTATTCGGGCGCGGCACGTCTCGAATTCGTACCAGCGCATCGCGACCCTGTTCCTCGCGGAACACATGATCCCAGTAGCCGTCAAATTGAAGATGTTGGTACACTCCTGTACTCGCCCCAGAGATCAAAAGCAAACCATCGTACATTGGGCGCAGGTGATCGAGATTAATCAGCCGCACGCTGCGCACCGACCCTACCCGCTCCGGCGATTCACTGTAGATCACGGCGGTGAAGCGAGTTTGTCGGAAGCCTTCCATCTGATACTCCCAGACATGATCTGCAAAGGAGAGTCCGCTCTGCGGCCTGACCTCGATTGATTCATTGGAGACCATAATCAGAAGTGGAGCACGCTGCAAAACCGACGGGTCTTCGACGGGCAGCCCGGTCAATGGATTAACATTGGGCGGGTAGCTGTCAGGTCCGATCAGTGCGGGTTCAGTAGGCTCAGGGGTTGGTTCGCTAGTAGGAGTTGGAGTACTAGTTACCTCGGTTGGCTCAACGATGGCAGGTTGCTCTGTAGGTGAAGGCGGCAACGTAGGCTCGATGGTAGCTGTGGAGGTAAGAATAGGAGCCGCGCCGCACGCAGTCAGCAACCCGAAGAGAATCAGTACAGCCAACCATCGACGCGGCATAGAATAAATACTCCTGGCAATTGCTCGTAGAGGTAAGGCAGTTGCTCACCTCTACGAGCAATATGAAAATTACTGTGGGGTGAACACAATATCCGGTGATGCGTAAAACGTATCAGCACAGTTGAAGAACGTCTGCCCTGGCTTGAGGGGAATAGTTGCCCCATTTGCGTCAGTGAAGTTGAGCATCCCCTCTTTGTTCACACGATGCCACTTGGCAGCGAAGCGCATCCCATTACGCATAATCACCGCGTCACCATCGCCGGTGATGTTCAGACCGACTGAATATAATTCACCTGCATCGCCTTCCTGTTCCAGAAAGTCAGCCTGATAGTGCTCGATGTACAGGATGACTACATTATCAAACCCAAGCTGTTTGTTGGGCACAAGGAAATCGCCGTCAGGCTGATCATTAGTGGCACTGAGCCACTTGCCGCTCGGCTCATCCCATGTCCACGTATGCTTCGGGCCAGTTCCGGGATAATCAATCACGACACCTGTTGTTGGCGTGCCGCCTGCGGGCGGAATGAGGTCGAACGCCATCCCATCGAGATTCGGGCGCTGATTGATCTGTCCTTGATCGGCCCACTTCCAGATTTCAGAAGGCACAGCAAACAGCGAATGATAGTACGGTGTGCCTGGTCGCGGCGTGTCCGGGATACGAACAAGGTATGGATCGCTGTATCCTAGCTGCTCAGTCATGGCGCGGGCGAACCAGGGCGCTTGACGGATGCGTTCCATCACACGCGGCGGTCCGGGAGGGTCATGCTGATAGTTGCTGCTGGCCCCGGAAAAGACTAATATTCCCCCATACATATCGACCAGATGCTCTATATCAATCAGGCGGGCGCTGCGTACCGATCCGACATACTGCGGGGTTTGCCCGTAGATCACAGCAGTGAAACGGGTTTGAGCGAAGCCCTCCATCTGATATTCCCACACATGATCCGCGAACGACCAACCGCTCTGCGGGCGAACTTCTGGCCCCTCGTTACTAACTTTGATCAGCAGAGGGCGCTTGTTCAGGCTGTTGGGATCGGCAACTGGAAGCCCTGTTAGTGGATCAATGTTTGGTGGAAAGTTTGTCGGGCCTGACGGTGGGAGAGGAGTCGGTGTGACCGTTACCGCGCCCCCTGTTGCGTCAGGAGCTGTTGTCGCTACCACACCTGCCCCTCCCATTGGCGTGAAGGTCGGGTAGGGTGTTGCGGTTGGGGCGATAGGCGCATTCATACAGGCAACAGAGACCGCCACCAGCGCACCGATCATCAACAATAGTCGATTGAAGCGAGTCATAGTGAATTCCCGAATGTCAGAGTCCCTCTTGTCGAGCAGAACCCTATGGAATACATAGTCATGCTGGCCGGGGTTATCCGGTGAGCGCGGCGAATTATACCAGCATCGCGGAGAGATCACAGGGCGCTAAGATGCGCGGTAGGCTTGCAGGGTATCGACGTAGAGGTTCGGCTGGCCGATGTCGTAGGTTGCCCCTTCGATGAGATAGCCGAGGCAACCATAATCGTTGCGAAGGGCTTCTAGCGCAGTTGTGAATTGGAACTCACCCCGCTCCCGGTTGTTCTCACGGATTTGATGAGCCAGGTAGTCGAAGATCACTGGCTGTAGAATGTATTGGCCGAATAAGACAAGATATTGTTCTTCTGGCAAACTGGGCACACGTAGGTGCTCGCGGGCGTAATCGAGCGAAGGTTTCTCAACGAATTGTGAGATTGCCAGCAAGCCATCTTGACTTTGCCAGTTGCCGCCTACTGCGCCCCGACTGGCGAGAGCATCTTCCGACGTTCGAGCCAGCCCGACGACATTCCCTCCAAGCTGGCGATACATCCTTGCCAATTGTGCCGCGCACGATTCAGCAAGTTCAGAGCGGTACAGGTGATCGCCAAGCATCAGGAGGAATGGCTCTGCGCCAATCAATGCACGCGCAGACCATACGGCATGACCAAACCCTTCCTGCGACTCCTGTATAGCAAAGCGGATGCGCTCGCCTACTTCGATGAGGCGCTCAGCTTCGTGTATAAGCGAATCTGGCAGCTTGCTCAACGTTTCCGATGGAACCTGATCGGTGAAGAAGCGGTGCAATATTTCAAGATCGGCGGGCTGTGCGACAAGAATTACCTCCTCAACGCCCGCCAAGAGTGCTTCTAAGATGATTTCTAAGATAATAGGCCGCGCGATTCCATCGCGGCCCACTACCGGAAAGAATTCCTTTTTCACAAGATGCGTTGCGGGGAAAAGCCGGGTTCCCAATCCGGCGACAGGAATCAGCGCCTTGCGTAGAGGCGAAAACGTCATGATTTAGAAATCGCCCTGCCGGATAATCTCCGCACCCTGCGCTGCACCGACGACATAAAACTGAGGCTCGAGCCTTGTCGCTTCCTGATAGCTCTTTCCAGTCACAGACGTGAAGTCGTCCGCGCCGCTTGCATCGACGAGAAAGATCATGCAGCCCGCCCAACCCCCGCCGAGGAATCGCCCACCGAGACGGGCAGAATGTCCCATCGATGCTTCCCACATAGCATCTAACTCAGGCCCACTAGCATCATACAGATCGCGAGAGCTAATTTGTGAAGCGTCCATCAACTCGCCAAGCGTGCCTACATTTCCCTGCTTGAGTGCTTCCGCAGCCTGCTCTACACGGTCAATTTCTTCGATCACGTGCTGCGCCCGCATGCGGGCAGGCATCGGGATCAGATCGCGGTATTCACGGAATTGTTTAGGGGATACATCACGCAGCGCCTTGATGTCTGGCAATGCGGTTTTCAACGAGGCTAATGCCTGCTCGCACTCGGCGCGGCGCTCGTTATATTTGCTGGTCGCCAGATTGCGTCGGGTTGCCGTATCTGCGACAACCAGCGCTACATCTTGGCTGAGCGGCACGGACTCCCATTCGAGTGATCGACAGTCCAGCAGCAGAGCACGATCTTTCTGACCGCAGGCGCTGGAAAACTGATCCATAATTCCAGAGTTGACCCCAACGTAAGCGTTTTCGGCGCGTTGGCAGATCAACGCGAGGCGCATCCGGTCGATCTCCATGCCCATCAGAGTTGCCCATGCCAATCCATAACCCACCTCGACCGCAGCCGACGATGATAAACCTGCCCCTGCCGGAATATCGCCGGTGATTGCCATATCGCAGCCGGGTATTTGGAAAGCAGCCTCAGTCAGCGCCCACGCGACACCAGCCGGATACTGTGCCCATAGCGGAAGTGCTGCGCCTTCGACCGTCTTTTTTGCGTTGAGGTTTCCAAGTTCGAAGCGGATATGCTCTTTCATATCGAGCGATTGGATCGATACGACCTTATCCGGGCGCGCTCGTACAGCGATCCAGACATTGCGGGTAACTGCCGCAGGCAGCACCAGACCGTCGTTATAATCGACGTGTGCGCCGATCAGATCAGCACGGCCCGGCGCGCGGGAGATGAATTCCGGCTCACCACCAAACGTAGTTCGGAAAGCATCAAGCAGCTTGGCAGGCGGCTGCATCGAACTCGTCATCTCACTTGACCTTTATTGCTACACCGAGTCCATCTCCCATCGGAATGAGCGTCCCAAGTAGGCGAGGGTCTTCTGAGATGCGCTGGTTGAAGGCCATCAAACCCTCAAGGTCTTTGTTATTGGCGTGTTCTTCGGGATGAACGATGCGTCCACTCCACAGCGTATTATGCGCCATGATCAACCCGCCAACTCGCACATTCTCGATTGCCCAATCCAAGTAGCGCGGATACCCATCCTTGTTCGCATCGATAAATACCGCGTCAAACGGCCCCTCTGCTGCGAGTTTCTGAAGGCTTGCCAGCGCGTCGCCGCGACGGATTTCGATGCGATCCGCGAGGCCGCTTTTGTTGAAAAGCGATTGCGCTACGTCGGCGTGATGGTCGTCGCGTTCAAGTGTGCTCAGCTTGCCGTCCTCCGGCAGCGCGCGGGCGATCCATGTAGCGCTGTAGCCTGCCAGCGTCCCAATCTCTACGACCTTATTCGCGTGCGCCAGCCGAATCAGAAAGGCGAGCAGCCGCCCCTCTTCGGAGGCGACATTGATCTGCGGCAGCCCTTCATCGATGGTTGTTTGCCGGATGTTGGCAAGATGGTCATCCTCGGCCCCGAACAACTTGTGAATATACTCGCTCAGGGCTTCGCGGGTGGCTTCGTCCATTGTCTCCCTTTCATGGGTGATTGAATAAGGGTTCTAAAGATTATGTGCCATGCGCAGGCGCTCGATCAGTTCAGAAACATCCTGCTCCGGCATATCGAGCGGGCCAAGTGGGTCAGAGATTTCGTCTCGCCCCAGCAGTGCGTAGGCCACATTCAGAACTCCATGCGAGAGCGCATCCAAATCGTAGCCGCCTTCCAGCACAAAGACGATCTTCCCGCCACAAAGTTCCTGCGCCATACGGATCAGTTCCCGCGTCAGGTGCGTATATCCCCCCAGATCAAGATGCAATCCCGCCAGTGGATCAACCCAATGCGCGTCGAATCCCGCCGATACCATAATCAGATTCGGTTTGAATCGGCGGGCGGCAGGCCACAGAACTTGTTCGTAAAGTTGGCTGAATCCGATTGGCCCTGTCCCAACTCTGAGCGGCATATTGATCGTAGAACCCTGTCCTGCCCCCTCACCGATCTCGTTCAACGCCCCCGTTCCGGGGTAGAACGGGTATTGGTGAGTCGAAACGAATAATACGCTGGGGTCTTCGTAGAAGGTGTCCTGCGTGCCGTTACCATGATGCACATCGTAGTCCACGATCAGTACACGCTCGATGTCAGGATAAGTCTGTGCA
>Ga0075421_100005308_pt1 | contig 15555 bp, 14 predicted proteins | sample SoiMetdeltSBSDD5_FD_75292 | JGI IMG/M metagenome (GOLD analysis project Ga0075421, IMG submission 75292) | Bulk soil microbial communities from a Populus tree surrounding site in Tennessee, USA - Soil MetaG P. deltoides SBSDD5 | ecosystem: Environmental > Terrestrial > Soil > Tree plantation...
ATTCCTATTGTGTTCTGGGATGAGAGTTACTCCTCAGAATCTGCGGCGAACTTCCGGCATGATAGGTCGAAGCGTCAAGGCGGCGTGGTGCGCCGCCTTGATGACTTAGCAGCAGCAATTATATTACAAGACTATTTAGATGCAGGGGGTGCGAACAATGAGCCGGGAAAATCGCTCACCGAGATTACAGGCGAGGACTAACCGGGTCAAACCCTCTCCAAAACGACTGAATGGGGTTCAAATTGCCAGCCGAATCTTCTTGGTAGCTGTTGTAATCAGCCTGCTGGGGCTTGCCATTGGCCTAGTCTATCGCGCATTCAATATCCATGGCGACTCGGCTTCTGTTGCACTTAACCTTCCAGTAAACCAGTCGCTGAATCCCCTGGAAGCGGCAGCGCTCTCAGCATACATGGGAGTGAACCGTGATCAATTGAATAAGCCCAAGAGCGATGATCCAACACTGATCAAATTTGAGGTTCAGGCTGGCGAAACAGCAGGCAGCATAGCCGATGGACTCGTGGCGCAAGGTCTGATTGAGAATCCGGAGTTATTTCGAAACTATCTCCGCTATTATGGTCTGGATCGTCAGCTAGAGGCCGGTTCCTACCAACTATCAGCAAGCATGACCATTCCACAAATCGCACTCACACTTACAGAAGCGATCCCCAATGAGATCACTGTTCGTGTCACGGAAGGCTGGCGGCGTGAGCAGATCGCTGAGAGTATTGCTCATCAGGTAGAAATCCCATTCTCAAGTAATGATTTCCTCGCAGCGACTGGTGCAGGCGCACCCGTCCCACCTGAACTTGCCGCGATAATCCCGCCAAATACCAGCCTTGAAGGGTTCCTTTTCCCTGACACTTATCGCCTTGCCACGGACGCTACCGCAGCCGACCTTGTATCGAAGATGGCTCGGAACTTCGACGGTAAGGTAACTTCCCAAATGCGAACTGATGTAGCGAATACAGGATTTACCCTCTACCAACTTATAACCCTAGCCTCCATCGTCGAACGTGAGGCTGCGGTGGCGGAGGAGCGCCCTATCATAGCAAGTGTTTATTTCAATCGACTCAGACAAGGGCTGAAGTTAGAGGCCGATCCGACGGTGCAGTATGCGATGGGCTATCAATCGGCAACCGGTCAGTGGTGGAATTTGAACCTGAACCAGTCTGATTACATCAGTGTAGACTCGCCATACAATACTTATTTATACATCGGCCTTCCCCCCGGCCCAATCGCGAACCCTGGCCTTGATTCCATTCGGGCGGTCATTTATCCCGCACAGACCAACTACCTGTTCTTTCGAGCCGCCTGCGATGGAAGCGCGAAACATCGCTTTGCCGCCACATACGAGGAGCATCTCTCAAATGAGTGCCCTTAGACGGCAACTAGCAATCATAATTAGCCTCCTTTCATTGTTAGTTGGATGTCTGAACCAGTCGCCGAGAGTTGTGAAGATTGGCCTTGTCGCACCTTTCGAAGGTCGGTATCGCGAGATCGGTGTTGATGTCATTCCGGCTGCGCGGCTTGCGGTTCGTGAATGGGCTGCAAAGCATACCGATGCTCCCATTGCGATTGAACTTATTACGTATGATGACGCAGGAAATCCAGATAAGGCAGCGTTGCAGGCACAGAATCTTGTTGTAGACCCTGCTGTTCAACTCGTGATCGGCCATTGGCGCGAGGATACAACGGGCGCTGCTGAACCAGTTTATTCACAATCCCACATGCCTCTCATCACATACAATGAAATACCCAACGCTGATGGACATACGTACTATTTGCTAAGCCCTCAGAAACAGGTGATAAGCCAACAAGTAGAGCGTTGGAGTAGCCACCAGTCCAACGAATACAAGATTCGACTCGATGAAACCGATCTAGTCCAATCCGCGACCAATGTAAGGGAGGGCACGAATTATCTAATTGGTGGCCCAGATTGGGGATTGAATCAATTTAAGCTTCTACTTGATGGGAATAGTCAGGAAGTATATTTTGCCTCTGGGTTAGCAATGCCATCAGATCAACGGGGCAACTTTTGGACGGGTGCGCACGTGGCAAACTTTGTCGCCAAATTCGAAGATGGGAGTGTGGGAGCGCCGCCCGGCTTTTATTCGGTGGCAGCATACGAAGCCACATGGTTCGCGCTTGATCTTATCTCAAGAAAGTATGGGATTGCAGAAGACGACTCGCCTGTATCACATTGGCAATTCGACTCGAACAACCATCGCCTTGATGCGCCTGTGTACCTCTATCATTGGATCTCAGGTGAGCGTCAACTGGTCACAGTATTCCCTTAGCTCGTTTTCTGTCTAGCGGCTTTGATCGATTGCCGATCTCACCAATTCTTGCTTCAAATTCCACAATCGCTGAGAGAGTGAAACATGATAAATGTGCGGATTGACGAGACGCTTGACACCCGGATCAAGGCGAGCAAGATCATCCTGACGCACCCTTCGCATTTCTTCGAGAGGCGGCAGATCGTAAACGAGTTTCCCATCCCTTAGTACATCAACTAGCAGTTGCTCAACCTGCGGGCACTGTGCAGCCCCCATCATACGTACTTTTGTAAAATCGCTCGGATGGTGTAAGACAATTGGGTTCATTTGCCGAGGGTTAAGATCATCTTCCAGGCAGATGAGATCTGCGGTCGCATTATTGCGCTCATTATATAAGCGCCACACCGTTTTCAAGCCAGGTGTAGGTGTCTTCTGTGGAGACTCTGAAACCTTAATCGCAGGAATCCAACTTCCTCTATCTTCGACTGCCACCAGCTTATATACGCCGTCGAGGGCTGGCGCACCTTCAGACGTAATTAGGCGTGTCCCAACCCCATATACCAGCCGATTAATAAGCGCGTCCGCATCAACGCCGTACCGAGGAGCTTCCTGTGTGATTTGGGTGATTACCTGCCAGATGACAAGCTCATCTAGCTGATTGGAAAGGACAATGCTCGTCTCGGGAAAGCCTGCCCCATCAAGTAGCTTGGCTGCCTGAATACTAAGGTAGGCAAAATCGCCAGAATCAAGACGAATCCCGATTGGTTTATGCCCCTTCTGTTTAAGCTCAGTGAATACCGTAATCGCATTAGGAACGCCACTGTGGAGTGTATCAATCGTATCGACCAGAAGAGTGCAATCATCAGGATAGACTTCAGCATAAGCTCGGAAGGCTCCTAACTCTCCCATTCCGAGCGCCATATAGGTTTGAACCATACTGTGCGCGTGGGTTCCTTGTGCTGGTAAACCCATCATATAGGAAATTCCAACGTCTGATGAAAATGTCGCTCCGCCGATCAAGGCGGCACGTCCGCCAGCCAAACCCGCCCGATCCTGCGCACGGCGTAGGCCGAATTCGAGCAGTGGGCGGCCTCGCGTACTGTCTGCTAGACGTGCGGCTTTTGTCGCAATAAGCGTCTGATAATTGATCTGATTTAGGAGAGCAGTCTCTAGTATCTGTGCTTGTACGAGCGGCCCTTCAACAGTAATGACAGGTTCAATTGGATGTACAACCCGCCCTTCTGGAATTGCCTTTAATGAAATTCCATCGAAGTTGCCATTCGTACGAAGCCAATTTAGAAAATCGTCGTCGAAAAGGCGTTCCCTGGGCCTCGTCTTCAGACTCCGCAAATACGCTGCCTCTGCATCTCCAAATCGGGCGCGGCTCATCCACTCGATTAGCCACTCAAGCCCGGCAGCAATGCAATACCCTGCCTGGTGCTGACCATAATCTGGGTAACTACGAAAATAGTAGTCGAACTGGGCGCGGCGTTCGTGCAGACCTGTTCGGTAATATAGCTGCGCCATCGTAAGCTGATACTGATCGGTATAGAGAATTCCTTCCGCAATTTGGCGTTCCTCAAGACCCATAATGCATCTTTCTTCGATTCGCTGTTTCGAGAATGTTTCAAGGCATTAGGAGGTACGGACGAAGGTTCGACTTACCCCGTCCTACATACGTAAACAACTCGGCAGGACGACCCTCGCCGCTTCGCCGCTGTGATGTAGAGCGAAGTAGATTGGCTTGAAGAACCTTGCGGCGGAAATTGCGCTTGTCAAGATGTTTACCGAGTATTACTTCGTAGGCAGATTGAAGTTGCGAGAGCGTAAATTCACGAGATAGCAGCTTGAATGGTGCGTCTCCATATTCTGTTTGCAACCGAAGACGCTGGAGGGCAATCTCTAGTATCGATGCATGGTCAAATGCCAGGTTAGGTACAGAGTTTACTGTGAACCACTGCACCTGCGCCGCATCATCACCTGCTTTAATTTTGATGTCCTCCGGTGGAATTAGCGCCAGGTACGCTACGCTGATCACGCGTCCGCGCGGATCGCGGTTGAGTTCTCCAAAGGCACGAAGCTGATCAATATTAACCCCTGTGATTGATGTTTCTTCTCTAAGTTCGCGAAGTGCAGCGTCGTCAAGTGATTCATCCATCTTGATGAATCCACCGGGAAATGCCCACTGATCCGCAAACGGAGCGTCGCGTCGCTGAATAAGAAGAGTTTGAAGCGAGGTCTCCACCAGCCGAAAAATCACTACATCCACAGTAATAGATGGATGCTCATATTGCTGGTTACTTGCCCGTTTATCAGCCATGTCGCTCGCCACATCTAATTTAGTTCGTGTGTCTGCAACACTATTACTATAGAAGTGCCAGTAATATGTGTCAAGCAAATGGGCGCGATCTTAACTTCCACTGTCAATCGCATCAATCGCCTTAGTCAGATCATCGTACGCTGTCTCAGGCCCTCTGTAATCAAATCGTTGATCATTCAAGAAAAGTGTAGGTGTGCCTGTAACACCCCGTACCCCGGCTTCAGTAACAATTGCTTGAACTGTTGCATCTGTATCTTGGGAGTTGAAACATGTGCTGAATTGATCAATATCCAGGCCCAGTTTGCGTGCGCGCGCCGTGAGGAGAGTTTCTGTGAAGGCAGGTGGACCACTCGAATTGTTCAGATTCCAGATTTCATCATGCATCTGCCAGAACTTTCCCTGCTGCTCAGCGCAGATCGCCGCCTTCGCCGCAGGCACTGAGTATTCTGGCGCAACAAATGACACAGGAACGTATACGAGTCGAACCTTGCCTGTTCTCACATGACTCTCGATAAGCTTATGAAGCTCCGGGGCAAGATCGCGGCAGTGGGGACAGCTAAAGTCCGCGTACTCTGTTAGGGTTACAGGCGCATTTGGATCACCTAACGCAAACGCTTCAGCTTGTCCGATCTGAACAGTTTCCTGCGTGAGGCCAGCATAATTAGATTCAATGTCAGTGGCCTTCGGTTGGCTAGATAGGAGTATGAGAATCCCGACAGTTAGCACTGCCAAAATCCCAACGCCCACTAGCTCAATGATAAGAGTTTTTCGACGGCCCTCAACCCCGCGCTCCGCGGCACGCTTTTTTGTATTCGATGACTTACTCATTTTGTTTCCTTACCTGATTGGTTGCCTAAGTAGTAGTCTCGCACCCTGATGTCACCAACATTTTATCGACCATTTCTTAGTGCGTCGAACACTCCATTTGTTATCTGAGGAGGCCCGATGTATTTACGACCGAATGTGTTCAACTTTTGGTAGTCAGAAGGTTATCATGTAAGACAGTCTTTACTAGCAACATCTACTGATTAATTTGATGGAAAATTCCGCTTTATGGAGCAAACATGAGTGGCAACACTATTCACGTAACAGACACAGATTTCGACGACATAGTTCTGCATTCGGAAACTCCGGTTCTAGTTGATTTCTGGGCGCCCTGGTGCGGGCCTTGCCGGATGGTCGCCCCGGTGCTTGAGCAGATTGCGGAGGAGCGCGACGGCGTATTAACAATTGCAAAGCTAAATACCGATGAAAATCCGATGATTGCACAGCGCTATGGCATTATGAGTATTCCAACAATAATTGTTTTTCATAAAGGTGAAGCGATAGAGGGTACAGTAGGTGCTGTCCCTTATGGTCCGTTGAACAATTGGCTTGGCGAGTTATTGGAAAATCTCGAATCCGAATTAGCGGACTAGCAACCAAGCTTCTTCGAGAACGTGTCGCTACACATAGTGCGGCGCGTTTTTGATTCCTAAGGAAGCTTGAGAAAACGTCACACCTATCGTATTCTTAAGCTGATGGCTCTTAACCTCACTACGAGACGCCCATATGAACGCTATTTCTATTATCGGCAAGAAGCGGGATGGCTTCGAATTAACCAATGAAGATATCCGCTACTTTGTAGATGGGTACACGCGCGGAGAAATTCCCGACTATCAAGCGGCAGCATGGTTGATGGCAGTCTTCCTGCGTGGAATGACTGCGGCGGAGACAACCGCTCTGACTCTTGCGATGGCAGAGTCGGGAGAAATTCTGGATATGTCAAAAGTTTTGCCGTTCTCCCTGGATAAGCATTCCTCAGGCGGCGTCGGAGATAAGACATCATTGGTTGTGCTCCCTCTCGTTGTTGCATGCGGCGTTCCTGTGGCGAAGATGTCAGGTAGAGGGCTTGATTTTTCCGGGGGCACGCTCGACAAGTTGGAAAGCATCGAAGGCTTTAACACGCAGCTTTCGCGTGAGCAGTTCATGGAACATGCACGGAAGTATGGTATTGTGCTTGCCGGCCAATCAGCCGACCTGGCTCCGGCTGATGGCAAACTCTACGCCTTGCGCGATGTAACTGGCACAGTACCAAGTATGCCTCTGATTGCAAGCTCCATCATGAGCAAGAAAATTGCGGCGGGAGCAGACGCCATTGTGTTGGATGTCAAAACTGGTCGCGGCGCTTTTATGGAAACAGTCGATGATGCCCGCGAACTTGCTCGGCAGATGGTTGAGATTGGAATATTGGCACATCGCAAAGTTACTGCCCTGATCTCGGATATGAATCAACCGTTAGGTCGTGCCGTTGGTAATGCAGTTGAGGTACGCGAAGCAATTGAGACGCTTCGCGGCGGCGGGCCATCTGATTTTGTGGAGCATTGTTTGATTGTAGCGGGTCATATGCTGCGACTTGCCGGAAAATCTACGGAGAGGGATTTGACCGATGTCCTTCCTACGCTCCGCGAAAAACTCGGAAATGGAAACGCATGGGATATTTTCTATCGGATGGTCGAGGCGCAAGGGGGAAATGTAAATCAAATTGAGCATCCAGATATGTTGCCTACTGCGCCGATTATCCGCGACATTCCTTCCCCGCAATCGGGTGCGATTTCCGCTCTTGATGCACGAGAAGTTGGTTTGACAGCTTTAGAGTTGGGCGCAGGGCGCACCAAGAAAGGCGATCCTGTAGATTATGCAGTTGGGATTATCGTGCATCACAAAATTGGAGATCGCGTTCAGCAACACGATCCTCTCGTCACTATTCATGCACGATCAGAGCAGCAAGTCGCGGATGCTGCGCGACGCCTAATCGCAGCCCATAAGTGGTCAGATCACGCCGATCCACTACCCCTCTTTTATGACATTGTCTTCAGTGATCAGGTTGCTTTTTAAGCATCCAACTTGGCGAGGTGGCTTCCGAGGTTAACTTTCCAATTTGCCTAGTCTATCTACCCAGTTTCACACATTTCCAAACCTAGCTATTCGGCTAAGATGTATCGTCCTATAATACACCTAGCGATTAAGGGACAGTTCAACGAGCTAGTTAGCCTCTCCCAGCCCGCTAAACTCAATCTCTCTCGAATTTGTCCCCTCGTAGGATCACATCACTCCCTGAAACTAGGCCATTTGGTTTCAACTCCTTTCGCGATAGCACTTACGTAGTATAATTTGCCCGTTTGTGGCAGAACTAGCGAACCGTATTGGAAGTTGCTTTAGGAAAGATTAATGCGGACAGTTGAATGGTTTGATGGTAAGGTACGTATGATTGATCAGCGTGCTCTGCCGTTCGACCTTGTATACCCAGAGTATATGGATTACCGCGGTGTGGCTCGCGCAATAACGGATATGGTTATACGAGGTGCACCAGCGATTGGCGCAGCCGCCGCGTTTGGAATCGCCTTGGCGGCCTTTCAAGCCGCCACATCGGATCGTTTAGAATTTCTGCGCTTCATGGAAGAGGCCGCCAGCATTATGAAGGCAGCACGCCCAACGGCGGTAAATCTTGTGTGGGCGGTTGATCGAATGATGCGCGTTGTGACAAATGAAGAACTCATTACTGTGGACAACATTCGATCTGCTCTCCTTGCTGAGGCACAAAAACTCGCAGATGAAGATGTCGAGATAAACAAGCGTATGGGCGCTTACGGAGCAGCACTAATCAAAGATGGCGATACCATCCTGCATCACTGTAATACTGGCGCCCTGGCAACAGTCGATTGGGGAACAGCGCTCGGCGTAATTCGCTCAGCCCATGAACAAGGGAAGCGCCTTCACGTCCTGCTTGACGAGACGCGCCCTCGTCTTCAAGGGGCACGGTTGTCTGGCTGGGAACTGAAACAAGCTGGGATACCCTTCGACATCATTGCTGATAACGCCTCCGGCTACTTCATGCGCTCCGGCCAAGTAAATATTGTTTTTGTTGGCTCCGACCGTACTGCTGCAAATGGAGATGTCGCCAATAAAATTGGTACATACAATGTAGCAGTCCTAGCGAAAGAAAATGGAATCCCGTTTTATCCTGTCGTGCCAATTTCAACTATTGACCTAAGCCTTGAGTCTGGCAATCTCATTCCGATTGAGGAGCGTGGAGCAGACGAAGTGCGCTCACCATACGGTTTACGGATTGTGCCTGATGACTACCCGGCAAAGAATCCTGCATTCGATGTAACACCGCATCAATATGTAACCGGTATCGTGACCGAAAACGGAGTCGTGTATCCACCGTTTGCGGTTAATCTGAAGCGTGCCGTAGCAGGGACGCTTACAAGTTAGGAGACTTGCGACCATGCAAGTTGTGATACTTTGCGGCGGCAAAGGAACCCGAATGGCGGACGCCAATTACGACGCGAAGGCCCTTGTCGAAATCGGTGGGCGTCCGCTCCTTTGGCATATTATGAAGATTTACGCCGCCTACGGCTGTATTGATTTTGTCCTAACCCTTGGCCATGGTGCAGCGTCGATCAAGCGCTATTTCCTTGATTATGAGCCGATGACGCGTGATTTTACATTGTGCCTCGGCGAGCGACATGAGATGCTTTTTCACCAGAATCATGAAGAGACTGGATGGCAGATCACGATGGTAGATACAGGATTAGAAACCAACAAAGGTGCTCGCCTGAGAAAAGTTTTACAGCACGTTAAAGGTCCGTTTCATGTGACATATGGAGATGGAGTCGGCAATGTTGATATTCCACAATTAACTGCCTTTCACCAATCACATGGAAAGGTGGCGACGCTGACGACGTATCAGCCGGAATCTCAATATGGCATTGTGCAATTTGATGGTAGTGGCATCGTGACAGGCTTTGAAGAGAAGCCGCGTCTTCGCGATTGGATCAATGCTGGTTTTATGATTTTTGAGCCGGAGATCGCCGATTATCTGAATGAAGATGCTGACCTTGATTTGGAGAAGGATGTCCTTGTCAGGTTAGCAAAGGAAAGGCAGCTAGTGGTCTACCAGCATCAAGGCTTCTGGCGCTCGATGGATACGTTCAAAGAAGCGCGAGAAATGGATCGACTCTGGTCAGACGGCGCGCCATGGAAAGTATGGTCGTGAAAACAATCGAACAGCGAAAAAATTTCTGGCGAGATCGCCCGACTCTGGTAACAGGCTGCACAGGCATTCTTGGCTCTTGGCTAACCAAGACCCTTGTCGATCTCGGGGCCGATGTTGTTGGCCTAATTCGTGATTGGATTCCACAAAGTGAGCTTGTTCGGAGTGGTACAGTTGAGCGGATTAAGACAGTGTGCGGAGACATTCGGGACTCCGACGTAATGAACCGCCTTTTTAGTGAATATGAGGTGGATAGCTGCTTCCATCTTGCAGCACAGACAATCGTCGGGATTGCTAACCGGATGCCTGTTTCAACGCTAGAAACAAACATTCAGGGCACGTGGACAGTTCTAGAAGCGGCCCGGCAATGGGGTGCGAGCAAGCGAATCATAGTCGCCTCTTCGGACAAAGCATATGGTGATCACAAAGTCTTACCTTATGATGAAACCGCCCCACTCCAAGGGCAGCATCCTTATGATGTAAGTAAGAGTTGTGCGGATTTGATTGCTTTATCGTATGCCCATACATATGGCCTTCCAATTGCTGTGACACGATGCGGCAATCTATACGGCGGCGGTGATCTCAATTGGAATCGTATTGTGCCGGGAACGATGCGGGCAGTGCTGCGTGGTGAGCGCCCAATCATTCGTTCGGATGGAAGTCCACGTCGTGATTATGTTTACGTACTTGATATTGTCGATGCATATTTAACTCTCGCTGAAGCGATGCTTAACGGGGAGCACTCAGGCGAGGCATTTAACTTTGGGCTAGACCAGCCTAAGTCGGCGCTGGAAATGGTAAAAGAGATCATTGCCCTCTCCCCGGAACTTGCCATCGAACCTGTTGTTCTTGGGAATGCGTCAAACGAGATTCAGGATCAATACCTCAACAGTGACAAAGCACATCGTCTCTTAGGATGGCAGGCACAACATACATTAGCTGAGGGGCTTTCAGAAACAATGAACTGGTATTCGCAGCATATCGGGCTTCTGGAAGCCTAGAAAATGGATGTTGAAGTTGCCGAATGGCTTTCAGACCTCATCCGGCAGACAGTAGCAGTTCTTCAACAGTCTCCTGGCTTAACGATTGAAGTTGATGAACAGCCAGCAATTTGGGTGCAGGTGATTCCGGAGGCAGACGAGACAGGGGAACTATCAGGCTATGTCCTTAACCTTCCCTATGAAGGTGTTTTCGATGAACCTTTGGAGCATATACCGAAAGTGGGAATTCAACTCCCTCCTGATACGCGGATTATAGGATGGGAGGCGGGAGCCTATACTACTTTGTGGGTTCGTCCTGATGTTCCTATCCTCCCTCTAGCCTTATTGCTTGGTGATCTCATTGAGAAGATCGGCGGTGCGCCCGATGCATATAACCTCAGTATAGAAGTGCTGTATAGTTTATAGGAGGCCAACATCAGCAGACGGCGCATTAGGCTAGGAAGTGGTTTAGATCGCCGCAAATTATCAGATACCATCGCCCAGTTAGTGGGATATGATAAGCGACAAGCAGCCCTAATTTGCGATGTGGCCGATCAGCCTGATGGTTGGCTTGATTTACGACCGCAGAAGATAGTGTCGAAGACAGGAATACCTGTAGTCCGCAAGTGGATTCTGACCCTGGGATGGCCCTTTGTTGTATCTCCATCAGAAACGCTGCCTGAATTTGGAATTATTCTTCCAGACACCGTCGTAATCACGGAGTGGGCATCTGGGGTATTTCTAAGAATGAACGCTGGTGCTGAGTTCGAGTTAAATGACTTGGCTAACTTTATTTCGACACTGCTAATCCGCCTCTACCATCTTGAAGGCGAGTCGGCAGTTGAGTTAGCACTTGAAGAAGAGTGATTGACTTTCCATGACAATCCAAGCTGATAGTTTGAGTGGCAAACGTATACTAGTTACAGGGGCAACAGGCTTTATTGGTTCTCATCTTGTCAATCGGCTCGTGCGCGAGCAGGCACACGTTACGATCTTTGTACGACATACTTCAGACCGTAGCCGCATAGAAGACATTGTAACGCAATTAGATGTTCGCGAGGTTGACATCCGCACATTTGGTGCGGTCAGCAGCGAGATGCACAAAGTCCGTCCAGAATTTGTATACCATCTTGGTGCAGAAGGTGTTACCGATCCCTTTCTTCCTCAGAATCTTGCTCTTAGAACGAATTTGGATGGGACAATGAACGTAGTCCGGGCTGCGGCGGAGGTAGGGGCGGCCCGCATTATCCACACTGGAACCAGTCATGAATACGGCGAAAAGGCAGATGAAAGCCGACTCGACCCGATTTCTCCCTATGCAGCTTCGAAAGCTGCGGCGTGGGCATTTTGTAGAATGTTTTACCGAACGGCGGGTTGGCCTATCGTTATGCTGCGGCTATTTCAAGTTTATGGGCCAGGCCAGAATGGCACACTGATACCTTCAGCCATAGAAGCAGCAATTAACGAACATAACTTCCCCACCACTCCAGGAGAGCAAATTCGCGACTGGATATACGTCGATGATGTAGTCGATGCCTACGTACATGCTGCACTCGCCCAAGGCATTGAGGGTGAGACCTTTGATATTGGGACAGGCAAGGGAACGAGCGTCCGAACGGTTGTTGAGGAAATATTCCGCCATTTTGAGAACAGCAACCCATTGATTGGCGCGCTGCCGTATCGCCCCGGCGAGGTCTGGTCACAAGTGGCACAGATTGATCCCGCGCGTGAAGGACTGGGTTGGGAGCCGAAGACGCCCCTAGCGGAGGGTCTGAAGAATACAATAGTGGCTCGCAGATCTGTACGTAAAGAGGAATACACAGCCCCAAAAGAGACTAATGAAGACAGCGAGCAATCTCAATTAACTTCCAGACAAAAAGCAGACCAACTTCGTGCGGAGATTCTCGATCAAGTCACTGATTACTACCGTCTTATACACGAACCTACTTCATGGGAACCTGGGAAAAGCCGTGTACAGTATGCTGGGCGTGTATTTGATGATCAAGAGATGCGTAATATGGCCGACTCTGTGTTGGAGTTCTGGCTTACCGCCGGTCGCTATGCCGAGTCATTCGAGGATAAGCTTGGCTCATTCCTCGGAGTAAGAGAAGTAATCCCGGTTAACTCCGGTTCGTCGGCGAACCTCGTTGCCGTGACGACGCTTTGTTCGCGTCAATTACTGAGCCGCCACTTGGAACCCGGCGACGAAGTAATCACTCCAGCGGTAACATTTCCGACTACGTTGGCTCCCATAGTACAGAACCAACTCGTTCCTGTTCTACTCGATAGTCAAATCGGGAACTACAACATTGATGTCGAGCAGCTAGAAGCTGCTCTTTCGCCGCGCACACGTGCAATTTTCGCGCCCCATACACTCGGCAATCCCATCGAAATGGAAGTTGTGATGGACTTTGCCAAAGCACATGATCTTTATGTGGTAGAAGATAACTGCGATGCCTTGGGCAGCACATATGCAGGTCAAAAAACCGGAACCATAGGCCATATAGGGACGAGCAGCTTTTACCCTGCACATCATATTACTCTGGGCGAAGGAGGCGCGGTATACACCAATAGCCGCCGTCTCGCCAAGATTGCACGAACAGTGCGAGATTGGGGCCGCGACTGCTGGTGTGGATATATCAACCCGCCAAACGGACGATGTGGAAAACGTTTTGACTGGAAAATCCCTGAGGAAGAAGACGTTTGCTACGATCATCGTTACTTCTTTACGGAAATTGGCTATAACCTCAAACTCACGGATGCTCAGGCGGCGGTAGGGGTAGCACAGCTAGAAAAACTTCCGGAGTTTGTCTCTGCCCGAAAGCGAAATTTCAGGGTGTTGTATGAAGGACTCAAACAGCTAGAAGAGTTCCTAATTCTGCCTATATGGAGTCCAAAGGCAGATCCAAGCTGGTTTGCCTTCCCACTCACGGTTCGGCCCGGTGCGCCCTTTGACCGGAATGAAATTCAGAGATACTTAGAAGATCACAAAATCGAAACCCGGCTGTTGTTCGCGGGAAATGTTCTTAAGCAGCCCGGCTATCGCCACATCAACCACAGGAAGATTGGTGATTTGCCAGTCGCAGATTTGATTATGAGTTCATCGTTCTTTGTAGGCGTGTATCCAGGATTATCCCAGGTACATCTCGGTTACATTTTAGAAATCTTCTATGATTTTGTGAAAAGCCGCGATTTGGCAATCGCCTGAATTCTAATCTGTTTGTAGCGATTAACCCTGCCTAAAGGTATACTGGCGCGCTTGTAAAAATCTCTGGCAATCAGGATCAATATGAAGCTTTCGATTATTGTGTGCGCCTATAATGAGAAGGATACAATCCTTACGGTACTCGAGAGAGTGCATGAGGCTGATCTTGGCGCCTGGGATCGAGAGGTTGTTGTAGTAGATAATTGTTCTACAGATGGTACACGCGAGCTTCTTCAGCAGGTGCAGATGCCTCAAACCCGCATAATTTATCAACCCCGAAATATGGGCAAAGGAAATAGCATCCGTACTGCCATTCATCACTTGAGTGGAGACTACGCAGTCATACAGGATGCCGATCTTGAATATGATCCCCAAGAGTTAAAACTTCTGCTTGATGAGGCAGGTAATGGCAAGCTGGCAATCTTCGGAAGCCGCACTCTCGGAGGACGCGCAATCTACGAATATGCCCATGCATATTGGGGTGTTCGGCTTATCACAGCCGTGATGAATCTCTTCTTTAGCGGTCATTTAACCGATGCCGCTACCGCTATGAAGATGGTGCGCTCTGATGTCCTCAAATCACTGAACCTTGTAGGCAATGGTTTCGATCTCGACTTTGAGCTGCCCGACAAGCTCCTGCTTGCCGGGGTAGAAATCGCCGAAGTTCCCGTTAGCTACCAACCTCGCTCTTATGAGGAAGGCAAGAAAATAACGGCAGGCGACGGGTTCAAGGCGTTTGCGATTATGCTACGAGATCGCTTGGGCCTATCATCGGTATGGAAAAGCAAGCGCCAAGTTGTAAGTCCACAACCATCCGCTGAAGGAACTCTCTAGAGTAAGAAACCCCAGCCTAAAAGGATTCAGGTCACGCACCCGATGAAAATTGCCATTACAGGTTCCATTGCCTACGACTACATCATGAGCTATCCCGGCGAATTCTCTGAGATGTTGCAGGCCGGAGGACTCGAGAAGATCAGTGTGAGTTTTCTTGTAGATGAGATGACTCGACATCCTGGAGGGGTTGCTCCGAACATTGCTTATACACTTGCATTACTCGGCGAGAGGCCATATTTAGTTGGAACGGCAGGTCGTGACTTTTCAGACTATCGAGCTTTCCTCGAACAAGCGGGGGTGGATACCTACGGAGTTGAGCTGCATGAAGATCTGTTTACTGCCTCGTTCTTTGTAAGTACAGATCGGCTCAACAATCAGATCGCATCATTCTATACGGGCGCAATGGCACGTGCCCGCGATTTGACCTTGCAGCGTGCACTGCAAACTCCTGTTGATCTTGTAGTGATCTCTCCTAACGATCCAGTCGCCATGTCAAATTACGCCAATGAATGCCGTGAAAGTGGTTATTCGTTTCTGTATGATCCGGGACAGCAAGTAGCGCGTGTAAATGGGGAAGAATTAGCCGAGGGGTTACGTGGGGCATCTGTCTTAATCGTCAACGATGTTGAACATGAAGCCCTTTGCCGCAAGACCGGCATCATCCACCAGAAGCTGTTGGATCACGTTGAGACGGTTATTGTGACACGCGGCGAACATGGCGCAGATATTTATGATCGAGCAGGAACTTACCACATTCCGGTCGTCCCGGAACAGCGCATTGAAGACCCAACCGGGGTTGGCGATGCTTTTCGTGCGGGGCTACTCAAGGGACTTGCGGCTGGCTGGCCCTGGGAAATCAGTGGGCGGCTCGGCGCATTAGCAGCAACTTATGTACTAGAGCA
>Ga0075421_100005309_pt1 | contig 15555 bp, 7 predicted proteins | sample SoiMetdeltSBSDD5_FD_75292 | JGI IMG/M metagenome (GOLD analysis project Ga0075421, IMG submission 75292) | Bulk soil microbial communities from a Populus tree surrounding site in Tennessee, USA - Soil MetaG P. deltoides SBSDD5 | ecosystem: Environmental > Terrestrial > Soil > Tree plantation...
GGCGACGACCCCGCCGCTTTATCGCCAGCGCCAGGGGGAAGGGTTCTGGTTCACGTGGCTGGCCGAGGCTCGAACCGTCTACGTGAGCTTCCGGAGCTACGATGACCTCAGGAGCAAGTCGAGGGAGCTCTGGTCGTTCGTCGACAAGCATCCCGTGCAGAAGATCGCCATCGACTTGCGTCAGAACGGCGGTGGCGACTTCAACGTCGGCAGGAAGTACCTCGTCGACGAGCTGGCGCGCAGGCCGAAGCTGCGCGCCTCCGTCATCATCGGCGCCAGCACGTTTTCGGCCGCGCTCAAGAACTCCATCGACTTCCGCAGCATCGCGCGTGCGACCCTCGTCGGCGAGACGATCGGCGAGAGGCCGAACAGCTACAGCGAGAACGACGAGATGACGCTGCCGCGCTCGCGAATGGAGGTCTCCTATTCGACGGAGTACTACGAGTTCCTGCCCGATGGCGGGCTTGTCGCACCGGACAGGGAGATCGTGCCGACCTGGGCTGACTGGGTGGCTGGCCGGGATCCGGTGCTCGACTGGATCCTCGCGCTCTAGCCCGCCCCGCCCGCCGCGCCAGCCTCGGCCGCCGGCGCGCCGCTCCCACGCCCGTAGACCTCAGAATCCTCCGCATGGTGGTCATGACCTCACCAACTGCTTCGCCGACTCGAGCTAGCCGCGATCACCTCGCCGAGCTTGCTGACCGGCCTACCCAGCCAGGGACGCCGGAGCCGGGCCAGCAGCTCCCTGCGGCGGAGCGCCGGCTGTTCCGGCGGTTGGGCCTCTTCCGCGCCGCCTTCGCTGCTCGACAAGAGGCTCTTGCTACGGCGCCAGGGCGCCGACGGTGAGCCGTGCCTCGCGCTGCACGAGCTTCTAGGCCGGAGTACCTGCCTCGCCAGCCTCGGCCGCCGGCGCGCGGCCGTCGTGCCGCTTCCCCCGTGAAGCGCCCCACGCCAGCGACTGCCCAAGGTGCGCCCGCAGGTCGTCGAAGAGGGTGTAGAACACAGGAACGACCAGCAGGGTGAGCAGGGTGGCGACCGTCATGCCCCCTACCAGCGCCACCGCGAAGCTGGTGTAGGAGAGGCCGATCGAGGTGCTGCCGGCGAGCAGCAGCGGCACCATGCCGAAGATGGTGGCGAGCGCCGTCATCATGATCGGGCGGAAGCGACGGTGGGTGGCCACCACCAGCGCCTCCTCGCGCGGGTAGCCGGCGATGCGCAGGCGGTTGACGTAGTCGATGAGCACGATGCCGTTGTTGACCACCACGCCGATCAGCACCACCACGCCGACCATGCCGAGGAAGTCGATGTCGAGCCCCGAGATCATGTGCCCCCACGCAACGCCGAGGAAGGCGAGCGGGATGGTGAGCACGATCGACAGCGGCAGCACGAAGCTCTCGAAGAGGAAGGCCATCAGCAGGTAGATGAAGACGATCGACAGGCCGACGGCGAAGAGCAGCCCCTTGGCGTCGTCCGGCATCCCCTGCGCTTCGCCCTCGCCGATCTTCACCCCCTCGGTCAGGTCGACCTCGGCGAGCGCCGTCTGCATCGCCTCCTTGGCGTCCTTCTCCTTGCCCTCCTCGAGCTCGAAGACCAGCTCGCGGGCGGTGCGGCGGTCGCTGCGTTCGATCTCGCGCGGCGCCGGCAGGAAGCGGGTGCGGGTGAGCGAGCGCAGCGGCACCTGCTCGCCGCCCGGGCTGGGCACCGCGAAGTCCTCGAGCTGGGCGAGGGTGGCGCGGTCCTCTTCGCGGAAGCGCACGCGCACCGGCACCTCCTTGCCGTCGCGCGAGTAGCGCGGCAGCGCCTGGCCCCGGAGGGCGTAGCCGACCACGGCGGCCACGACCTCCGGCGACACGCCCAGGCGGCGGGCGCGGCCGCGATCGACCACCAGCGCCACCTCCTCGGTGGGGCGGTCGGAGTCCTTGCGCAGCCCCAGCACCCCGGGCACGGCGAGCAGGCGGGCGGTGACCGCCTCCGCCGTCGCCTCCAGCTCGTCGACGTCCTCGCCGAACAGCGGCACGCGGAAGGTTCCCTTCTGCTCCTTCTCCTGCTCGCTCTCCTGGCCGGTGAAGAAGCGCACCCCGGGCTTCTCGGGCAGCAGCTTGAGCACCGCAGCGGTGATCTCGCGCGGCGTCGGGCCGTCCTCGCGGTCGGGGTCGAACCAGCCCTCGATCTCGCCGACGGTGGCGCGGTGGAAGACGAACCAGCCGGCGAGGCCGTATTCGTCCTTCTTGCCCTCCACCACTTTCTCGCAGCGGAGGAAGAACTGCTCGGCCTCCTCGAAGGTGGTGTCCTGCGGCAGCTCGACCTCGATGTGGAAGCCCTGCTGCTCGTCCTCCTGCTGCTCCACCACCTTCACCACCTTGCCGAAGACGGCGAAGGTGGCGACCAGGGTGAGCAGCAGCAGCATGGCGACGTCGAGCCGCCGGTGCAGGCCGCGGCGCAACAGCCGCTCGTAGAAGTCGTTGAGCCGCCCCATGGAGCCCTCGTAGGTGTGGCGCAGCACGTCGTTGACGCGCTGGTGGGTGCGGCGGAAAGCGGTGGGGCTCTCGTGACCTCCTTGACCAACACTGCTGGGGAGGGTCAGGTAGACGGCGAGGGGCACCAGCACCAGCGCCACCACCAGCGAGGCGACCACCGAGATGCAGATCGGCATCGCCAGCCGGACGAGGAAGAACTGCCCCTCTCCTTCGACCAGCGAGGCGGGCAGGAAGACGATCACCATCGTCATCGTCGCCATGGTGATGGCGAGGGCGATCTCGCGCGCGCCCTCGATGCAGGCCTGGCGGCGCGGCATGCCGTCCTTGTGGAAGCGGAAGATGTTCTCCGCCACCACCACCGAGTTGTCGACCAGGAGGCCGCAGGCGATCATCAACCCGAGCAGCGAAATGATGTTGAGCGTCTCGCCCGAGAAGTACATGACGGCGAGCGCTACCAGCAGCGAGAGCGGGATCGACAGTGTGATGATCAGCGTCATGCGCAGGCGGCGGAGGAAGAAGAACAGCACCCCGACGGCGAACAGGGTGCCGAGCGCGCCGGCCTCCACCAGCTTGCCCAGGCTCTCGAAGATGATCTCGCGCTGGTTGAACAGCTTCTCGATGCCGATGCCGCGCAGGCGCGGGTGCTCGCGAAGGCGCTCGATCTCCTCGGCCACCCGGCCGGCCACCTCGACGGTGTTGGCGTCGCCCTCCTTGAACACCTGCAGCGCCACCGCCGGCAGGCTCATGGCACGCACGCGGAACGTGGTCTCGGGCTCGGCGTAGCGGATGGTGGCGACGTCGGCCAGCCGGATCCCCGGCGCCACCGGCCGCTGTCGCAGCTCTTCGATGTCGCGGTAGCGCGCCATGGAGCGCAGCAGCAGCTTCCTACCGGCGGAGTTGACGTGGCCGCTCGCCAGGGTGAAGTTGTCGCCGCCGAGGTCCTGGGCGAGACGGTAGATGTCGAGCCCCGCCGAGGCGGTGCGCTCGCGGTCGAGCTCGATGAGGATCTCCTTCTCGAGCTGCCCCTGCACCTCGACGCTCGCCACTCCGTCGAGGCGCTGCAGCGCCAGCACGATGACGTCGCGGATCAGGTCGTAGGAGTCGGTCACCGAGGGGTCGATGGTGAGCCCGTAGAGCGCCACCGGGATGCCGGTGTCGTCGTCCTTTCTGATGAAGACTCGCTGCACGTCGTCGGGCAGCCGCGTGCGGGCGCGCTCGACGCGGTCGCGCACCTCGCGGTAGGCGACGTCCATGTCGGTGCCCTGCTTGAACTGCATGAAGACCCGTGCGATGCCGGGGTTGGCGCGCGAGTCGAGCGAGGAGAGGCCGCCGACGGTGGCGAGCTCCTCTTCGAGCGGGCGCACGATCTTCTCGACCACCTCCTCGGGCGGTGCGTCGCGCCAGGGCACGGCGACGCGCAGGAAGGGCTCCGAGAAGCCGCGCGGGATGAGCTCGAGCGGGATGCGCGCCGTGGCCACCGCTCCCACCACCAGCACGCTGGCGAGCAGCACCAGGACGGTGATGCGGCGATTGAGGGAGAGCTCGGGGAGGCGTTCGCCCAGGTTCATCTGCCACCCCTCACTCCCCAACCCCTCTCTCCCCTCGCCGGGGAGAGAGGGGCCCGGAATGGAAGTCCGCTCATGCGCTCTCCGTAACCGGAGCGTCGCCCCCTTGAATCTGGGCCGGCGCATCCTCCACCCGCCGCCCGCGCAGGCGCTCGCGGGCCGCCTCGGTGAGGGCGTAGAGCACCGGGATCACCACCAGCGTGAGCAACGTCGAGACCACCATGCCGCTGATGACCGTCACCGCCATCGGCGCGCGCAGCTCGGCGCCGTCGCCGATGCCGAGCGCCATCGGCACCAGGCCAAGCGTCGAGGTGGCGGTGGTCATGAAGATCGGCCGCATGCGCACCTCGCCGGCGAGCAGCAGGGCGTCGCGCACCGGCATGCCGCGGCTGCGCAGCAGGTTGGCGTAGTCGACCAGCACGATGGCGTTGTTGACCACGATGCCGGCGAGCAGGATCATGCCGAGGAAGACGACGATCGACAGGCTGGTGCCGAGCAGCCAGAGGGTCACCGCGCAGCCGAAGAAGGCGAGCGGGATCGAGAACAGCAGCAAGAAGGGCTGCAGCAGCGACTCGAACTCCGCCGCCATGATCACGTAGACGAGGAAGATGGCGAGCCCGAGGGCGAGCCAGAGACTGCCGGCCGAGCGCTGCCACTCCTGGTGCTGGCCGGTAACCTCCCAGGTCAGGCCCGGTGGCCAGTCGAGGCGGCCGAGCGCGTGCTGGATCGCACCGACCGAGTCGCCGAGCGAGCCCTCGCCGAGGTTGGCGCGCACCAGCGCCACCCGCCGGCCGTCGACCCGCCGGACCTCGCTCGGCCCCTCGCCGAGCTGCACCGCCGCCACCGCGGCGAGCGGGATCGGTCGCTCGCCGCCCGGGTTGACCACCAGCTCGCGCACGTCGTCGATCGCCTGGCGGTCGTCCTCGCGCAGCCGCACCACCAGCGGGATGCGGCGGTCGCCGACGTTGAAGCGCGACGCCTCGAAGCCGCGCACCAGGTTGCGAACCCGTTCCGCCACCTGCGCCAGGTTGAGGCCGTAGCGGGCGAGCAGCTCGCGGTCGTAGACCACCTCCACCTCGGGGGCGCCGGCCTCCAGCGTGCTCTCGACGTCGCGCAGCTCGGGCAACTCCGCGAGCGCGGCGCGCACCCGCTCTCCCTGCGCCCTGAGGTCGTCGAGGCGGTCCCCCTGCACCTCCACCTCGATCGGGGTGCGGAAGCTGAACAGCACCGGCCGCGTCACCCGGTGGTCGAGGTCGGGGACGGCGGCGAAGCGCTCGCGCAGGTCGGCGATCACCGCCGACTCGACGCGCGGATCGGCGTCGGCGAGCACCACTTTGAAGCGCGCCGTGTGCTCCCCTTCGTCGGCGCGCTGGCTCTGCGCCGGGTCGAAGCCGTAGGTGGTGAGCAGCGAGGCAATGGTGCGCCCGCCGTTCTGCTTGTCCTTCTCGCGCACTCGCTGGGCGGCGAGAATGGCGCGCTCGACCGGCGACAGCGTCGCCACCGTTTCCTCGAGCGGTGTGCCGGGTGGCAGCGAGAGCTCGAAGGTCAGCTCCCCCTGGTGCACCTCGGGCAGCAGCTCCGAGCCGAGGTCGGCGAACAGCCAGAAGGTGAGCCCCATGCAGGCGACGATCAGCGCCATCACCACCCCGGGGCGCGCCAGTGCGCCGGCGAGCAGCCGGCGATAGCCCGCCGCGGTGGCGCCGAGGGCGCGCTCGGTGAATGCCACCGGGCCGCGCCGCAACACCGCGCCGAGCGGGCGGCCGACGAAGCGCACCACCAGCTTGCCGAGGGTCACCAGCAGCAGCAGCAGGCCGAGGGCCAGCAGCCCGAGCAGCTCGAGCAAGGTGCCGAAGACGAGGCGGATCAGCAGGTAGGGCACCAGCAGCAGCCGCCAACCCCCGCGCAAGTCGCCGCGGAAGCGGTGCCACGACTCGAAGCGGAAGAGCCGGAACCCCTCGTCGACCCCGCCGAGGGCGACGCCGCGCCGCGAGGCGAGCATGGGGATGAGCCACACCGCCACCACCAGCGAGGCGATGTTGGAGACGATCACCGCGAAGGCGAGGTCGCCGAAGGCCTGGCCCGCCACGCCTTCGACGAACACCATGGGGAAGAACACGGCGATGTTGGTGAGCGTCGAGGCGGTGACCGCGGCGCGTACCTCGGTGGTGCCGCGGATCACCGCGGTGACCAGGTCGTCCCCCTCCTCCTGGCAGCGGAAGATCGACTCCAGCACGACGATCGAGCAGTCGACCAGCATGCCGACGCCGAGCGCCAGGCCGCCGAGCGACATGATGTTGAGCGAGACGCCGAAGATGTTGAGCGGCGCGAAGCTCATCGCCAGCGCGGCGGGGATGGCGATCGAGATGATCGAGGTGGTGCGCACGTTGCCGAGGAAGAGGAAGAGCACCGCCACCGCCAGCAAGCCGCCCACCACCGCGTTGCTGCGCAGCTCGGCGATGCTGGCGCGGATGAACTCCGAGCGGTCGGCGACCACCGCCAGCTTCGCCCCTTCGTCGCGATAGAGCTGACCGGCGAGGGCGACGGGCTTGCGCTCGCCACGCGCCTCGGCGGCCGGCTTGCCCTTGTCGCCCTTCTTGGGCGCCGGCTCGGGCTTGCCGTCCTCCCACTTGCCGAGCGCGCGCCGCACCCGCTCGGAGAGGGCCACCATGTTGGCGTCGGCCTCCTTGAACACCTCGAGCCGCACGCTTTCGGCACCGTCGGTGCGCGACAGCAGCTGGCGCTCGCGATGGGCACGCACCACCCGGCCGAGGTCGCCCACGCGCACCTCGCGCCCGTCGATGGTGGCCACCACGGTGTCGGCGATCTCCGGCAGGTCGCCGTATTCGTTGAGGGTGCGCACCATGTATTCGGTGGTGCCCTGCTTGAGTGTGCCGCCCGCGACGTTGACGTTCTCCTGCCGCAAGCGGTCGATGACGTCGCCGATGGTCAAGCCGGTGCGCTCGAGCTCGCCGCTCTCGAGAAGCACGTGGATCTCCTCCTCGAGGCCGCCGCGCACTTGCACCGCGGCGACGCCGGGGATGGGCTCGAGGGCGCGCTTGATCTGCAGCTCGGCGATGCGACGCAGCCGGCGCAGCCCCTCTTCGCCCTGGAACTCCGCCCCCTCGCCGGCGAGCGAGAGCTCCATCACCGGGTCGAGGGAGGGGTCGAAGCGCAGCACCAGCGGGCGGTCTGCCTCTTCGGGGAGGAACACCGTGTCGAGCTTCTCGAGGGTGTCCTGCACCGCGTCGGACATCTCTGTGTCCCAGGAGAACTCGAGCACCACGTCGGAGACGTCGGCCCGCGAGACGCTGGAGACCCGCCGCAGGCCGGCGACGACGCCGAGGGCCTCCTCGATCGGCCGCGAGATCTCGTTCTCCACCTCCTCGGGCGCCGCGCCGGCGTATTGGGTGCGCACGGTGAGCGTCGGGTAGGAGAGCTCCGGCATCAGCGCCAGCGGCAGCCGGAAGTACGACAAGGTCCCGAAGACGATCAAGGCCAGGAAGACGACCGCCACCGCTACCGGCCGGTGGGTGGCAAACGAGCGCAGCGAGTGCAGGCCGCTGGCGAGGGCCCCTGCGGCCGGCGATGCAGTTGCGGCGCCGCTCGCCGCGGCGCCGTCCTGCGGCCTCGACCCCGGTTGCGAGGGCAGCGCCCCGCGATCGCCGCGCTCGCCGCTCTCGTCAGCCGGCACGACGCGGCTCCGCGGCGGCCGGCACGGCGCCGCTCGCCGGCGCGCCGATCACCCGCACCTTGGAACCCGGCTTGAGCCCCGCCTGCCCCGCCACCACGACGCGGTCGCCGACGGCGAGCGCCACCTGGCCGGGCACCGGGCCGACCTCGACGTGGCGCGCGTCCTCGAGGGTTGGATGCACCATCAGGCGCTCGACGGTTTCGTCGGCCTTGACCCGGTAGACCCAGGCCTGGTCGTGGTCGAGCAGCAGCGCGCGCTTGGGGAGCAGCAGTGCGTCCTGCCGCACGTTGGTCACCAGTTGCACGTCGAGGAACATGCCCGGCATCAGCCCGGGCTGCTGGGGCACGCGCACCGTCACCTTGACGGAGCCGCTCTTGGGGTCGACCACCGGCGCCACGCGGTCGACGACGCCCGGGAAGACGACCCCGGGGCGTGCCTGCGCGGTGATACGCGCCGGCTGGCCGGCCCGCACGCGTCCGAGCTCGCGCTCGGGCACGAAGACGCGCACCACCAGGGTGTCGAAGTCGACGATGTCGAACAGCGACTGATCCATGGTCACCGCGTCGCCGAGCTTCACCCGCCGCACCGCCACGGTGCCGGCGATGGGAGCGCGCACGTCGGTGTAGCCGAGGCTCTGCCGCGCTTCGTCGAGGGCGATTTCGAGCTGTTGCAGCTCGTGCCGCGACTCGGTGAACTGCTGCTCGCTGATCAGCTTCTCCGCGAACAGGCGCTTCTGGCGCTCGTGGTCGGCCTTGGCCTTGCCGAGCTGCCCCTCCACGCGGGCCACGCCCGAGCGCTGCTCGTCGTTTTGCAGCTTGGCGAGCAACTGGCCGCGGCCCACCCGCTGCCCCTCCTCGACGAGCAGCTGGACGACCCGCCGCACCGAAGGGCTCTGCGAGTGCACGGGCACCGCTTCCTCGGCCTCGAGGTCGGCCGAGAAGCGCAGCACGGCCTCCATCGGCCCACGCCGCAGGGTCGCCACCTCGACCGGCGCGGCCTGCGGCGGAGCCGCCGCTTTGTCCTTGTCGCCTTTGCCGCCTTCACCGGACGGCGCGGCGCTGGCGCGCGAGTCCCCGCCGCCGCAGGCGCCGGCGCCGAAAAGGGCGGCAGCGAGGAGCGCCGCCGCCATGGAGCGATCGACCCAGCTCTTGCCCATACTTCGATCCCCAGTGCCTTTCAGCCGATGGTCGGAGCCGTCACCTGTCGCGGAGTGCCTGCTCGATATACGCAGCGCCCCGCCTCCACCTTACGTGAGGGGGCCGACGAAAGTTGCCGCCAGCCTGGCCCATTCGGGCCCTTGGATCAGGGGGAGGAGTCGAGGATCACGGAATCGTCCACCGCAAGGCGGCCCGGCTCCACGGTCGAGCCGTAGACGCCGAGGCAGCCCTGGCGGTCCTCGACGATCGTGCGCAAGATCGCCGGGTTGCGCTCCGTCGTGGCGGGATCGATGGTGACGACGGCGCAGCGACCGTCGCGTTTGTCGACACGCATTCGCATGCCGCCGATGGACAACACGCAGCCCACCCAGGCGTCCTCGGGGAACGCCGCCTCGGCGGTCGCCTCCACCAGGATGTTCGGTCGAAAGCGCTGGACCTCGAGCTGGGCGCCGACCAGTGCGCCGAGGCGGGCAATCGTCTGAGTGGTGATGAGGGCCAGCGGAAACGTATCGAAGACCCCGCGGTCCTGCTTGATGACGCGCACTCCGGGTCCGAGCTCCGCGCCGAGCGCCGGGTCGGAGACGTCGAAGGTGACCCCCGACGGAGTGCGGACGACCGTCGGTGACTTGTCGGGCCGGGCCGGCTCCACCAGGGACGGGCGATAGTGACTCATGTCCCCTCGCTCACGGAGCGTGAGCCAGGGAAACCCGCTCTGCACCACCCCGTCCCGGATGAAGGCCCAGCGGCGATCGCCGGCGAGGCCATGCCAGGTGACCTCGGCTTCCGCCAGCTTCTCGCCACCCATCGACTTGACCGGGTAGCGCCACAATCCCACCACGCGGCCGACGTTCCTGCCGTTCCGAGACCAATCCATGGGGCCACCTCTTCGAGAGAGGCGCCCTTGGTGTTCGAGCCAGCATCGAGCGTGGCGGATTCGATCCGCTGCAGCGCCTCTCGACGGTGGCTGCGCTGCCGACGGCAGCGCGACGGACACGACGGTGCGAAGCAGACCAGCAAGCGACGCCGCGGTCAAGCCCTTCAGCTGGCAGCCAGAGGGCGCCGACTCAGGGGCTACGGAACGTCCAGAGCCACGGAACGGGCCCGCGGCTCAGAGGAGCTCGTGTTCCTCGGCATAGGTGACCAGCTCGACGCGGCTGGCGAGCCCGAGCTTTCCCATCAAGTTGGCACGGTGGGTCTCGACGGTGCGGATGGAGAGGTTGAGCAGCTCGGCGATCTGTCGATTGGTGTTGCCTCGGGCGAGGAGGCGCAGCACGTCGACCTCGCGAGGGGTGAGGATCTCCGCGGGCACCTGACGCTTCCCCGGCGGTGCCGGGGCGAGCCCTCGCGTCATCGTGGCGTGGACGTAGAGGTTGCCGTCGCGCACCGTGTGGATGGCGCGCAGGATCTCCGGCTCGTCGGCGCGCTTGACGACATAGCCGTCGCCGCCTGCGCTCAGCGCCTCCTTCAGCATGCCTTCCTCTTCGTGCATGGTGAGGAACACCACGAGGACGCCGGGGAACTTCGCCTTGAGGGCGCGGGTCGTCTCGATGCCGTTCCCGCCGGGCATGCTGATGTCGAGCAGGACGAGATCGGGCCGGAGCTCGCCGGTGCGCAGCAGGACCTCCGCGCCGGTACCGGCCTCGCCGACCACCTCGAGCTCGGGATCGGCGGCGAGCAGCCGCCGCATGCCGGCTCGCAGCAGCGGATGATCGTCGGCAATCAGGACTCGCGTAGGCAAAGCTCACCTCGACCGCGATCGTCGCTCGGCACTGCTCACCTCGACCGCAATCGTCGTACCGGCCCCGGGGGCGCTCTCGATGGTCAGCTTGCCGCCGAACGACTCGGCGCGCTCGCGCATGCCGACGATACCGAGGTGCTCGTCGCCCTCGGAAGATCCCGGCGTGAAGCCGACCCCGTCGTCCTCGACCACCACCAGGACGCGCCCCTCGCCGCTCTCCAACAGCACGTCGACGCGGCTCGCGCCGGCGTGCCGAACGACGTTGGTGACCGCCTCCTGGACGACGCGGTAGAGCGTCGTCTCGACGGCGGGCGGCAGCCGTTCGCCGTCGAAGCCGCGCGCCTTGTAGAGCACCGCGAGGCCCGACTTCGCCTCGATCGAACCAAGGTACTGACGCAGCGCGGCGTCCAGCCCCAGCACGTCGAGACTCGGCGGCCGCAGCGCCCCCGCAAGGCGGTGGAGGCTGTCGATCACCCCGTCGGTCGTCTGCTTGAGCTCGGCGACGCGGGCCGAGATGCCGTGGCGGCCGCCGCTCTCGCGCTCGAGCAGCTGCAATCCGTAGCGAAGCGACACGAGCGCCTGGCCGGCCTCGTCGTGGAGCTCGCGGGCGACCGTGCGGCGCTCGTCCTCCTGCACCTCGACGAGACGACGCGAGAGGTCCTGCAGCCGGGCGCTCGCCGCCTGCATCTGCGCGAAGAGAACGGCATTCTCCACCGCCACCGAGGCCTGCGACGAGAGCGTCTCGGCGAGCCTCAGGTGTTCGTCGTTGAAGTAGCTCACCTCCTCCTTGGCGACCGAGAACAGGCCGGAGACGCTGCCGCGCGCGAACAGCGGCACTCCCATCCAGCTCGACTCGGCGGCAAACCCCATGGGAGGCGTCCAGTTCGACAGCCTCCCGGTGTCGGGGATCACCACGGCGGTGCCGGTGACGAGGATCTTCTGCACCACCGGATAGGCGGCGGCGGCGAACTGCGGTCGCTCCGCCGGCGGTAGGGGCAGGACGCGCTCGCCGTCGAAGATGACGCAGACGGAGACGCGTGACGACTCCTCGAGCAGCATGACGTTGGCGCGATCGAAGGGGATCAGCCGGCGCAGGTGATCGAGGAGCGTCGCCAGCACGGTTTCGCGGTCGAGGCTGCTGGCGAGCGCGACCGCCGCCTCCCGCAAGGTTTCCGCGGTAGCCCGGGCCCGGTGGGCCGCCCCCTGTGCCGCCCGCCGCGCCGTGACGTCGAGGCCCAGGATCAGCGACAGCGGGGCACCGTCGGTGTCGGCGAACGGATGGACCTCGACCTCATAGATGCGGCCGTCGGGCGCCGTCCACTCGCCGTGCGGTCCGGGACCGAGCGTCGCGAGCTCGGCCGGAGCGGAGCCGAGTCGCTCGCGGCAGCAGCGGTTGGCGAAGGAGACCGACTGCTCCCCATTGCCGACGATGGCTAGCAGCGGCAGCTGGTCGAGGAGCGCGAAGAGGCGCTGCCGCTCGCCGCCGAGGGCGGCCCGCGCTTCGTGCAGCGCCGCGGCGAAGCGGTCGCGATCCTCGGTGTCCGTGGTCACGCGACGAAGCTAACACGCCGAGCGCCGCGGTCCGCGTGGCTCCTTCGCCCACTCCGCGTCCTCCGTAGTTTTCCCGTACGCGCGCAGCTCCAGATCGCGTAGCAATTGCGGTTTCGCGCCGAGCGTCGACCGATTACTTTGCCACCCATGGTTCACAGCGGTGGCTACGAAGGGTGTTGCTGCTGGCGACTGCGCTGCCACGAGTCGCCGCCGAGCCCGCCCGAGACCAGCCGGACCGAACCCACGTGCGTCAGCCGGCGCGCGTTCTCACATAAACCAGCAATCAACGACGGCAAATAGCCAACGAAAGAGGATGGGACTGCCATGAAGTCACGCCTTGCCTCGCGTTCGTGTCTCGCGATCCTCGCCACTCTCTGCGCGGCCACGGCGGTGGATGCCGCCTACCGCGTCCCCTTCCAGCATGCGCGGTGGCCGAACGTCATCGTGTCCCCGGAGCCGTCGGGCCCGACCGCTCTCCTCGCGGTGCACAACACCGACGACGATGCCGTCGACATCGCGGTGGCCATCAACAAGCCGGACGGGACAGCCGCGTGGTCGAGCACCTACGTGCTCGACCCCAAGCAGACGAAGACGTGGAACCTCCGCGACCTGCACCTGCCATATTCGCCGACCGCGGACTACCCCGCCGGCGTCTTCACGGGTTCCATCGAGGTGTCGGGCGCCCGCCACGTCCTCATCGGCGACATCCTGCCGGTCGATCCCGGCAAGGGCCTCGCCGAAGGCAACCAGCTGATCCCGCACCGCGAGGAGTGCGCCTCGACGTGCGACCGCTTCGCCCTTCGCTACATGGAGGGCGGCGCCTTCAGCGGCGGCACCAACGTGCAGGTGCTTCGCGAGCGTCATGCCTTCAGCAGCGACACCATCGTTGCCGAGCTCTACGACGAGCCCGGCAACCGCTTGGGAGGCTTCACGCTCGCCGGATGGCCCCTGTCGTTCCGGTTCGACGTCGGTGACCACCAGCCCGAGGAGCCGTTTGGCACCCTTTATCTCGACAACGTGAAGTCGGGTGCCGTCACCGCGACCTACAGCACCCTCGGCCTCTACAGCGTCGGGCTCGAAGCGTGGTGCATCCCGCCGTGCGACGAGTGCGATCCGCTGGGGGCTTGCTACGAGGAGGACAACCCCTCCTGCGGCACCTCCTGCGTCGCGTCCGACATCCAGCTCTCGGGCAGTTCCACGTGCACCGTCGGAGCGCCGTTCGCCGCGGTTCTCTCGGCCACCGGCACGCGACCCGAGCCCATCACGTGCACGACGCTGCCGAGCGGCCTCCTGCGCAACGGCAACAACATCACCGGCACCTGCAACGACACCCTGGTCCCCTCGTTCACCTGCACCGTCGAGAATGACTGCGGAGAAGACTCGATCACGGTCCCGGTGGTTCCGGGTACGGCTCCTCCAGGTCTCTCGATACTCAAGACCCTCGAGACCAAGGGTTGCGCGCCGGCCAACGGCACCGCTCCCGTCGTCTTCACGATCAAGGTCACCAACACCGGGACGGCGCCGATCACCGTCAACGTGACCGATGCGGCGACTCCGGTATGCAACCGCACGAACCTCGGGATCGCCGCCGGACAGACGATCACCTACACCTGCGAGAGCGCCTACCCCAGCGGCCCGGGTACCAACACCGCCGTCGCATCGATCGTCGGCAGCTCGGTCACCGCCTCGTCGACGGCGAACTTCAGGGTCAGCGAGTGCCCGCTCAACTGCGAAGGCATCGGCAGTCCGGCGTTCTCCTTCGGCATCGTGGGCGAGACGGCGACCAACGTCACCGTGCGCTCGATGTCGACGTTCCCCGCGGGGTTCGCCGGCAACAACGACGCGCTGGCACCGGCGCCGTCGTCCGGATTTGCCGGCGGGCCGGTGACGTCGGGCACCGCCTACGACTCGACCTACCCGCGGCCGGCGAACGGGCAAGCGCCCACGGTCGTCAACGCGGCCCTGAAGGTCTCCAAGGGCGGGGAGGTCTGCGCGACCGTCCCGAAGAACGTCGCCATCCCGCCGCAGCCGCCGGTGCAGACGTGCGCACAGTTCCCGCTGCCGATCACGCTGACACCCGACGTCACCACCACCGCGCTGCAGGTGATCGTCAACGGCATTGCGGCAAACCCCGCCGGCGGCACGTTCTCGCCGACCCTGCCGCGGACCTACGACAGGCCGTCCGCCGACTCTGCCGCGCAGACGAAGACCTTCACCTACACCCTGCCGTACACGCCGAGCCCCGGCCTGCTGTGCCAGGCGCAGAAGAGCGTCGACATCCCCGTGCCGCCCAGGGCGGCCTGCAGCGAATGCCAGGGGAAGGTGTCCCGGCTCACCCTGCAGTTCCTGTCCGACGAGAGCAAGACCGTCAAGGTGGTCGCCAAGCACGGATCGACGGACGTCACGGTGTTCAACAGCCTCGTTTCGGCCGGGGGTGAATTCAACCTCGTCGGCCCCTCGTCCTCCAACGGCGGCTACGACGGCACGCTCGGTACCGAGATCAAGATCTACCTCAACGGCACGCTCCACACCACGATCCACACCAGCTGCAGCCAGCCGATCGGCCCCGGGCTCACCTCCGGCCAGTTCCTCGTCGTCGCCGGCGAGAGCAAGCAAGGCGGGACGCTGTGCGCCTTGTGCACGGCCGCGCCGAGCGTGACGTCGTTCGCGTCCAACAGCTCGGGATCGACGCTGACCGGCACCGCGAGCGTGAGGAACGCCGGCGAGTGGGACCTCACCATCGCCGCCACCTCGAGCGAATCGGAGTGCACCTCCAGCAACTACGACTACCCCGAGAAGGACCACGACGAGAAGATCCTGGGTTGCGGTGCCAGCGGCACGCTCTCGGTTTCCTACCACTGGAGCGACCACGCCGCCGAGTGGTGGCGAGTGACCCTGCGGCACAACGGCCAGCTCTGGCAGCAGTCGAGCTGCATCCGCAACAACCAGAACTGACGGCGTCCTCGGCTTTTCTCTCGCCTGGGGACTGATCGCAGCCCTTTTCTTCGCGCGCAGCGCGGCTACAGCGGCCTCACGGGAGGCCGCTCTTTTTTTCAGCGCCGTCGAGGCTCGGCGGCCGACGCTTGACGGCGTCCGCTGCAACGAGGGGTCAGGCGGCCCTTCGTGAGGGGCGAGACAGCAACCTGCGTCCGACGAGCTTGATGAGGTCCCAAATGGCGTTGGGGAGAACTGCCAGCAAGAGGCTTCCTGGCACCGAGAGGTAGGCGGCTAGCTTGTCTGGGTCGAAGGAACGGTAGCGCGAGACGATCAGGCGGGCGAGCGGATCGAGGGAACCGCTCAGGTAGAGCACGGCGCAGAGAGCAAGTGTCGTGCTCACCAGGCTGGCGGTCACTTGACGCCATGCATAGGCGACCAGAGC
>Ga0075421_100005312_pt1 | contig 15550 bp, 19 predicted proteins | sample SoiMetdeltSBSDD5_FD_75292 | JGI IMG/M metagenome (GOLD analysis project Ga0075421, IMG submission 75292) | Bulk soil microbial communities from a Populus tree surrounding site in Tennessee, USA - Soil MetaG P. deltoides SBSDD5 | ecosystem: Environmental > Terrestrial > Soil > Tree plantation...
GTGAACGTAGTCATGTCAAACCTCCTTGGGATACGACTCGAACGCGCGAGTCGCGTCAGGGACAACCTTCAAGTTCGCTGCCAGCGGCGGGAGCGCGACGAGGGTACGATTTGCAGTGTTACTATCGGCCCCATCCGCCCGCACGAAAGGAACCACCATGAGGGAAGCCGTCGTCGTCGCCAGCTCCCGCACGCCGCTCGCGAAGTCGCAGCGCGGCTCGTTCAATATGACGCTGCCGTCCGACCTCGCCGCCCACTGCATCAAGGACGCGCTCGGCAAGGTGCCGCAGCTCGATGCCAAGGAGGTGGAGGACGTCATCCTCGGCTGCGGCCAGCCGCACGGCGCCCAGGGCCATAACATCGCGCGCGTGGCGGCCATGCGGGCGGGGCTGCCGGTGAGCGTGGCCGGCCTCACGGTCAACCGGTTCTGCTCCTCGGGCCTGAACGCGATCGCCATCGCCGCCGGCTACATCGTCAACGAGGGGGCCGATGTCGTGTTCGGCGGTGGTGTGGAGTCGATCACGATGATGCAGCGGGACAACGCGCCGAACCCGTGGGTCAAGGAGCATCTGCCGGGCATCTACATGGTCATGGGAGACACCGCCGAGGTGGTGGCCAAGCGCTACAAGATCAGCCGCGAGGCGCAGGACCGGTACTCGCTACTGAGCCAGCAGCGCACGGCCCGCGCGCAGCAGGACGGCTTCTTCAAGGAAGAGCTCGCGCCGATGCACGTCACCCGCGCCGTCCTCGACAGGAAAACCGGCGAGAAGACCGGCGAGGAGCCGTACTACGTCGAGAAGGACGAGTGCAACCGCGCCGACACGACGCTCGAGGGGCTGGCCGCGCTGCCGCCGCACTTCGACAAGACGAGCGGGCAGGGCACTGTCACCGCCGGCAACTCCTCGCAGCTCTCCGACGGCGCCTCGGCCACGCTGCTCATGTCGATGGAACGTGCGAAGGCGCTCGGCATCAAGCCGAAGCTCATCTTCCGCGGCTTCGCCGTCGCCGGGTGCGAGCCGGACGAGATGGGCATCGGTCCCGTGTACGCGGTGCCGAAGCTGCTCAAGCGGCAAGGCCTGAGCGTCAAGGACATCGACGTGTGGGAGCTCAACGAGGCGTTCGCCTCGCAGGTCATCTACTGCCGCGACACGCTCGGCCTCGATCCCGACAAGCTGAATATCAATGGCGGGTCCATCTCGATCGGCCATCCGTTCGGCATGACCGGCTCGCGCATGGTCGGCACCATCGCCAACGAAATGCTGCGGCGCAAGGCGCGCTACGGCGTGGTCACGATGTGCATCGGCGGCGGCCAGGGCGCGGCCGGTCTCTTCGAGGCGTGCAGCTAGCCCCGTCTCACTCGATGACGGTCGCGAGCTGCTCTATCCGTTCCGGCGCCGCTGAGAGATACTCGCCACCGTAGGAGGTGCTGTATGAGCACGACGGAGATCGCCGCCACCAACCGCGCGTTCGAGGAAGCCGTCCGTAAAGGCGATGTCGATCGCCTCGCCCATCTCTACACAACGGACGCGATGGCCCTGCCGCCCGACGGGCCCGTGGTGAAGGGCCGCGACGCCATCAAGGAGCTGTGGGGCGGTGTCATCCGCGACATGGCGCTGCGGGACGTGACGCTCCAGACGCTCGACCTCGAGGTCTCGGGCGACACGGCGTGCGAGGTCGGCGAGGCGCGACTCACGCTCGAGCCGCCGTCGTCGCAGCCGGCCACGGTCACCGTGAAGTACGTGGTCGCGTGGAAGAAGACGGCGGGTCGGTGGCTGCTTCACCGCGACATCTGGAACGCGAAAGCGTAGGCTCGCGCGCATCCGCGTCTCGATCGGCGCCGGCCAGACCGCGTTGACCCGGATGCGGCGCCGGAGATATTCGGTGAGCGGGCTCACCGCGCCGAGGATCCCGGCGTTGTTGAAGAAGCCGTCGATGCCGCCGAACCGCTCGGTGGCGGCCGCCACATAGCGCGCGACGTCACTCGATCGCGTGCTGGCTGGTCCGGCCGCGGCCGGCACCGGTCACCACCACCGCCTTGCCGGTGAAGCGGGTTATACCGCCCAGCGTTCGGAGCGCCCCGGGGAACCCGTGGCGCTCCTCGATCGCCTGACTTTGCGTTCTGTGCACCTCATGCGCTCAGATCGCGGCCGTCACCATGATCTCGACGAGGAACTTCTGCTGGGCGAGCTTGGCTTCCACCGTCGCGCGTGCGGGCGTGTTCATCGGATCGACCCAGGCGTCCCAGGCGGAGTTCATCTCGTCGTACTTCTTCATGTCAGCCAGGTAGATCGTGGCCGAGAGCAGCTTGGTCTTGTTGCTGCCGGCCGCGGCGAGCAGGCCGTCGATCTTCTTGAGGATCGTCTCGGTCTGCCCCTTCGTGGTGGGCTCGTCGCCGGCTACGATCCCGGCAAGATAGACGGTGTTGCCGTGCACGACGGCCTGGCTCAGGCGAGGTCCGATCTGAAGTCGCTTCACGCTCATGGGCGCATCCTTTCCGGGAACGGGTGGTACGGCCCCCGAAACGATAGCACGTGCGCGAGCATCGTAGAGCCGAAGGAGGCGACCATGTCACTCAGCCCCGCCGATCGCGACGGGCTCATCCGCCGATACGGTGACGGCCCGTCCCGCCTGCGCGCCGCGCTGACCGCTGTCCCCGACGACGCGCGCATGTGGCGGCCGAAGCCGGGGGAGTGGTCGGCGCACGAGGTCGTCTGTCACTGCGCCGACTCCGAGACGAACGCCTACGCGCGCATCCGCTATCTCGTCGCCGAGCCGGAGCCGCTCGTGCTCGACTACAACGAGGCGCAGTGGGCGGTGACATTCGACTACCACGCGCATCCGCTCGACCTCGCGCTGGCCACGGTCGACGCCGTGCGCGCGAACACGGTCACGCTGCTGCGTCGCCTGCCCGACACGGCGTGGACGCGCGTGGGACACCATACCGGGTCGGGTCGCTATGGAGCCGAGGACTGGCTGCGGATCTACGCGGCCCACCTCGAGGATCATGCGGCGCAGATCGACGCGAACGTCGCCGCCTGGAGGGCGGCACGGGCCTAACGCACTGCGGCGGCAAGATGATCGGTCACGGCCTGGAGGCGCAAGCTACGAGCGCGCCGGCTGGTAGCCTTTGCCGCGCATGCACTCGCTGAACGCGCTCGTCATCTGCGCGTCCTCGACCTTCACGCGCACGACGTCGACGAGACCGCCGAGCACGAGGTCGGGCGTCCAGTAGGCGCGACTCGCCGTACGCGCGCAGTCCATCTCGTCGAGCGTCGTCTGCTGGACGGCCGATCCCGCCTTGGCCCACTCGCCGCCGCCGACGTCGAAGTGCGGCGCGCACCCGGCGAGCAAGACGAGGCCGCCGAGGAGCGCGAGTCTCACAGCTCCACCAGGATCTTCATCACGGGCTCGCCGCCGAGCGCCGCCCGCATGCCGTCGGCGAGCGCCTCGAGAGGAATGCGGCGGCTGACCAGCGGGCCGAGTGGCACGGCGCCGCTCGAGGCCAGGCGAATCGCCTCTTCCCAGTCCTCGCGTCCGTAGAGCCGGCTGCCGTGCATCACGAGCTCTCTCGCGAACATCTGGTACAGGTTCACGGCCACGGGCTCGGCGTGGATGGCCACGATACTGACCGTGCCCCAGACGCGGACGACGTCGGTGACGACGCGTGCCGCCGACGGATTGCCGGTGACCTCGAAGGCCACGTCGGCGCCGACGCCCTGCGTCCACTCGGTGGCGAACTTCGCGGGATCGCGGCCGGGGCCGAGCGTCTCGAGGCCGAGCCGGCCGAGCAGGCCAAGCCGGAATTCGTTCAGCTCGGCCACCATGACGCGGGCGCCGAGCTGGCGGCAGACGAGGCCGATCAGCGCGCCGATGGGGCCGCCGCCGAAGACGAACACGGAGTCGCCGGCCTTCACGCCGGCGCGGCGGACGTCGTGGACGGCCACCGCGAGCGGTTCGATGACGGCCGCCTCGTCGTCGGAGAGCGCCGGCGGCACCGCGATGAGCCGATCGACCGGCACGGGATAGTACTCGCGCATTCCGCCGGGCACGTCCACGCCGAGGATCTTGAGCTCGTAGCAGAGGTAGCGCGCGCCCATGCCGCATGCGCGGCAGCGTCCGCACGAGAGGACCGGCTCCACCACCACGCGGTCACCGGCGGCGAATCCCGCGCCGGCGGGCGCCTCGACGACCTCGGCGAAGGTCTCGTGACCGATCACGCCGCCGCGGGCCACGCGGTGGTCCAGGTGGCCCTGGAAGATGTGGAGATCGGTGCCGCAGATGCCGACGCGGCGCACGCGGAGGAGCGCGTCGCCCGCTGCCGGCTTCGGCACCGCCACACGGCCGGTGCTGAATCGGCCCGGCCCCTCGTAGAACGCCGCGCGCATCGAGGCAGTTGTCATGGCTGCCGAGGGTACCACGGTCCGTCGCTGGCATCCCGTTCGCAGAGTGAGGCAGACGCCTCGACGACGGACCTCGACGGGAGGGCTGACGATGGAGGTCGATGAGTTGCGGTCGCTCGCGCGCGACAGGCTGCAGCGTGGCGAATTACCGCGTGAGAAGTGTCAGGTGACCTGGTTCGGTCCTGGGGTCGGCGAACAGTGCGCGGTCTGCACGCGACCCATCGCACGGCTGGAGATCGAATGCGAGTGCGATCAGCCTGCCGGCGTCGTGCTCCGCTTCCATCAGGTCTGCTTCGCCATCTGGGACGAGGAGCGTCAGGTTCCCTGACCGCTCACGCCGCCTGACCGCGCTCCCGCTCGAGGATCTCCTGGCAGTCACGGCAGGTGGTCGCCTCCGGCAGCGCGGCCAGCCGCGCCGGCTCGATGCGCTCGCCGCACCGCTCGCAGACGCCGTAGTGACCCTCGTCCAGCCGGCGGAGCGCCGCGCTGAGCTGATTGACGCGCTCGGCCACGCGCTCGCGGGTCATGAAGCTGAGGTCCTGGCGTTCACTCGCCTGCGCGACGTCGCCTTCGTCCCGCATGGTGTCGGTCCCGGCGTGGGGCGCTTCCTCGTCGTCCAGATGCGGGGAGATGCCGAGCTCGCGCAACCGCCGGATGGCCGCCTCGCGTTCGCGCTCCAGTCGTTCGCGGACTTTTTTCATGTCGTGTTTCATGCCGGGGCCCTCCTGTCGCGGTGTCGTCGTGCGGAGCGAGCGGCGTGCCAACGCGTGGCCTCTCCGTCGCTGGCATCGTCCTTGCGACTTGCCGCCGCCGGGGGGGTGCACATGTCCGACGTCGAGCGTGTGCTGGATCGTCTCGCCGCCTTCGAGCCGACCGGGCGGCCATTCCTCAGCGTCTACGTCGACGCGCGCCCCGACAACACCGGGCGCGAGCACTGGCAGGCGAACATCCGCAAGGAGCTCGGCGAGCGGGCGAAGACGTACGGGCGACGGACGCCCGCCCGCGAGGACTTCGATGCCGACGCCCGGCGAGCGCTCGACTGGCTCGAGCGCGAGCACCGCACGTCGGCCAACGGCGTCGTCGTGTTCACGTGCACGAGCGCCGAGGTGTTCGAGGCGCTCGAGCTCGACGTGCCCCTCGACGTCACCGAGGTCTATGCCGCGCCGCGCCCGCAGCTGTACCCGCTCGCGCGCGTGCTCGATCGCTATCGCCGCTATGCGGTCGCCGTCAGCGACACCAGCTTCGCGCGGATCTTCGTGGTCGGTCTCGGCACCATCGAGCCGCGGGGCGCGGTGGAAAGCCCGAAGCTGCGCCGCACCGACATGGGCGGATGGTCGCAGGCCCGCTATCAACGTCACGTCGACCAGCATCGCGTCGAGCACACGCGCGACGTCGTGGAGGCGCTCGAGCGCATCGTGCGCGAGGAGCGGATCGAGCACATTGCGCTCGCCGGCAACGAGTCGGCGATGGCGCTCCTGCGCGGGCAGCTGACGAAGCCGCTGGCGGCGCTCGTGACCGAGCTGCCCAACGTCGGCGTCGGCGCCTCCGAGGCGGAGATCCTGCGTCAGACGCTCGAGATGATGCCGCAGCACGATGCGCGCGACGATGCCGAGCGCGTCGCGCGCATGTACGACGCCTATCGCGCGGGCGGTCTCGGCATGATCGGGCTGGCCGGCACGCGGGCCGCGCTCGAGAACGGCCAGGTCCACGAGCTGCTGCTGGTCGCCTCCCCGGATCACCTCGAGGGTGCGAACGGCGCCGCCGTGGCCGAAGAGTTCGTGGCCAAGGCGCGGCAGACCGACGCGCGGGTGACGTTCATCAACGACCCCGCCCTGCTGGCGGAGGCCGGCGGCGTCGGCGCCATTCTGCGATATCGGCTCCACCGGAGGGCGGCATGAGCGGCAAGAACAACGTCAACCCCGATCACTACAAGGTCGCCGGCCGTGACAAGCAGGACGACATCGCGCGCGCGCGGCGCGACACCCTGCCGACCGGCAAGTCGCGCCGCAAGAAGGCCGATCGCGCGTCCAACTTCATCCCGGGCGCGGCGCCCCTCCACGACGGCCCGGCCGGCGACGACGAGAGCGAAGCACAGGCCGACCGGCGATAATACGCGGCGTGCGCACCGCCGCCGCATCGGGCCCCGACCGCATCGTCGTTCTCGACTCGCTCACCCAGTGTGACGGGCGCGTGACGCCACGCGACGTCGTCGTGGCCGGCTCGTTCGCCGGCGCGCTCGCCTTCGGCTTCGCGCTCGAGCGCGGTGTCCGTGGCCTGGTGGCCCACGCCGCCGGTGTCGGGCGCGACCGCGCGGGCATCTCGGGTCTGCCCATCGCCGACGGCCTGGGCGTGCCCGCGGCCGCGGTGGAGACGACATCGGCGCGACTCGGCGACGGCTGGAGCGTGTGGAGTGACGGCGTGGTCGCCCACGTCAACGCGCGTGCGGCGGCGCTCGGCGTCGCCGGCGACCAGCCGGCGGCCACCGCGGCGCGGGCGATGCTGGCGGCGCCTCCGGGCCACGCGGCGCCGATGCCGCTCGTGAACCGGCGCCCCCGCGTCGTGACCGAGGTCGATGGCGGGCGCGTGGTGCTCGTCGATTCGATGTCGTTCGCCGAGTCCGAGCACCGGCGTGACGTGCTCTGCGCGGGCTCCCACGGTGGGCGGGTCAACGTCGAGCGACTGCTGAGCGTGCGGCCGCGTGGCGCGCTGCTCAACGACGGCGGCGGCGCGCGCGACGGCTCGGGCCTCAGCGGGCTGGCCGCGCTCGATACCGTCGGCGTGGCCGCCGCGTGCGTGGATGCAATGTCGGCGCGCATCGGTGATCCGGCGAGCACGTACGCCGATGGCGTGGTGTCTGCGGTGAACCAGACGGCCCGGCGTGTCGGCGTCGAGGTCGGTCAGCCCGCTGCCGAGGCCGCGCGGCGGATGCTATCCGGAGGGCCCTGAGCGATGCCGATGGCGAACGTGAACGGAGTCCGACTGCACTACATCGAAGCCGGTGAGGGTCGTCCGCTCGTCTTCGTGCACGAGTTCGCCGGCGATGCCGAGAGCTGGCAGCCGCAGATCCGCTTCTTCTCGCGACGCTACCGCGCCATCGCCTTCAACGCGCGCGGCTATCCGCCGTCCGACGTGCCGGACAGTCCGGAGGCCTACTCGCAGCAGCAGGCGGCCGACGACATCAAGGGCGTGCTCGATGATCTCCGGATCGACAAGGCGCACGTGTGCGGGCTGTCGATGGGCGGCTACGCGACGCTGCACTTCGGCCTGTCGTATCCCGAGCGCGCCCTGTCGCTGGTCGTCGCGGGCGCGGGGTACGGCAGCGATGATCCCGAAGGGCACAAGCGCGACAGCGAGGTCGTGATTCGCCGCTTCGAGACCGAGGGCATGGAGAAGACGGGCGACTACTACGCCCACGGCCCGTCCCGCGTGCAGTTGCTCGAGAAGGATCCCCTCGGCTGGCAGGAATTTCGCGATCAGTTGGTGGCGGGCTCCGCCAAGGGCCACGCGCTCACGATGCGTGGCGTGCAGATGAGGCGGCCGACCATCTACTCGCTGGAGGCGCGGATGACGCTGCTCGAGGTCCCGACGCTCATCGTCACCGGCGACGAGGACGAGCCGTGCCTGGAGCCGGGCATCTTCATGAAACGCAAGATTCCGACCTCGGGCCTCGTCGTGCTGCCGAAGACCGGGCACGCGGTCAACCTCGAGGAGCCAGACGCCTTCAACCGCGCCGTGCTCGATTTCCTCACTGCCGTCGACGCGGGCCGCTGGCGGCGCCGGCGTCCCGACTCACTGGCGAAGTCCGGGATCCTGCCGGCGGGCCGCTGACGCCGGCGTCGACGGCATCGGCCATGCACCGTCACCGGCGCCGAGGAGGTCTGCCATGCCCGACGTGGAGCGAATCAGCGCCGAGGACGCGCGTCGGAAGGTCCAGAACGGTCAGGCGATGCTCGTGTGCGCGTATGACGACGAGGCGAAGTGCGCGACGATGCGCCTCGAAGGCGCGCGCTCGCTCCGGGAGTTCCGCGGCGCGCTGCCGTCGCTGCCCAAGGATCGCGACATCATCTTCTACTGTGCCTGACCCCACGAGGCCACATCCGCCAGGCAGGCGGAACAGCTTCGGGCCCACGGATTCACGCAAGCCAAGGCGCTCGCGGGTGGCGTCGAGGCGTGGACGATGGCCGGCTTCCCGATCTCACGAGCCGCGTAGCGGCGAGCGATCTGTTGTAGAAACGGGGGCGCGCGCGGCGCCCGCCACGAGCCCGCCGAGCAGGAACGCGAGCGCGAAGACCACCAGCGCCTGCGTGTAGCTGCCGGTGGCATCGTACAGCCACCCGCCGAGCACGGGACCGGCGGCGCTGGCGATGAAGCGAGCGGGGGCTGCGAGGCCACGAATCGTCCCCTGCGCTTCGCGACCGAAGTAGTCCGCCCAGGCGAGGCTCGTCACGAACGACTGGGCGCCGCGCGTGAGGCCATAGACGACGGTGAACGCCAGCACCGCCGCGAAGTGCGGTGAGACGAGCAGGATGAGAATGCCGACGCCGCCCCCCGCATAGCAGGCGGCGATGCAGTACCGCACGTGCACGCGCTCGGCGATGACGCCCCAGAGCGGCTTGGCCCCGGTGTGCAGCACGTAGAGCAGCGTGACCACCGCCGCCGCCGTGGCCGGCGGCAGGCCACGGTCGCCGAGATACGAGTAGAGGTGGATGTTGACGCCGAAGAGCGCCAGCCCACCCAGGTTCGTGCCGATCACGAGCAGCCAGAATGCCGGCAGACGAAGCGCCTGCCGTGCCGTGAACGCGACCTCCGGCGACGCGTCTGCAGGCAGGCCGCCGTCCGCGACGAGACCGTGATCCTCGGGACGCGCGCGCATCGCGAAGGCGGCGCCCGTTCCAAGCACGAGCACGACGATGGCGAGTGCCAGCCAGGCGCCGCGCCACCCCAGCGCCGTGATCGCGGACGCCAGCGGCAGCGGAATCACGATGCCGGCCGTCGACAGGCCCATGGTCGCGACGGCGAGCGCGCGTCCGCGGCGCCGCACGAACCAGCGCGTCACCGTCGCGTCCGCCGACAGCTCGCCAAGGGCGACGCCCCCGATGGCCATGAGGACGGCGTAGCCGACGATCACGTGCCAGCCGGCCTGCGCGCCGGCGAGCACGGCCGCGCCGCCGGCGACCGTCAGCGTGCCGAGGGCGATCAGCCAGCGCGGCCCCCGGCGGTCGACGAGCATGCCGAGCGCCGGTGCGACGGCCGCCGAGACCAGGCGGGCGAGACCGAACGTCCCGGACAGCGCGGCGCGGCTCACGTGCAGGCCGTCGGCCATCGCCGGCAGGAACAGCCCGAAGGCCACGACCTGCGTACCGTAGGCGAGGAAATGGGACACGAACGCGGCGCCCACCACGACCCAGCCGTAGAAGAGCGCACGCGGCATCGCCGGCGATTCTATGCTATAGGCGCTGCGCCGACGTCGGCGCGAGGAGGCCCCGCATGAAGCGCGCGTCGCACGTCGGTCTGTTCCTGATGGCCGTGATCGCGCTCGGTGCGGCGGGCGCGCACGCGCAGCGCGCGGGCGACAATGCCGCGCCGCGCTTCGAAGTCGACGCCGCGTGGCCGAAGCCGCTGCCGAATCGCTGGCTGATGGGGCAGGCGGCGGGTGTCGCCGTCGACGCGCAGGACCACATCTGGGTGGTCCAGCGTCCGAAGAGCCTGACCGAGGACGAGCGCGGCGCGGCGCTCGTGCCGCCGCGCTCGATCTGCTGCGTGCCGGCGCCGCCCGTGATGCAGTTCGATGCCGAGGGGAATCTCCTGCAGGCGTGGGGCGGACCCGGCGCGGGCTATGAGTGGCCGGACAACGAGCACGGCATCCACGTCGACTACCAGGGCCACGTGTGGCTCGCCGGCAACGGACCGAAGGACGCGCACATCCTCAAGTTCACGCGCGACGGCAAGTTCCTGCTGCAGATCGGGAAGCACGGCCAGTCGGGGGGCGACAAGGACACCCACAATCTCGGCCGGCCGGCCGCCATGACCGTCGATCGCGACACCGACGAGCTGTTCGTGGCCGACGGCTATCGCAATCATCGCGTCATCGTGTTCGACGCGCAGACCGGCGCCTACAAGCGGCACTGGGGCGCCAACGGCCGGCCGCCGGGCGAGGCGGGCGTCAAGCCCTTCGGCAACCCCGTCCACTGTGTGCGGCTCTCGCGGGACGGGCTCGTCTACGTGTGCGACCGCCCGAACAACCGCATCCAGGTGTTCCGCAAAGATGGCGGGTTCGTGCGCGAGCTCAGCGTGGCGCCGCATACGCGTGGCAGCGGCTCGACGTGGGACGTCGATCTCTCCCAGGATCCGCGCCAGACCTGGCTCTACGACGCCGACGGTGAGAACAACACGGTGTGGACCCTCGTGCGCGAGAGCGGCAAGACGGTGGCGCGCCTGGGTCGCAGCGGCCGATCGGCGGGGCACTTCCACTGGATCCACAACATGGCCGTCGACTCCAAGGGCAACATCTACACGACCGAGGTGGACAGCGGCAAGCGAGCCCAGCGCTTCGTCTACAAGGGCACGGCGCCGGTGCCCGAGGTCGATCTCGAGAAGTAGCCGTCACTCGATCCAGGCCCTTGCCAGGAAAGGTGAACTCTGGTTAAATACGTCAATCCGATCAAGATAGGTGTTTATGCGTATTGGGATCCTCGACGAGCACCCGGAGTGGTCGACGCGGCTCATTGCCGAGCTCGAGGGGCGCGACCTCGTGGTCGACCGCATCGACCACTCCCGTCACGCCTTCGACCCGCGGGAGCGCCACGCGCGGCACGACGTCATCGTGAACCGCTCGAGCCCCTCCTCGCATCGTCGCGGTCACGCGAGCGTCCTCTTCTACACCGAAGCGGTGCTCGACCACTATGCGGCGCTCGGCGTGGCCGTGATCAACCCCGTGGCGGCCTACCGGTTCGAGAAGTCCAAGGCGCTCCAGGTGGGCCTCTTCGAGCGGCTCGCCGTACGCTATCCGCGGACGGTCGTCCTGAATCACCCGGATCAGCTGCGCAAGGCCGCCGAGGGCTTGCGCTTTCCCGTGCTGGTCAAGCCGAACGTCGGCGGCTCGGGCGCACTCATCGAGCGCTTCGACGACCGCGATGCGCTCCAGACGAGCGCGGGCACGCTCGACTTCGGGCCGGATGGCGTCGCGCTGCTGCAGGAGTACGTGGAGCCGCGCGACGGGGCGATCGTCCGCATCGAAGTGCTCGACGGGCGCGCGCTCTACGCCATCCGCATCGTGAAGCGGGCGGAAGACTTCAATCTGTGTCCGGCCGACATCTGCCAGGTGCCGGCCGCTTCCAGCGACCTCGCCGCCTGCCCCCTCGATGCTCGCCCGAGGCTCGAGGTCACGCGGTATGATGCCCCGGACGACGTGGTGGCGCAGGCCATTGCGCTCACGCGCGCCGCGTCGATCGACGTCGGAGGGGTGGAGTATCTCGTGAGCGCGCACGATGGCCTGCCGTACTTCTACGACGTCAATGCGACCTCCAACTTCGTCGCCGACGCGCCGCGGGTGCTAGGGTTCGACCCCTTCCCGGCGTTCGCCGACTACATCGTCCGTGTGGCGGGCGGCCAGGCCGTCCGCGCCGCGGCCTGAAAGGAGACCTATGGCACTGAGACTCGGAGACACCGCACCGGACTTCTCGGCCGAGAGCACGGCCGGCCCGATCAAGTTCCACGACTTCATCGGCGACTCGTGGGTCGTGTTCTTCTCGCACCCACGCGACTTCACGCCGGTGTGCACGACGGAGCTCGGCTACGTGGCGCGGCTCAAGCCCGACTTCGAGCGTCGCAACGTGAAGGCGATCGGGTTGTCGATCGATCCCGTCGACTCGCACACGAAATGGGCGCAGGACATCAAGGAGACGCAGGGCCACGCGCTGAACTTCCCGATCATCGCCGACCCGCAGAAGAAGGTGGCGGAGCTGTACGGCATGATCCATCCTGCGCACGACGAGGTCTTCACCGTCCGCACGGTGTTCGTGATCGATCCGAAGAAGAAGGTCCGGCTGCTGATCACCTATCCGCAGACCACCGGACGCAACTTCGACGAGATCCTGCGCGTGATCGACTCGCTGCAGCTCACCGACGCGCATCGCGTGGCGACGCCGGTGAACTGGAAGCAGGGCGAGGACGTCATCATCGTGCCCGCCGTGTCCGACGAGGAGGCCAAGGGCAAGTTCCCGAAGGGCTGGCGGACGCTGAAACCGTACCTCCGGCTCACGCCACAGCCGAAGTAAGCGCTCGCGGCTCATCGCCCGCGTTATCCTCACCGGGGAACGCGGGCGATGACCTTTCCCTCCGGCCTCCGGGCGCTCGATCACCGCGACTACCGCATCTTCTTCGCCGGGCAGGCCGTCTCGCTCGTCGGCACCTGGATGCAGCAGGTCGCCCAGGCGTGGCTGGTGCTGTCGCTCACGAACTCACCGCTGCGTCTCGGCCTCGTCGGCAGCCTCAGCTTCACGCCGGTGCTGCTCCTCGCCATCGTGGGGGGGGCCGTCGCCGACCGCCTGCCGAAGCGCCGCCTCCTCGTCGCCACCCAGACGGTGCTCGCCGCCCAGACCTTGACGCTGGCCGCGCTCGTGTGGACGGGCCACGTCCGCTACTGGCACATCTGCGTCCTCGTGGTCGTGTACGGCATCGCCAACACCCTCGACCTGCCGACGCGTCAATCGTTCGTGGTCGAGCTGGTTGGCCGCGCCGACGTCCCGAATGCGGTGGCCCTCAACTCGGCGGCCTTCAACGCGGCGCGGATCGTCGGACCGGCCGTCGGCGGGCTGCTGATCGCGCGCGTCGGCGTGGCGCCCGCTTACGTCCTCAACGGGCTGGCTTTCGTCGTCGTCATCACGACGCTGCTGCTCGTGCGCGCGCCCGGCGCGCCCCTGCCGCGCCGGGCGAGCAGCATCGCCGCCGAGATCGCCGAAGGGCTGGCGTACGCGCGGCAGACGCCGCGCATCATGCTCGCCCTTGCCGTGCTGTTCGTCATCAGCATCACCGTCTTCAACTTCTCGATCTACGTGCCGCTCTTCGCGCGCAACGTGGTGCAGCGCGGTCCGGAGGGCCTCGGGCTTCTCATGGCGTCGGTCGGCGTGGGCGCCGTCGGCGGCGCGCTCACGCTCGGAGTCTTGCAAGCGCCCTCGACGGTGCTGCTGTTCGTGACCGGCTTCTCGTCCTGCGCCGGCCTGCTCGTCATGTCCACCCTGCGCGACTTCACGGCGGCCGCGCTCACGCTGTTCCTCCTCGGCTGGGTCTCGGTGATCGTCGTCACTGGCTGCAACGTCGCCCTGCAGCTCGCGGCGCCCGATGCGCTCCGCGGCCGCATCATGAGCCTGCATACCTTCATCTACGGCGGCGTGTTTCCGTTCGGCGCCTTCAGCGTCGGCAGCATTTCCGAGCAGTGGGGCGTGCCCATGGCCTTCCGTGCGGCCGGAATCTTCGGCGTGGTCGGCCTGGTCGTGGTGCTGGCGTGGTGGCGGTGGCGCGCCGCGGACGCCTGAGCGTCGCTGGCGACGGCCTTGCATTCTGCAGGCCGGGAGGTGCCCCATGATGGAGCTCGGGTACAAGTTGTCGAGCGAGGAGCAGCGACCGAACGACCTCGTCCGCTACGCCGCGATGGCCGAGGATGCGGGGTTCACCTTCTCGCTGATTTCCGATCACTACCATCCGTGGGTCGACAAGCAGGGCCAGAGCCCGTTCGTCTGGTGCGTCATCGGGGGTATCGCGCACGCCACGAAGCGGCTGCGCCTGGGGACCGGCGTGAGCTGCCCCACGGTGCGCGTCCACCCGGCGATCATGGCCCAGGCCGCGGCCACGGCGGCGGCGATGATGGAAGGACGCTTCTTCTTCGGTGTCGGCACCGGTGAGAACCTGAACGAGCATGTCGTCGGCCAGGGCTGGCCGGAGACCGAAGTGCGTCAGGAGCGCTTGCGCGAGGCGATCGAGATCATCCGTCAGCTGTGGCGCGGCGGCTACCAGTCGCACCACGGTCGCCATTACACCGTCGAGAACGCGCGACTCTACACGCTGCCGGAAACGCTGCCGCCGCTGATGATCGCCGCGGGCGGGCCGAAGAGTGCGGAGGTCGCCGCCAGGCTCGGCGACGGGCTCATCGGCACGTCACCCGACAAGAACATGCTGGCGAAGTTCGACGAGGCCGGCGGTCGCGGCAAGCCGAAGATCGCGGAGCTCACGGTGTGCTGGGCCGCCGACGAGCGCAGCGCGCGCCGCACCGCGCACGAGTGGTGGCCGACGGCCGCCATGGAGAGCTCGCTGTCGTGGGAGCTGCCGCTGCCGAAGCACTTCCAGGACGTCGCCACGCTGGTGACCGAGGACGCCATCGCCGAGAGCATCGTCTGCGGGCCCGACGTCGACCGTCACGTCGAGGCGATCAAGACGTATGCGGAGGCCGGCTACACCCACGTCTGCATCCACCAGGTCGGCCCCGACCAGCAAAACTTCCTGAAATTCTACGAGCGCGAGGTCCTCCCGCGCCTCACCAAGCTCCGCCCCGCCGCCTGAGCGCGATACAAGAGGAGAGGCGCGCCACGGCTTGCCGAAGCGCAGCCGGGCGCCCCCCATTCTAACAATTGAGGTACTTCGCGCTGATGAGCGGCTTCTCCGTGCCGTCGTCGGTCCACGTCTTCCGCCGAAGATTGACGAGGTCCTTGCCGTAGACGTGGATCTCCACCGTGTCGCGCGCGGTGGGGTTGTGCATGCGATGCACCTCGTCGCCCGGCACGAGCCGTGACACGCCGCCGCGGCGGTGGCGCATCACGCCGGTCACCTCGAGCGTCGCCTTGCCGGCGCCGCGCTCCGTGACACGATAGCGCGTCTCCTCGATCTCGTTGTCGATGACCCCGATCACACCCCAGGTCTCGTGATTGTGGGCGCCCGCCGTGTCGCCGGGGCGCCAGATCACCGACGTGACGTTGAAGCGCGGCGCGCGGTGCAGCATGTACCGACCGCGGCTCTCCGGCGTGGACCGTCGATACTCGGCCGGGATCGACGACGGGTCCTGAACGAGCCGTGCGAGCAGCGGCGCTGCGCGCTCCGTGATGCGCTCGCCGGAGCTCTCTTCGCGCGTGATGCGGTCCAGGTCGGCGATGAATGCCTGCA
>Ga0075421_100005314_pt1 | contig 15548 bp, 14 predicted proteins | sample SoiMetdeltSBSDD5_FD_75292 | JGI IMG/M metagenome (GOLD analysis project Ga0075421, IMG submission 75292) | Bulk soil microbial communities from a Populus tree surrounding site in Tennessee, USA - Soil MetaG P. deltoides SBSDD5 | ecosystem: Environmental > Terrestrial > Soil > Tree plantation...
GCGCAGCTCGCGGCGGCCGGCATTCTGCGGACGACGCGGGGCGCGCATGGGGGCGTCACTCTGGCGCGCTCGGCCAACGACCTCAGTTTGCTGGAAATTGTTGAGACGATTGACGGCCCGATGCTGCTCAATACCTGTGTGCTCGATCCGGCCAGTTGCCCCGAGAGTCTCAATTGCCCGGTGCAAAAAGTGTGGTGTCAGGCGCAGGCGGATCTGGTCGTCACGCTGGAGCGCACCAAGTTCGGTCAGTTGGTGAAAACCCCGGCGCCCCAACTCGCGTTGGCCGCGCCTGGGATGCATTAGGAGAAGCCGTGAACATTGGTGTGCCGCGTGAACGCCGTCCGGATGAAAACCGCGTGGGCCTGACCCCGGCGGGAGTCCAACTGCTCGTCGCCGAGGGACATGTGTGTTACGTGGAGCAGGGGGCCGGTCATGGCGCGGGCTTTACGGATGAGGAGATGGAGCGGGCCGGCGCACACCTCGTCTACTCCGGCGAGGAGGCGTATGGCCGCGCCGATCTGGTCGTGAAGGTAGCGCGGCCAACGGCGGAAGAATTGAACTGGCTCCGGGACGGACAGACGGTGCTGGCCTTTTGGCATCTGGCCTCCGCTTCCGCGGACAACCTCGAAACCCTGCTGAAGCGAAAAATCACGGCGATCGCCTATGAAACGATTCAAGCCGAAGATGGTTCACTCCCGGTTCTGCGATCCATGAGTCAAATTGCCGGACGCATGTCGGCGCAGGTGGCCGCTTCCTTATTGCAGAACGATTATGGGGGCAAAGGCATTTTGCTGGGAGGCGTGCCGGGCGTTCCACCGGCGCAGGTCGTCATTTTGGGCGCGGGCGTCGTCGGCACGCATGCAGCCCGGGCCTTCCTCGGCCTGGGCGCGACCGTTTACGCGCTCGACCGCGATCTAAGCCGCCTGGAACATCTGATGGGGCAGTGTGGTCAGGTCATCACCCTGATCTCGCACGCCTTCAACATTCACAAGGTCATTAGTTTCGCAGATGTGCTGGTCGGCGCGGTGCTCGTCCCGGGTGTGCATGCCCCCTGCCTCGTCTCGCGGCCAATGGTGCAGGCGATGCGGCCGCGCTCGGTGATCCTGGACATTGCGATTGACCAAGGCGGGTGTGTCGAGACCAGCCGCCCGACGACACATGAGACGCCGACGTACGTCGAGGAGAATGTGATTCATTATTGTGTGCCCAACATGCCGGGCGTTTTGGGGCGCACCGCGACGCATGCGCTCAACAACGCGGCCTGGCCGTTTGTGCACCTCCTCGCCACGGCGGGAACGACGGAAACCATCGCTCACAATCCAGCGCTGGCGCGCGGCGTGGCGACGCACAACGGCGAAATTGTGGCGCGGCCCCTCGCGGCGATTTTTCCTGCGCCCACGGATGAGGCGACCTAATGAACTGGCTAGAACTTTACCCCGATCGCCTCCAGACGCCGGAGCAGGCGGTCGCCGGGATCAAATCCGGCGAACGCCTCTTCCTCAGTGGTAACTGCTCGGTGCCACAGCGGGTGTTGGCGGCGCTCACGGCGCGCGCGCCTGAATTGAATGACGTCGAAATCGTCCAGGTGCTCACGATTGGTTCCGCCGATTACGTCGCGCCGGAATTGGCCGGTCATTTGCGCGTCAATACATTGTTTATCAGTGATAACGTGCGTCAGGCGGTGAATGAAGGCCGCGCCGATTTTACGCCGTGCTTCCTCTCTGAAATTCCGGGCCTATTCAAATCCGGCCGGCTGCCGCTCGATGTGGCGCTCATTCAAGTCTCCCCGCCCGACGAGCACGGCTTCTGCTCCTTCGGGGTCGAGGTGGGCATCAGCAAGCCGGCGGCCCAAGCCGCGCGGCTGGTGATTGCCGAAGTCAATCCGTGGATGCCGCGCACGTTGGGCGATTCATTCATCCACGTTTCCAAATTGGATGCGATTGTGCCGGTGGATTATTTGCTGCCCGAGGTCTGCCTGACGAATGGCGAGACCGCGGCGGAGCATATTGCCGCCCACGTCGCGGAACTCATCCCGGATGGCGCGACGCTGCAAACCGGCATTGGCGCGATCCCGGATGCTGTGCTGCACCAACTCACCTCGCACCGCCATTTGGGCATTCACACCGAATTGTTTTCCGATGGGGTGATTGACTTAGTCGAGCGGGGTGTCATCACCGGCGAACACAAGACGCTGCATCCGGGCAAGATCGTCGCCGGGTTTCTGCTGGGCACCCAGCATCTCTATAATTTCGCACATGACAACCCGGTGGTCGAACTACATCCGACGGACTATGTCAACGATCCATTTATCATCGCGCAGAATGAACGGATGGTCGCGATTAACTCGGCCATTGAAGTGGACCTGACCGGGCAGGTGTGCGCGGACAGCATTGGGCCGCGCCTGTACAGCGGCGTGGGCGGACAGGTGGACTTCATGTACGGTGCCGCGCGCTCCAAAGGCGGTGTGCCCATCATTGCGCTGCCGAGTACGTTGAAAAAGAAAAACGCGCCGGACGTCAGCCGGATTGTGCCCATGCTCAAGCCCGGCGCGGGCGTGGTGACAACGCGCAACCATGTGCATTACATCGTCACCGAAAACGGTGTGGCGGATTTGTACGGCAAGACAATTGCCCAACGCGCGCAAGCGATGATCGCCGTCGCCGCGCCGGAGTTCCGCTGTGAGCTGACACGCGAAGCGAAGGCGTTGAATTATTTGTAGATCAGGACGGTGGACGGAAGACGGACGAATGACGAATGAAAAATGACCGCTTCGCGCAACCAACCGCCAACAACTAGCCACCAGCAACCAACTACCAGCAACCAGTTGTGAGGTGAACTCATGACCCCAATCTTTCTGTCTGAACCCGAACGCATCACCCTGCGCGATCAGAGTCAACTGATGATCCGACCCATCCGCCCGGACGATGCGCCGCGGCTGCAAGCTTTGCACTCGCGCCTGAGGTTAGAGACCATTTACCTGCGTTTTCTGAGCCTGCACCCGGTGCTCCAGGCCGAGGAGGCCAAACGTTTTGCCAATCTGGACTACCGCACGCGCATGGCGTTTGTGGCGACAGAGCTGGTGGGCCAGGCCGAATGGATTGTCGGCGTGGCACGCTATGCGGTAGATGGGCCGCTTCATCCGAATGAAGCCGAGTACGCCATTGTGATCGAAGATCGCTATCAAGGCCGAGGGCTCGGAACTCTCTTGATGGACCGCCTGGTGAACTATGCCTGCGCCAACGGCATCGAGTTCTTTGTAGGAGAAGTCAGTATTGAAAATGAGGGGATGCTGCATCTGCTGCATCGTCTTGACCTGCCGTTGGAGCAACACCTGGAGGCCGGGGTTTGGGAGGTGCGAATACAGCTAAAGGTCAAGTCCCATCCCAAAGTCCGGCGTCCGGCCAACCATCGAAGATCTACTATTCATTCCAAGCCGGTCCATCGTAAAAATCTGCCCACGGCCGGGTAATCAGGATGCCCGGCCTCTTGGAGAGCCTATGTCAACTATTACTGAAACACTCCAGGCCATTCCCTGGTTCAGTTCACTTGACCAACCGCATTTCGAGAAGTTGGTGGCGCTGGCCACCGAGAAAAACTGGCCGGCCAATCACGTGATCTTCCGGGAAGGTGAGGTAGATGATCAGCTTCACGTGATCGTTGCCGGCCAGGTGGCGCTGGAGGTGCATATCCCCAACCGCGGCCGCGTGACGATTTTGACGATCGGGCCACACGAACTCTTTGGCTGGTCGGCTGTCGTGCCGGTCGTGCAGAAGAAAACCGCCAGCGCCCGCGCCGTCCATCCCACTCAGGCCATCGCTTTTAATGGCGTCGCGCTGCGTCAAGCCTGCGAGGCCGATCACGATCTGGGTTACTACTTCTTTCGCCGTATGACCAACGTCGTAGCCGGTCGCCTCAGCGCGACGCGCATGCAATTGTTAGATATGTATGCCGTGGGTGGTCAGGAGTAACGTCATGCAACCGACTCTGCCCGCCACTGGAGCGCAAGTTGTCATCTCCAAACCCGCCTTGCAAACTATCTTCGACGCGTTACGCGCCGCGGGTTATACACTTGTCGGCCCAACCGTGCGCGAGAACGCGATCGTTTACGAAGAAATTTCTCAACTGGCCGACCTCCCCATTGGCTGGACCGATGAACAAGGCCCCGGAACCTATCGCCTGAAGAAACGCGAGGAGGATCGCTACTTCGGCTATGTCGTCGGGCCGCATTCATGGAAGCGGTATCTTTACCCATCGCGGCTCAAACTGTTTTCGACGCGCAAGTCGGACGGCGGTTTTGAAATCGAGCCGGACACAACTCCGCCGCCCAAGTATGCCTTCATTGGTGTGCGCGGCTGTGAACTGGCCGCCATTGCCGTGCAGGATCGCATCTTCATTGATGGGCCGATTCAAGAGCCGACCTACAAAGCCCGCCGCGAAAGCGCCTTCCTCCTGGCGGTCAACTGCACCGAACCGGGTAACACCTGCTTCTGCGTTTCGATGAAGACTGGCCCCAAATGTAATTCCGGCTTTGACCTGGCGCTGACCGAGTTGGACGATGTCTTTTTGATGGAAGTCGGGTCGCCTCTCGGCGCGCACATGCTGGTCAACGCCGACTGGCGGCCGGCGGGCGCTTTTGAATTAAGTCACGCCCGCCGCGCGCTCGCCGAGGCCGAAGCGAAAATGGGTCGCTCGCTCGACACGCGCGATTTGCCGGAACTGCTCTACGAAAATCTGGATCATCCGCGCTGGGAGGCAGTGGCTCAACGCTGCCTCTCCTGCACCAACTGCACCCTGGTCTGCCCCACGTGTTTCTGCGCCGACGTGCAAGATGTCAGCGACCTGACCGGCGACACGGCCGAGCGCGTGCGCGTGTGGGACTCCTGCTTCAATCCTGATTTCTCTTATGTGTATGGCGGCAACTTGCGCCCCGCCATCCGCGCGCGTTATCGCCAGTGGCTCAGCCATAAGCTGGGGTCCTGGATAGATCAATTTGGAGTCTCCGGCTGTGTGGGCTGCGGCCGGTGCATCACCTGGTGTCCGGTGGGCATTGATTTGACTGAAGAAGTCGCGGCTATTCGAGGGGAAGGGGAGACGAAACCATGACTCTCGCGCAACCGATTCTTTATCCTTCGTTCGCCAGTCCCATGTTGCCGCAGGTGGCGGCCATCACTCGAACGCAACCCGAGTCGCCGGGCGTTTTCACTTACACTGTGGAGTTTCGCGATCCGGGCTATCGCGCGGCTTATCGCTTCCGCCCCGGCCAGTTCAACATGCTTTATCTTCCCGGCATCGGCGAAGTGGCGATCTCGATCAGTTCGGACTCCGAAGAACCTGACCAACTCCTCCACACGATTCGGATCGCCGGGAATGTGACCCAGGCGATTGCGCGCCTCAAGCCGCGCAGCGTCTTGGGCGTGCGCGGGCCATATGGCAGTTCGTGGCCGGTGGAGCGCGCGCGTGGCCGAGATTTGATTATTGTCGGCGGCGGCATCGGCCTCGCCCCGCTGCGCCCGGCTATCTACTACGTCATGCGCCATCGGGCGGACTATGGCAAAGTCACCGTGCTGGTTGGCGCGCGCGCGCCCGCCGACTTGCTCTATCCGAGTGAATACGACGAATGGCGCAAGCAAAATTTGGATGTGATTGTGACCGTGGATCGAGCGGATGAAGCGTGGAAAGGTCGGGTGGGCGTTGTGCCAATGTTGTTCTACTCTCTCCGGCCCGACCCCAAACGCACGACCATCTTCACCTGTGGCCCGGAGATCATGATGCGCTTTGTCGTGTATGAAGCGCTGGCGCGACGTATCCCCAAAGATCACATTTATGTGTCGCTAGAACGCAACATGAAGTGCGCCATTGGCTTCTGTGGCCACTGCCAATATGGGCCAACCTTTCTGTGCAAAGAAGGGCCGGTGCTGACCTACGCGCAGGTGGAGCCATTCTTTAGCGTGGAGGAATTCTGATGAGCGACGCCGCACCCCGCAAACCCCGGCTGGCTGTTTATAAATTTGCCTCGTGCGACGGCTGCCAACTCACCTTGCTCGATTGCGAAGACGAGCTGCTGGCGGTGGCCGGTGCAATTGAGATCGCCTACTTTGTGGAGGCGCGCCGCCGCACCCTCGAAGGCCCCTATGACGTGACGTTGGTCGAAGGCTCGGTGACGACGGAAGAGGAAGTGGAACGCATCCGCGAGGTGCGCCGCCAGAGCAACTACTTGGTCACCATCGGCGCTTGCGCCACCTCGGGCGGCATTCAGGCGTTGCGCAACTGGACGGAGGTCAACGAATTTATCCAAGTCGTGTACGCGACGCCGCAGTACATCCACACCCTTGCGCAGTCGCGCCCCATCAGCGATTTTGTGCCGGTGGATTTCGAACTGCGCGGCTGCCCAATCAACAAAGCGCAATTGGTGGAATTGATCACGGCGCTGCTCATTGGCCGCAAGCCGCGTGTGCCGCCGCATAGCGTGTGCCTTGAATGCAAGCGGCGTGGGACGGTGTGCATCATGGTCGCACAGGGCACACCGTGTTTGGGGCCGGCCACGCAAGCGGGGTGCGGCGCGATTTGCCCCGCCTACAATCGCGGCTGCTATGGCTGCTTCGGCCCGATGGAAACGGCTAATCCCCTGGCGCTCGGCGCGCAATTGATTCAACTGGGGCAGACGCCCGCTCAAGTCTCTCGTGCCTTTCGTGGGTTCAACGGCTATTCGCCGATCTTCCGTGCCGCGAGCGAAGCGTTTGAGGGAGAGAAGTAACTGTGTAGCTTGCCTCACCCCCGGCCCCTCTCCTGAACATGAACGCGAAAAGATGCGTTCATGTTCAGGAGAGGGGAGCAGAGCAGCCTGTATTGCTCCCCTCTCCTGACGTCGCATCCTGAGCGGAGCGCGGTGCTCTTCCGCGCGCAGTCGAAGGAGCGACATCAGGAGAGGGGCCGGGGGTGAGGCTAAAAAAGAAAGAAGTAACCGATGACTGAAAAACACATCACCGTAGATTATCTCGCCCGCGTCGAAGGCGAGGGCGCGTTGCGAGTCAAAGTCGTGGATGATCAAGTCACCGACATCCAGCTAAATATTTTTGAGCCGCCGCGTTTCTTTGAGGCCTTCTTGCGCGGGCGCAGCTATCAGGAAGTGGTAGACATCACCAGCCGTATCTGCGGCATCTGCCCCATCGCTTACCAAATGAGCGCGGCGCATGCGCTAGAAAAAGCGACCGGCCTGACTCCGCCGCCGGGGGTGCGCGCACTGCGCCGCTTGCTCTATTGGGGCGAGTGGATCGAAAGCCATGCGCTGCATGTTTATATGCTGCACGCGCCGGACTTCGTCGGCCACGAGTCAGCCATTACCATGGCTGGCGACCCGGCGCTCCGCCCGCTGGTGGAGCGCGGGCTGCAGATGAAAAAGATCGGCAATCATCTCATGACGGTGATCGGCGGGCGGGAGATTCACCCGGTCTCCGTCTGTGTGGGCGGTTTCTATCGCGGCGCACGCCAAGCAGACTTGCGGGCGATGATCCCTGATCTCGAATGGGGCTTGCAAGCCGCGATTGACACCGTGCGTTGGGCAGCCACGCTTTCATACCCGCAGTTTGACATAGATTATGAATTTGTCAGCCTGAGCCATCCGGACGAGTACCCGCTCAATGAAGGTCGAGTCATCTCCTCCACCGGCCTCGATCTGGCGCTGGAAGATTACGAAAAGTATTTCGTAGAAGAGCATGTCGCCCACTCAAACGCACTGCACTCCCATCGCGCCGATACGGGGAGCAGTTACTTGGTCGGCCCGCTGGCGCGTGTGAACTTGTGCTTTGACCAACTTGCGCCCGCGGCGCTCGCCGTCGCGCGCGAAATTGGTTTCAAGCCGCCGATCAAAAATCCGTTCAAGAGCCTGATCGCGCGCGGGTTGGAACTGGTTCAAGCGTTTGAAGAGTCGCTTCAACTCATCGCCGCTTACGAAGAGCCGCAGCCGAGCCGCGCCGCCGCCCCCGCGAAATTTCAGCCCGGCGAGGGCATGCACGCCACCGAAGCCCCGCGCGGCTTGCTCTATCATCGCTACCAAATTGATGAAGACGGCCTGATCACGTTCGCCAAAATCGTGCCGCCCACCGCGCAGAACTTAAGGCGCGTTGAGCTTGATCTCTGGCAGTATGTTCCCGGTGTGTTGAGCTTGCCGCTGGAGGAAGCAACATTGCGGTGTGAGCAACTGGTGCGGAGCTATGATCCATGCATCTCGTGCGCCACTCACTTTCTCAAGCTGGAGTTGGAACGTGGCTGAGCTGCTTGTCATCGGTGTTGGCAACGAATTTCGCGGCGACGATGCCGCCGGTCTGCTCGTCGCTCGGCAGGTGAAAGCTTGCTCACTGGAGCAGACTCACGTGTGCGAAGCGAACGGTGAAGGGGTGGCGCTCATGGAATTGTGGCATGGGGCGGAGGCTGTAATTCTGATTGACGCGGTGCAAGCGGGCGGCAAGCCGGGAATGATCTATCATCTTGATGCCGGCACGGATAAGATCCCTTCCAGGTTTTTCCATTACTCGACCCATGCCTTCAGCGTCGCCGAGGCAGTCGAACTGGCGCGAGCGTTAGGTCAACTGCCGGGGGCATTGATTGTGTATGGCATCGAAGGCCAGCAGTATGACGTGGGGGGCGGTCTGTCGCTCGCGGTTGAGCAAGCCGTGGCGGAAGTCGCCAAGCGAGTGTGCGAGGAGGCGCAAGCCTTATGCACGAACTAACTCTTATGAATGACCTAATGCGCAAAATCACCGCCGTGGCTCAAGCACATCATGCGGGCCGCGTCACTGGCGTCACCGTGCGCCTGGGCGCGCTAGCGCATATCTCCGCCGAACATTTCCGCGATCATTTCGTTATCGCTTCACGCGGGACGCCGGCGGCCGGCGCGCGCTTGAACATCGAAACCGCCCAGGATGTCACCGACCCGCATGCTCAAGACATCCGCCTGTTAAGCGTGGACATTGACGAATGCTGACTCTCTTCGCTGAAGCAGTCCGTCTGCGCGCCATCATTCATGGCGCGGTGCAGGGTGTGGGCTTTCGCCCGTTCGTCTATCGCCTCGCCGCCGAGCTGCGCCTCACGGGTTGGGTCAATAACTCGGCGCAGGGTGTGGTCATCGAAGTCGAAGGCGATAAAGAAGCGCTCGACATTTTCCTGAGCCGACTTGAGCCGGAGAAGCCGCCGCGCGCTTTTATCCAGAGTCTGGAGACGACGTTCCTCGACCCGGCCGGTTACCGGACCTTTGAGATTCACCCCAGCGACGACGATGGTCCTAAAACCGCTTTGATCCTCCCGGACAGCGCCACCTGCGCCGACTGCCAACGCGAAATCTTTGACCCGGCCAATCGGCGCTATCGTTACCCCTTCACCAACTGCACCCACTGCGGTCCGCGCTTCAGCATCATCGAAAGTCTGCCCTACGACCGTCCCAACACGACGTTGAAAAATTTTGTGATGTGCGCTGACTGCCGGGCAGAATATGAAAATCCGCTTGACCGGCGTTTCCATGCTCAACCGAACGCCTGCCCCGTGTGTGGCCCGCAGTTGGAATTCTGGAGTGCAGAGGGGCAAGCCATAGCCGCGCGGCATGAAGCGCTGCTGCTCGCCGTGGACTCTATAAAACAAGGGAAGATCGTAGCTGTCAAAGGATTGGGTGGTTTCCATTTAATTGTAGATGCTCGGGATGAAGCGGCGGTGCGCCGGTTGCGCCGGCGCAAAGGTCGCGCCGAAAAGCCCTTCGCGTTAATGTTCCCCTCCTTTGACGCAGTTCAATCGAGTTGTCATGTCTCACTGTTGGAAGCGCGGCTGCTGCGCTCGCCGGAAGCGCCCATTGTCCTGCTTCGTCGCTGGACGGTCGCTGAAGCCGACTCACTCGCTCCTTCAATTGCTCCAGGTAATCCTTACCTGGGTGTGATGTTGCCCTACACCCCGCTGCATCATTTGCTCCTGGCCGAGCTTGGTTTCCCTATCGTTGCGACCAGCGGCAATATTTCGGATGAACCGCTGTGCACCGACGAGCATGAAGCGTTGGAGCGTTTGCCTGAGATCGCCGATCTCTTCCTCGTTCACAATCGCCCGATTGCGCGGCATGTAGATGATTCAGTCGTGCGCGTGGCGGCGGGGCGTGAACTGGTGCTGCGCCGCGCGCGAGGTTATGCTCCCTTGCCGGTGACTTTGCCTGAACCAATTCCTCCAACCTTGGCCGTTGGCGCGCATCTAAAAAACACGGTCGCGCTGGCCGTGGGCCGTGAAGCCTTCGTCAGTCAACACATCGGCGACTTAGAAACGGTAGCCGCTTACACCGCCTTCCGCCATGTCATCCGAGATTTTGAAACGCTCTATGCGAGTGCCCCAACGCAAATCGTCTGCGACGCTCATCCCGATTACGTTTCGACTCATTACGCCGAACGGCGCGGCTTGCCGTTGACGTATGTGCAGCACCACTTCGCGCACGTCCTCGCCTGCCTGGCTGAAAATGATTTGCATGAGCCAGTGTTGGGCATAGCGTGGGACGGAACCGGTTACGGATTGGACGGCGCCATCTGGGGTGGCGAGTTTTTGCATGTCGCGGATCGCGGCTTTACCCGCGTCGCGCATCTTCGTAATTTCCGCTTGCCCGGCGGCGACAAAGCCATCCGCGAACCGAGGCGCGCCGCGCTCGGTGTGCTGTATGAAATCTTCGGCGACGCCGCGTTTGAAATGACCGATCTGCCGCCGCTGCAAGCCTGTTCGCCCTCGGAGCTAAAACTCTTCGCGCAAATGTTACCCAAAGGAATCAACGCGCCGTTCACTTCCAGTATGGGGCGGCTGTTCGATGCCGTCTCAGCTCTGATTGGGTTGCGACAGGTGGCAGGCTTCGAGGGGCAGGCGGCCATGGAATTAGAGTTTGCGCTGTCCGAAGACGAGTGTGGCGCTTACCCAATCTTAATTCGAGCAGAGCAACCGACCTCCGTTCTCGATTGGGAACTATTGGTGCGCGGCGTCATCGCCGACGTGCGGGCGGGCACCTCTTCCAGCGTCATCGCTGCCAAGTTTCACAATTCGCTGGTCGAAGCGATTCTTGCGATAGCCCATCAAATCGGCGAGCCGCGCGTGGTGTTGAGCGGTGGCTGTTTCCAAAACAAATACTTGCTGGAACAGGCAGTAAGTCGTCTGACCGAAGCCGGGTTCCGCCCCTATTGGCCGCAGCGCCTGCCGCCCAACGATGGCGGAATCGCGCTCGGCCAGATCATGGCGGCGCAGTTTAGTAATTGACGGCCCCAGACCGACGCGGTCTCGCGAAGCGGACCGCGTCGGTCTAACTCGTAAATTGGAAACTATAAGGAGTAATTGCGATGTGTCTTGCGATCCCAGGAAAAATTCTCAGTCTGACTGACGCCGAGCCGCTGGAGCGCATGGGCCGGGTGAGCTTTGGCGGCATCATCAAAGAAGTCAGTTTGGCGTATGTGCCCGAAGCCAAACTAGGCGATTACGTCATTGTGCATGTTGGCTTCGCCATCAGTACGCTTGACGAAGCAGAAGCCAATCGCGTGTTTGAATACCTGCACCAAATGGACGAACTAGGCGAATTGATGATTGAAAGTAAAAGCTCCATCAAGAATTCAGATCGCGAGTCTCCTGAAAAAAGTGATTCCACCGCGGAGAGCGCAGAGTCTGCTGAGTTTTCCCTTTAAATTCTTTGCGAACTCTGCGCTCTCCGCGGTAAAAAGGCTTTTTGCAGTAAAGTCAGGAGGTTTAAGCACCATGAAATTTATTGATGAATACCGCGACGCCGAACCCGCGCAGCAGTACGCCCGCGCGATTGACCAAATCACCACGCGCCCCTGGTCGCTCATGGAAATCTGCGGCGGCCAAACGCACGCCATCGTCAAGTTTGGAATTGATGAATTGTTGCCCCAAACCCTAACGTTGGTGCATGGGCCAGGTTGTCCGGTCTGCGTGACGCCGGTGGAATTGATAGACAAAGCGATTGAGATCGCCGCGCGCCCAAACGTGATCTTCTGTTCCTTTGGCGATATGCTGCGCGTGCCGGGAACTCAGACCGATCTGCTTTCGGTCAAGGCCCAGGGCGGCGACGTGCGGATGGTTTATTCGCCGCTGGATGCGGTCAAACTCGCTCAGGAGAACTCAACCAAGCAAGTGGTCTTCTTTGCAGTCGGCTTTGAGACGACCGCGCCCGCGAATGCGATGGCGGTGTATCAGGCGCACCAGCGTGGCCTCCATAATTTTTCATTACTCGTCTCGCATGTCCTCGTGCCCCCGGCGATGGAAGCACTGCTCTCGTCGTCGGAGAATCGGGTGCAAGGTTTTTTAGCCGCCGGGCATGTGTGTACGGTGATGGGCTACACCGAATACTATCCCCTCGCGGCCAAGTATCAAGTCCCCATTGTCGTCACGGGTTTTGAGCCGCTCGATATTTTGCAGGGCGTCTACATGTGTGTGAAGCAATTAGAAGAAGGCCGCGCCGAGGTTGAAAATCAATATACCCGGTCGGTGCGCCGCGAGGGCAACCCACACGCTCAACAACTTATCCGCGAAGTCTTCCAAATCGTCCCGCGCAAATGGCGCGGCCTTGGCGAGATTCCGCACAGCGGCCTTGGCCTGAGCGAGCCTTACGCCGAGTTCGATGCCGAGCAACGCTTCGGCCTCGCCGAACAACATGTCGAAGAATCGTCGGAGTGCATCAGTGGTCTGGTCCTGCAAGGAATCAAAAAGCCGCATGACTGTCCGGCCTTTGGCATCCGGTGTACCCCGGAGCGACCGCTCGGCGCGCCGATGGTCTCCTCGGAAGGCGCGTGTGCGGCTTACTATCGCTATCGGCGGATACAGCTTCCTGAAGTTGCTTCTTTAACGGAATCTGGTTTTACGCAGCAGCACCCTGAGCGGAGCGCGGCGGCTCCTTCGACTACCACTTCGACAAGCTCAGTGTCCGCTCAGGATGCGCCGCCGCGCGCAGTCGAAGGGCGGTTTATGTAAGTCTAGGAAATAACCTCATGCTCACTACACCTGACGAACTCACCTTGACCTGTCCCATCCCCATTAACGACTACCCGGCCGTCCTGCTCGCGCACGGCGGTGGTGGCAAGCTGATGCACCAATTGATCGAAAAGATGATCGCGCCCGCGTTTGCGAATCCTTTACTCGACGCCCGGCATGACAGCGCCGTACTCAGCTTCAACGGCACACGCCTGGCTTTCACAACGGATTCGTTTGTCGTGCGCCCGTTATTCTTCCCCGGCGGCGACATCGGCCAACTCGCCGTCAATGGCACCGTGAACGATTTAGCCATGTCCGGCGCGCGGCCACTCTACTTGAGCGCGGGCCTGATCATCGAAGAAGGTTTGCCGATGGAAACTTTATGGCGCGTCGTGCAGTCCATGCAGCAAGCGGCGCAGGCCGTGGGTGTTCAGTTCGTCACCGGGGATACAAAAGTAGTGGATAAGGGCAAAGGGGATGGGCTGTTTATCAATACCAGTGGCATTGGCTTGTTAGAACATGACTGGGTCATCGCGCCGCGCAGCGTCCAGCGCGGGGATGCGGTGTTATTGAGCGGCGATCTCGGCAGACACGGAATCGCCATTATGGCGGTACGTGAAGGGTTGGCCTTCGAGAGCGAAATTCAAAGTGATTGCGCGCCGCTGTGGGAGTTAGTTCAACACTTGCTCAATGCCGGAATTCGCATTCATTGCTTGCGCGATCTGACGCGCGGCGGATTAGCCAGTGCCCTGGTGGAAATCGCCGAGGCCGCCGGTATCAGTCTGGCGCTGGACGAAGAGCGTCTTCCCATTCGAGAAGAGGTGCAAGGCGCCTGTGAAATGTTGGGATTAGACCCGCTGTATGTCGCGAACGAAGGCCGGTTTGTCGCTTTTATCGAGGCCGCCGATGTCGAACGCGCTTTGAGTAGCCTGCACTCACATCCCCTCGGCGTTGAGGCCGTTCAAATTGGGCGGGTGATTGATGGCCAACCGGGGCTGGTCACACTCAAAAGCCGCATCGGCGCGAAGCGGATTGTGGATATGTTAAGTGGTGAACAACTGCCGCGGATTTGCTAGGCTAGGATTTCGCAAGTAGCAGGTGGCACGTTACCTGCCCCCTGCCACCTGCCATGCCAATTCCTGACATCCATCATCCGAAACGACGCTATTTGTCACTATCAAACCAGCCGCTCTCTGATTAATCTAATAAAAACTTCAAGAACAGGGAGTCTCTATGACCAACCGACGCAAAATAACCATTGATGGCAATCAAGCCGCCGCTTACGTGGCCTGCAAAGTCAACGAAGTCATCGTCGTTTACCCGATTACCCCTTCCTCGCCGATGGGGGAGTGGGCAGATCAGTGGTCGGTAGAGGGTAAACCGAACATGTGGGGGACGGTGCCGCTCGTCGTGGAAATGCAGAGTGAGGGCGGCGCAGCGGGCGCAGTCCACGGCGCTTTGCAAACCGGTTCGCTGACGACAACCTTCACCGCCTCGCAGGGCCTGCTGCTGATGATTCCTAATTTGTACAAAATCGCCGGTGAATTAACTCCGACGGTCTTTCACATCGCGGCGCGCGCGCTGGCGACGCACGCGCTTTCAATCTTCGGCGATCATTCAGATGTGATGGCGGCCCGCGCGACCGGCTGGGCGATGCTGGCCTCGAACTCCGTGCAGGAGGTCATGGATTTGGCGCTGATTGCGCAAGCCGCAACCTTGAAAGCCCGCGTCCCCTTTCTCCACTTCTTCGACGGCTTTCGCACCTCCCACGAAGTCATGAAAATTGAAGAACTCGCCGAAGCCGATCTGCGGGCGATGATTGACGATGAGGCGGTGCGCGCCCACCGCGCCCGTGGACTTTCACCGGAGCATCCGGTGTTGCGCGGCTCTGCCCAAAACCCGGATGTGTTCTTTCAGAGTCGGGAAGCAGCGAACACTTATTACCTGACTTGTCCGTATCTCGTTCAAGAAACTATGGACAAATTCGCCGGGCTGACCGGGCGGCAGTATCACCTATTTGATTATGCTGGAGCGCCGGACGCGGAGCGTGTGCTCGTACTCATGGGTTCCGGCGCGGAGACGGCGCAGGAAACAGCGGAGGTGCTCGTCGCGCAGGGAGAACGAGTAGGTGTTCTCAAAGTCCACCTCTATCGCCCGTTTTCGGTTAAGCACTTCATCCGCGCGCTGCCGGCGACCGTGCGTGCCATCGCCGTCCTCGACCGGACGAAAGAATCCGGCAGTGTGGGTGAACCTTTGTACCTGGATGTCGTCAGTTCGATCAGTGAGGCGCTGGCGGATGGCAGCGCGCCCTTTGTAACTTGCCCGCGCATGATCGGCGGGCGGTATGGGTTGTCCTCGAAGGAATTCACGCCGGCGATGGTCAAGGCCGTGTTCGACGAACTTAAAAAAGAACGTCCCAAGAATCATTTTACGGTCGGCATTCTGGACGATGTGACGCATACCAGCCTGGACGTTGATCCGACGTTCACCACGGAGGGTGGGGAGGTCGTCAAAGCCGTGTTCTATGGCCTAGGCGCCGATGGCACGGTGGGCGCCAACAAGAATTC